>JAABUN010007150.1_pt1 | contig 12271 bp, 12 predicted proteins | sample 5559311 | NCBI WGS metagenome assembly JAABUN01 (sample SAMN10711877, study PRJNA513370) | rock metagenome | isolation source: Antarctica rocks | place: Antarctica: Victoria Land, Siegfried Peak sud | reverse complement strand
CACCATCATGACCCCGACCTCTCCTTCCACCAAAAAGTCGACGCGGCATTTTGTAGCCTCTAGAGGGTGAAGTGCTATATAACCGCCAGCGGCGGCACTCAGCGCTGGACTACCAACACCCCTTGGGCTACACTGATCGGAGAAGCAGACCCTCGCATTGCCGCTTGAAGTGATTCCTGGAGCAGTACCACCCAACCCGCTGGACGTCCCATATCTCCACCTCCATCGAGGTGTTGCGTCGACCGGTTGAATTCACTCAGTATGCCAGCGGCACTTTCTGGGCAGCGCTCGCATCTGTGGGGGCATTGCCGAGCATGAGTGGAAGCGCTCTGGACAACGCTATAGCGGAAAGCTTCTTCGCCACCCTCAAATCTGAAGTGGTGTTTAACTATCCCTCACGTGATGTGGCTAGGCGCTACCTCTTCGACTACCTTGAGACCTTCTATAATCGAAGGCGGCGACATTCGAGTCTTGACTTTCTCTCCCCGGCCGTATTCGAGGAGTTGGTAGCACAGCGACGCTTAATTGACTGTCTACACTAGCGGGGCAAGATCACTCAACGTTTTCTCTTCACCCAAGCAGAAGTTGCGAACCTCTTCTATCCTACCCGTACAGGCGTTTGTGCCCCCATACGCCGTCGCCACCTGACACGCGGCTTCAGTTTATGAGGTGAACTGTCGCTCTCAACACCTTGAAATGTCCATAAGACCAGCGACCTCAGCGGGCCGTCATGACTTGATTTCACACCACCAAAATTAACTTGACGGAGCCACTTCGAACCCACTGTAAGCACTTTTCTAGACACTGCTTACACGAATTAAATTTTTTAACCTGTGTAAGAACAAGCCAAAAATAAGTCAGACGATCGGTGTTACACCCTTGGTAAGTAGGAGGTTGCCGTATTTCGCTGTTTCACCAGTCATAACGACAGCAAACGCAGTTTCTGCTCTACTATAAAACTCATATCGGGCGACATGGAGGATAGGTGGGGTCATTGGGTAGAAGCGGTTTACTACCTCTCGGTAGGAGATCTCTACAGCAGAATCTAAGGTATCTCCCCCGGCCGCTTCCATCATGACCAAAGGTGCAGGAACATAGCTATCCAGCGCCAGCAGGGGCAGAATCCCCTCTAGGAGTGCCTTAACATTAACGCCATCAGCGCGAAGGACCCGTCGGTTACAAGATTCACCAGGGAAGTGAGCGTCGGCTAGCACGAGGGTGTCACCGTGACCCATACGGTACATAATCGAAAGCAGTTCGGGGCTGATGGCGGGTGAAATACCGATAAGCATCTTGGACCTCCATACGGCTTACGCCTCGTTGAGCGGAAGTTCCCCATTGCCATCTAAGGATGTAATTAGGCGTCGTCCATGTAGAAAAGGGTGACTACGTGGAGATACGTCCATTGCAATCCCAGAGGTCTTGCCAGTCCTGATCCTCCCTCCACAAAAGCACCTGTCCTTTTATCAGACGACAGTTTTTGTCTATACCCTCAATGGCTCGCATCTCTTCTTTACTCAATGGGTTGGTTGTAGGCGCATGTAAACTAGCATACTGCTGATTGGGTTTAATGGAGAAAGGGATCGGCACCTGTCCGCGCAACACCGCCCACTTGATGCATACGACCGCGGGATGAACGCCAAGCCGCTCGGCTATCTGCACAATAACTAGTTCTTGAATGGCAACGGTATCGCATTCGGTTTTGTCACGCTCGGGACGATTGGGGGACCCGATGGGCGAGAAATCTATGGGCACGATCCCGTGCTCTGTAACGAAGTTGAACAGTTCGGGTTGTTGAAAATGTGGGTGCAACTCCATCTCGTTGGCGGCGGGTTTGATCTCGGCGTCCCGGAGAAGTAGCTCGAGCTTTGGCATCGTCATATTAGACGTGCCGATATGCCGAACGAGTCCCCATTTTACAAGTTCTTCAAGCTGCCGCCATGTGCTCATATAGGCGTTGTGATGGTACAGCTTAGCCCCTTGGTGCCGATCCGTCACGCTGGCACCTGGCGCGTGATGATTAGGGAAGGGCCAGTGAACCAAATAAAGGTCAAGATACTCGAGCCCCAAATCGCGTAACGACCGTTCGAAAGCCGGGATCACCGCGTTTTCTGCGTGACTATCGTTCTATAGTTTAGAGGTGACCCAAAGTTCTTTCCGGCTTATCCCGGCCACCATGACGTCGCGCAGAGCACCGCCTATCTGCACCTCGTTACCGTACACGGCCGCACGGTCGAAATGCCGATAGCCAATCTCTGCGCCACTCAAAACAGCACCGACGATCTCCTCACCGGAGTATCTGTTCGAACTGAACGTCCCGAGGCCAATCCCCGGCATTTGGGCACCGCTGGCCAACTGCTTGTATGGAACTAGCGCAGGGTCTATGGGGGTCGGCGCATCAGAACACTACCGCGACCTTGCCGCACTGCCCGCTCGCCATAAGTTCGTAGGCGTCTCCCGCTTCGGCCAATGTAAAACGGTGCGTCACTAAATTTTCGGGATGGATGTTCCACCGCACCAACCGTTCGACAAGCTCTTCCATACGCCAGATGCTCGTCACCCATGAACCGTACACTGTCTTTTGGTCGTGTATCAGATCGGGGCTGGGCTCGAGCGACATCGTGCCGCCTTCACCGACGAGCGCCACTTTGCCCCACTTCCGGGTCGCCTTAACCGCCGTCAGCCGACCCCTGTCGCTGCCGCTGGCGTCGAGCGCCCGCTCGACGCCGTACCCACCGGTCATCTCGAGAATTTGCGAAACAGTGTTCTCCGACGCCTTTAACACGTGATCAGTCAATCCCAATTGCTGCGCCAGTTCGAGCCGTTCAGGTGCCACATCGACCCCGATAAGTTTGTTTGCTCCCAACGCCTTGGCGAGCATCAGGGCCGCCAGCCCTACCGGCCCGAGCCCGACGACGAGTACCGCGTCGTTCCCTGAGACGCCGATCTTCTCCAGCGCTTCGTAGACGGTGCCGAAGCCGCACGCGACCTGCGCCCCATCCAAATACGAGAGGTCGTCAGGGAGCGCCACCAGGTCTTTTTCATCCGCTACGAGATAGGGAGCCATACCGCCGTCGCGCTGCCAACCGTAGGCGGCCCGGTGCGCGCTGGTGCAGCTGATCATGTACCCCCGGCGGCAGTCGTTACACACCCCGCACCCCGAGATGTGATAAACGATGACGCGGTCGCCCTCCTTAAAACGCTTGAGCCCCGGCCCCACCTTGACGACGCGCCCACACGGTTCGTGTCCTGCCACCACGCCCTGATAACCTTCCGGACCCTTACCGAGATGCTCGTGGTAGATGGCGCGGACATCGCTGCCGCAGATCGTCGAGGCTTTGACCTCCACGAGTACCTGAGCGTGCCCCGGCTCCGGCACCCTCACGTCTCTGAGGTCCACGGTGCTGTCACCGGGTAGAAAGGCACCTTGCATACGTTTGGGAACGCTCGAGAGTAGTTCGGGGCTATCTTCAGTCATAATTTGCTCCCAAGGACACCGCATAGATTGACCGCCAGCCCCAGCTCGGCGAACATCGCTGCCTTAACCTGTAGCAATTCGTCAGCACCGGCAGCGTTCGGTGCGTAGACGACCTGAACATGATTGGCCTTATGCCGCCCCATCAGCTGGTCGCGGGAGACTCCGTGCAGTACCGCGTGCATGATCGGCCACTGCGGGGTCGTCGCCTGCCACCGCCTTTGGGTCTCCTCTACGGGCAGCTCAACCACTGTCCCGCGCCCTAAATCGACGTGCAGCTGGTTGTCCTGCACGAACACCCGGCTCCAGACGATCTCGCCAGGTCGGCTCACCCCCTTGAGGGTGCCACCACCGAGTGGAAAATACATCGGCGGTTGCCGCTCACTGCTCGCCCCGGCGTAGCCATCAATAAAATGTGAGGCGGGAGCAGCCCCGGAAATTTGAAAGACCCACACGTAGTCATCAATCTCCTCCCCTTGATAGTGCTCGCCCCATCTGAGGTCATGGAGGGTGGTGCTGGGGTCAAACCCCAAAGCTGTCGCCACCCGGTTGGTCACCACCGCGTCGACCGCTGCACACTCGTCCACTTCGTTGAAATGCGGTAGTGCTCGCCCTGGATAAAGTTCGTCTCGGGTTTCGGCGTGGAAGACGGGGGGCCGGTCGGCGTTGTTCAGGAGTCCTTCGACCAGGTCCGACGCTGGCACCGTATCCTTGAGCCCTTGCTGGTACTGGATGCCCACAGCGTCACAGCTGAACGCGTGGGCGATGCGTACCGCCGCGACGTACATCTTGCACTGCTCGTAGAGTTGGGCGTCGGTCAGCTCCGTGGCTTCATCGCTGCCGGTGGCGAAGGTGACGCCTTTGTCGTCGAGCCAGCTTCTAACCGCCTGCGCGTCATCATCCGTTACACGCCGCATCTCAGCCACCAGTGCCGACTGGCTTAGGCGCTCCTTGTACACGCCGAGCGGGTTCAGCAGCTCGTCGTCGATAACGGCGTTATACATGCCCATGCAGCCCTCGTCGAACACGCCAAGGATGGCTTTATGGTCCCGCAGCTGCTTAGCCAGCCTCGATCCCAAATCGGCAGCATCTTTAGGGAGCGCGTCTGGTGAAAGGGCATGAACATGGCTCGAGTCGTGTTTTATATGCCCCGTCTCAATCCATCCTTGCAAACTCTCCACAAAGAAGTCGTTGGTGAAGTCTTCACTCCAGAGGGTGCTGTAAGGGATGCCCGCCTTGGTTAAGGAGCCGTTTAGGTTGAGCATCCCGACCAATCCCGGCCACTGCCCGCTCCAGTTGGCGACGGTCAGGATGGGTGCTTGATGGTCGCGCAGCCCGGCCAAGATGTGGTGCGAATATTGCCAGACGGCTTCGGCTACGACGACAGGTACATCTTTGGGAATGCGCTTGAAGATGTCCATGCCCATGCGCTGGCCGCTGATGAAGCCGTGCCGTTCTTGTTCATTGTAGGGGTGGGCGCGCTCCAAGGTCACACCTCTCCTAGAAAAGACCTCGGTGAGTTGCTGTTCCATCGCTTCTTGAGCAGGCCAGCAGGTTTGGTTGGCGCTGAGCCTCAAGTCACCATTGGCAACAAGGTAGGCGTGGGTGATAGGCGTTTTTGTCATAAGGATGTCCTGACGGTGCGCGTCACAAACTTTGCGCATCTTGAAGAAAGGTTGCAGCAGCATGGTCGGTCTCAGGGTAGTTTAGGAGCTCGGCAAAGAGCGCAGGCGGCAGTGTCATGCTCCCGACGCCAAGGGCTAGAAGCTGCAAAACCGCCTCTCGTGAACACACGCTGGCGACGAGTAACCGGGTCGTGGTGAGGTGATAGAGGTTGAGGAGCGCCTGCATTCGTCCAATAATGCCTAAACCGTCTTGGCCACTATCTTCTAAGCGGCCTAGATAGGGTGCGGCATAGGTAGCCCCGGCTAACGCCGAGAACAACACCTGCTCTGGGCAGTAAACCGCGGTGGTAGTGACGCTAAAGCCCTCAGTCGTTAGCCTGCCTGCAGCGCTGAGCCCGTTACGCGTAGATGGAATCTTGATAAAGACACGGCTTGGATTACCGAGTTGGGCGAGCTCGCGCCCTGACGCCACTATCTCGGCGGCGGTGTGACCCGTAACCTGCAAGTGAACAGCCCGCACGCCCGACGCGAAAATGTCATTCACTAAATGGGTGAGGTCATGCCATGCCAGGCCAGCACGCCTCAGTAACGTCGGATTGGTGGTAACGCCGTAGATAAGTGGGTGAGGAAGAACCTGCTGCAACGCGCTGACCTCGGCGCTGTCCAGATAAAGGTGGAAGGCGTTCATCCTCAAGCCTACTGACCGCGCTTGCGAAGCTGGTCGGTATAGACCACCGCGACGATAATTACGCCGGTAACAATAGGCTGCCAAAACGGGTTGACGCCTAGCAGGTTGCTACCGTTGTTGATGGTCGTTAGCAGCAACGCGCCGATGAACGAGCCGATGATCGAGCCTTCCGCACCGAACAAGCTGGCTCCGCCGATGACCGAAGCGGCGATGGCGTCTAATTCGTAATACGTCCCGGCGGTCGGGATGCCGACACTGATGCGAGAGGCCAGCAAGATACCTGCGAGTGCTGCCAGCGTCGATGAAACTGCGTAGGCCAGGTAGATGGTGCGGCCTATCTTGACGCCGCTCAGCCGGGACGCCTCGAGGTTGCTTCCGACGGCGTAGATGTAGCGCCCAAAGCGGCTGCGCTGGAGGAGAACGTAGGCAAAGACGCCCACGATGATCACGACCCAGAAAAGGCTTGGGATTCCGAAAAACGAAAGTTGCGAAAAGTCGGTAAAGCTTCTTGGCAAACCGCCGATGCTCTGCCCGTTAGTAATCAAAAGTGCCAACCCACGCAGGCCAACGAGTGACGCTAGCGTGATGATAAACGGTGGGAGTCCAAGGTTATAAACGCCGAACCCGTGGTACACACCTATCACGGCACCAAGTAGGAGCGTTAGAACGATAGCGAGCGGCAGCGGTACCCCGGCCTGGATCATCATGGCGAGCGCCACACCGCTCAATCCGGCTACCGCACCGACCGAGAGGTCGATCCCAGCTGTGATGATTACGAACGTCTGCCCGAAGGCCACAAGTGCGCCGATCGACGTCTGTCTCACCAAGTTGCTGATGTTCTGTGCGGTAAAGAAGGTGTCAGTCGAGAGCGCGAGGGCGATCCAGATGAGCGCCAGCAGTCCGAACAGTGTAAGCTGCAGGAGCGTTTTGGGGTCGAAGCGGCGCGCGGGCGCAGCGGGGGCTTGAGACTGGGACATGGGGTTTCCTTTACGAGCCTAAAGCTTGCTCTAAAATCGCTTCGCTAGACGCACTGTGGTGCAGGTGGCTACCGACCAAGCGCCCCTGCCGGAAGACATGCAGTGTGTCACTTAACTCCAGCACTTCAGGCAGGTATGACGACACCAAGATGATGCCCGCGCCGGTTTTAAGGAGTTCGGCGAAGAGTTTGTAAATCTCGAGTTTGGTCGAGACGTCGACTCCGGTCGTGGGTTCGTCGAAGATGTACAGCTCGGCACCATGTAAGAGCCACTTGCTGACTACTACTTTTTGCTGATTGCCTCCCGAGAGTTTGCCTACCTGACGACTCGCCGAAGGTGTGCGAATCCGGAGGTCACTGATCTGCCGGTCTGCGTTCTCGGCCTCACGCCTCCCCTGTACCAACCCAAGGGGACTAATACGGCGGTAACTCGGCAGATTGATATTGAAGCCTACGGGCATAGAGAGGCACAACCCTTGGATACGGCGGCTTTCTGGAATCAACGCAACACCATTCTTGACGGCGTCAGCCACACTCTTGGGTTTGAACTGTTTTCCATGAAGCTGCGCGTCACCCGAGGTTGATTTAACCCGCCCGAAGAGTGCCGCCAGAAACTCGCTGCGTCCCGCGCCGATCAACCCGAATAACCCAACGATCTCGCCACGCTTGACCGACATGCTGACGTCTTCAAAGCCGGGGCCGGACATGTTGTGCACTTCAAGGAGCGTCTCGCCTACTGGCACTTTCTCCTTATGATAGAGCTGCTCAAAGCTGCGTCCGGCCATGTCACGGATTAAACTGCTGCGAGTCGTTTCGGCGATGCTCCGGCTCGAGATGACCGCTCCGTCGCGCAGGACCGTTACATGGTCGCAGAGTTCGAAGACCTCTTCAAGGCGGTGGCTGATATAGACGACCGTGACGCCCTCGCCCTGCAACCGCCGGATCAAACGAAACAGTCCTTGCGCCTCGTTGTTGGATAAATAGGCTGTCGGTTCGTCAAAAATAAGTAGCTTGGTGCCGCGCGCACTCGCCCGGGCCGTGGCTACGAGCTGCTGTTGCCCAATTGTCAGATCTCCCAAACGGTGGCGCGCGGGGAGCTTGAACCCGAGATCGTCTAACAGGAATTGTGCTTTTTTAGCCATTACACCGCTCTGCACCATCCCTAAACGTGTCGGTTCGTCTCCTAAAAATATATTTTCGGCCACGGTGAGTGCGGGCGCGAGCGCGACCTCCTGATGTACCGCGTTGATGCCCAGGGCCTGCGCCTCGAGCGGACTCCTCAGCTCGACGTTTCGGCCCTGCCACAGAATTGTGCCGCCGTCCTTTTGATGAGCACCCGTCAGAATCTTGATCAGGGTCGACTTGCCCGCGCCGTTTTCACCGACGATAGCGTGGGTCTCGCCTTTGCGGAGCGAAAAACTTACCGCTTTGAGTGCGTGTGTACCTGGAAAATGTTTGTCGACGGCGACAAGCTCAAGCAGCGTTTCGGCGCGCTTGTCAGGAGCGAGCGCCGCGTCGGGCCGAGTGGGTTTTGAATGGATCACAGGTTGGGTCATCAGGGTAGCGCCCTTCAGAGAGGGTTCGGCTACGCGCCGAACCCTCTGCTCGCAGCGGTCGGGCCCGCTTTACTCGCCTACCTTCGGGTAGAGCAGCGCCTGCACCTCTTCGGTATCGAAGTTTTCCTGCGTCACGATAGTCACGCCGGTGTCGACGTTCTTTTCGACCTCTTCGCCGTTGATGGCGGCAACAGCGGTTTTGACGCCTTCATAGCCCATCGCATACGGGTTCTGTACAATGAGCGCCTTGATCTGCCCCCCCTGAAGGTAGCCGATCTCTGCCTCGTCCGAGTCGAACGCGACGACCACGACCTGGTCTTCGAGGCCCCGCTCAGAGATCGCGCGTCCTGCCCCTACTCCCATCGGTAGGTTATCAGCGAATATCCCGACCAGGCTGGGGTTGGCAACGAGAATATCGAGTGTGTTTGAGAGTGCCTGATTGGCGTCGTTGTTGTTGAAGCGGTTGGCGACTTCGGTGAGCCCTGTGTAGTTAGTGAGGCCGTCACGAAAGCCGTCGTCACGCTGCGTCAGGGAGCCGACGCCTGGAAGCGCCGTAAGAATAGCAATCTGGCCTTCAGGTGCTCCGTGCAACGCCTCGACGGCGCCCGCGAGCGCTTCAGCAGCGAGTTGTCCGGCGGCAAAGTTATCGGTCGTAAGAAACGAGGTGTAGGCTTCCGTCTGGGCGGCAGAGTCGATCATAATGATAGGGATGTTCTCAGCGGCGCGTTCGATAGGACCGCCTAAAGGCTCGAGCGCAGTCGGCGCAATCACGATCGCGTCCGGACTTTGAGTAACGGCGTTTTCCAGAATTGAGATCTGTCCGGCAATATCAGATTCCTCCGCGGCACCCTGCGTGGTTAGATTCACTCCCAGCTCTTGCGCAGCAGCTTCCGCGCCCGCGAAAACGGTCTGCCAGTACGGTGACGTGGTCGCCTTGACGATTACAGTGATGTCTTGGGCCAAGGAGTTAGCGCCTAGCGCAAGAAGCGAGGTTGTGATGACCCTTAAAAGTAGCTTGTTCACTGTTTAACCCTTTCTTTGAGCTGAAACCGGTGGTCAGTTTGCGGAGCTGCGTGTCGGTAGGTGCTTTACCTAGGCTAGGTTTCTGTCATGGCACCCCCGTTCCGTGCTCGACGCACTTTAATCTGAAGCAGCGATGAGACAAAGCAACAGGGCCTGAAGAAGCTGATAGAGAAGAGAAGCGTCGGTTCCTCAAGGATTTACATGAACGTGCGGAGTCACCTGCAGAGCTTGGCAACCTGTTTGAGCTGTTTGAGAAAAGAGAGGTCACAGCAACCCACCACCTTTAGGAGGGGCGGTTGACTTCCTGAGAATAAGCCGGGGCTGAAGCCGATGCTCGAGCGACTTAAGCTCCGTCCCGTCGAGAAGCCGGAACAGCTGCTCACCGGCCATGTAGCCCATCTCGAAAGCAGGCTGCTCGACTACGGTAAGGGGCGGTGTTACAAGTCTAGCCCAGCGCGAATCGTCAAAACCGATGAGCGAGAGGTCATGGGGGATGTTGAGGCCTCGCTCCTGTACAGCTTGCAACGCGCCCGCCGTGACGTCACCGTTCGCGGCGAAGAGGGCCGTGAAGTTGAGACTATCTGGTAAAGAGAGTAGTTTGATTGCCGCTCGGTAGCCAGTCTCTTCAAAGTGATTGCCTTCAACGACCCATGACGCTTCAGTAGGTAGGTCCGCTTCCGCTAGCGCTTGCTGATAACCGTGTAGACGCTCTCTACCCGTTGTAGTGCTAAGGCGGCCTGTCACCGTAGCAATTCGCGTATGCCCTAGGCTGATGAGATGCTCTACAGCCTCCTTTGCCCCGCGCTCGTTGTCTACCAAGATGGCCGAAATAGTCTGCTGGCTGGTGGTGCGGTCAACTTCAACGATGGGTAAACCGTCTAAGTGGCGTAGATTCTGCTTCGTGCGCGCAGTCGGTATGATCACCAAACCTTGAAGCTGATACGCCTTGAGGCTGCGCAGTAACAGTTCCTCTTTGGGCGAGTCCTCATCTGTGCTGCACAGAAAGAGCTGATAGCCGTGTGCAGCAGCAACCTCCTGCAAGCCCTTGGCAATTTTAGATTGGAATGGGCTCGAGATATCAGGCGCGGCAAGCCCAATTACGCCGCTCCGCTTTTGACGCAATCCTCTTGCAAGTTGATTAGGTTGGTAATTGAGTTCTACAACTGCCTTAAGTACCCTGGACAACGTCTCAGGCGCTACAAGGTCGGGTTTAGAGAGTGAGCGAGAAACGGTTGAGATTGATATGCCCGTACTTTCCGCAACCTCCACGATTGTACTAGCTTCATGCGGCTTTGCAAAGGTTTTCATAGGTAATTTTTAGAATGTTACAGCACATTGAATGAGAAGTCAAGGTGGAGCGCCGGGGATTTGCGCGGGTCTGAAAGCTGTTGCGAGCTTTTGAAGTTACTTTACTTAAGCCCCTCTGTCAATCCCCGACAGTTCTAGGCTTATACCGACTTGCGGAGATATCCCGAAACAACTAAGGCTAAAGGATGAGTGAGCAGAGAGTCGGCAGACGAGCGGTAAGGTTGAAGGTGCAGCATAGCGTAGAAGCGTTACGAGCACACTGTCAGGGCTGTACCTGTGCGGTGGGGCGGCGGCGAACACAGGTCGTGTGGTGGCTGTCTTGGGCAAAACGCACACTACCGTGGCTGCCCGCTAGCTGAAGGCATGGCCCGTGCCGAGGTGCTGCGGCTGTCGGCATATTCAGAAACGAGTTATGGGAGATCGTCAAGCGTTATAACGAAGCAGGCTTAGCTGGGCTAGCCGACAGGCGGCATTACAACCCGGGCGCACCGACGTTGCTGAGCGACCCCGAGTTGCTTCTACTGGCGCAGTGGGTGCACCAGGACTACGCTCAAGGGGTGGTGTGGAACGGCGCGAAGGTCGTGAGCTGGCTTAAGGAAGAACTCGGCAAAGAGGTGCGTGATCGCCGCGCGTATGAGTACCTCAAAGCCATGGGCTTTAGTACCCAAAGCCCACGTCCGGCCCATGCCAAAGCCGACCCGGTGGCGCAGGAGGTGTTCAAAAAAAGACCCTACCCGACGCCCTCCTAGAGGCTGGTACACAAGCTGAAGCGGTCGAGCTGTGGGCCTTCGACGAACACCGTATCGGGCTCCAACCGCTGCTCGGCAAGGTTTGGGCACCCCGGGGACAACGCCCTCACGTCAGCGTCCATCCCAAGTACGAATAGCTGTATGTCTACGGTTTTGTTCAAGCCCAGAGTGGCCGTAGCAGCTGGTATTTGTTGCCGCTTCTCAACACCGCCACCTTCGAGGTCGTACTCAAAAACTTCGCTACGACCGTTGCCGCCTCAACCGCTAAGCATGTGCTGCTCGTACTCGACAACGCACCTTGGCATCACGGTGCGGCACCCGAGGGGATCGAGTTGGTCTATCAGCCTCCTTACTCCCCTGAAGTCCAACCCGCGGAATATCTGTGGGCACTTACCGATGAAACTGTCAAAAACCGCTGCTTCGACTCTCTAAGTACATCCCGCCTATGCTTTAGAGCATGGCAACAGCTGCTCGATTTCTCCACTTAAGTGCAGAGCAAGACGAGGCGTTACAAGAGCTGGAAGTAAGCCCGGTGGTCAATGCGAAAGTGCGGTTGCGGGCAAGCACCATCCGCTTGAATGACGCGGGTTGGAGCGCACCGAAACTGGCGATACACTTCGGGCGCAATCTGCAAAGCATCCACATGGCATTGTCACATTAACTTTATCTGATGCGGCTGAGTACAGGCTGCGCACGTAGTCGGCCGCACCTTCCTAAGCGGTTGCCGCTAGCTCAGCCACTTCACGCCAGGTCGAGAACCGCTCACCCATGACTTGGCGGTAGTTGGCTGCTTTGAGGAGGTGGCGGGGAGGGCGAAAGTGGGTGTTGAGGGGCTCGAAGACGGACAAAAAGCGCTGAGCGTGACTAGACG
>JAABUN010007149.1_pt1 | contig 12271 bp, 11 predicted proteins | sample 5559311 | NCBI WGS metagenome assembly JAABUN01 (sample SAMN10711877, study PRJNA513370) | rock metagenome | isolation source: Antarctica rocks | place: Antarctica: Victoria Land, Siegfried Peak sud | reverse complement strand
TCCCTCGCTCACGCACGCCAAAAAGACGCCCACGCCCGCTAGCGCCCCGCACCATTCTGACGCCCGCGCCACGGTCTGTCCCTAGCGTAACGCACAGGGTCAGCCCTGCCCTTCTGAACAGCAGAAGCGGGTAACACGGCATCATTGCAAGAACAATTATGATTCTGAATAGGGGATGTCGCCGCCTGCCTAGTCAACAACAATAGTGGCATAGTATGAACACAATCGCCACCATTTATATTGGCGGAGTCTGAAAGGAGATAACCAGTGGAGACAGATATAAGCGGTCGTCAGTGGATCTATTCGGGTGGGGGTCCACTCATTCTGCTCGATCAACTATGGCTCAACGAATGGCAGGGCCATGACCTCGATCAATATGAACGCGGACAGGAAACCGACTACGATCGCGCCTGTAACATTGAGGGGTATCTGGGCCTCTTACCAGTCGGCGCTGAGTATGGACTCGTCCTCAATGACGAGCCTATGTCGACAACATGGTGGCTCACAGAGACGACAGGCAACATCATGCTTGTCAGGTGGGTGTATGCAGAGAACGCTGTAGCGGTTACTGGAGCAATGAAGGAACCTATCGCGGTGACATGGATTGCGACCGGCATTGTCTTCACAGCAACCACCGGGCAAGTCATCCTCTTCGACTCGGCCTATGCCGGAGAGAAGATCGAAGAGTCGTTGCCGATTCCATTAACGGCAGGTAGCTACATGGTAGAAACGGCGGAGTACGAACCGGACGCCAAGACCGCGCTCGTCCTCCACCGCTTCATACCAGTACCCGCGAAATAGCCCGCCTACGCCTTCACCACAATCAACGCCACCAGCGGATCGCCCTGCTGCACCGCCAACGACGTCATGTAATAGAGGACCATCCCGGCGACCGGGGCGGTGACCCGCGCGATCTCGTTGCCGAGCGGATCGGTGAGCGTACCGAGGAGGTCGCCCGTCGCGACCTGCTGTTCGAGCGCCACCGCCGCACGCCAGAGGCCGGTCGTGGGCGAGACGACCCCCGCGCCATGGCTAGCCGGACGCGGCGTGCCCTGTGTCACGTCGCCCGGCAGGCTACCGAGCGCCCGCAGGGTATTGACCAGCCCGTTGAAGACGTTCGTCTCATCGGCCGCGCTCGCCAGCCCGTTCCCGCCGACTTCGACAAGGAGCGACGCCTTGCCGCGCAGGGTCGTGTTCCCGTTGAGGCCACCGGGGGTCGCCGGGCGCGGCCAGACGAGGTCATATGGGAGGCCGAATGCCGCCGCCATCGCGCCGCTCCGTGCATCCTGCTCGGCGTCGCCGCTCAGGTAGCGCCCGGTGTGATCGGCCAGCGCCTCGAAGATATCGCCGCTGTGCAGATCGATCACCGCGTCGGCGGGGGCCAGCACGTCGGTCATCAGCCGCCACGCCAGCACCTCGCTGAGGGTGCCATCCGCCTTACCCGGAAAGACCCGGTTCAGGTTGAGGCCGTCTTCCGGCGTGACGAACGCCCGCCGCGCCCAGAACGACGAGAGGTTGACCAGCGGCAAGATCAGCAGCGCACCGCGCACCGTCGCCGGGTCGATCTCGCGCGCCAGCCGCAGCGCCCCGAGCGGGCCGGGATACTCCCCGCCATGAACCCCGGCGACGATCACCACGACCGGACCCGGCTCCCGCCCGCGCACCGCGAAGTACGGCCAGCGCATCTCACCGAAGATCGCCTCGGGCCAAGAGAAATAATCAGCCCGCAGTTCACCCGGCGCGGGGGCAGGCACGAACGACCACGGAAACGCGGCGGCACTCTCGTCAACCATGGCCTCGCACTCTCGTTATCCCCACCCTCCCGCGTCGGGGAGGGTCGCCGCCGCAGCGGCGGGGAGAGGTCATCCCCCTCGCGTCAATCAACAACGGCCCCATTATCGCACCATCCCACCCCACACCCCGCTCGCAACCAAAAGCCCCGACAGTGCCTATGCACCATCGGGGCTTCGTCGCTACAATCATCGCGGTTGTAATGTCACGCAGGGGGCTAACCGCGCTTGTTGTCTTTCCCCGCATCGCTGGTCTTAGTGCCATCGGGGGTCGCGCTCTGGCCGATGATATTATTGGCGAGGGTTTCGGCCTCTTCGCCCAGATCGCGCTCGTCGCGGGCCTTGTTCGCGTTCGCCGGATCCTGGCGCTCGGTTGGCGCGGCCAGCGTATCACGCCCCTCGTTGAACAGGCGCTGATCGTTCGGGGCCAAATCGCCCTGGTCATCACGGCGCGGTGTATCCTGTCCCATCGTCTTGTCCTCCATACGTTCTGTTTGCGGCCACTTCGCCGCCTCGCCCGACCGTGCAATGAAGCCAAGTCGCGGTGTCGGACAAGCCCGCTGATGCATTTCGTATGCCAGCGAGACCAGTGACCGCCCCCGCGCCAAATACGCGGCATCGCGCAGCGAGTGGTATCCTGCATGGTAGGTCGTGGGTCGTGCAAAAATAGGCTCGTATAAGGAGGACGATATGCGTCTGGGTCTCGATAGCTACAGTTTGCGGTGGCAGGGCTGGGATGCTTTCCAGTTCATCGACTTCGCCCAGGAACTCGGGCTGGACAATGTGCAGTATTCCAGTCGCGAAAACCTCGCCTCGCACGAGGAAGCCTATCTCCTCTCGGTGCAGGAATACGCCGCCAGGCGTGGGCTGACGATCGAGATCGGGATGGGCAGCATCGACCGCCACGCCGCCTCGTTCCGCCCGCAGTTCGGCAGCGGCGAGGAACAACTGAGCGACATGATCCGCGCCGCCGCGATCATCGGCTCGCCGGTCGTCCGCTGCTTCCTCGGTTCGCAGGACGAGCGCGCGGGCGCGGTGCCGTTGGCCGAGCATATCGCGGAGTGCGTGCGCGTCATCCAGGCGGTCGCGCCCCTGGCCCGTGAGCGCGGGATCAAGGTCGCGCTCGAGAATCACGGCGGGGTCGATCTCCTGGCGCGCGAGATGATTGAACTGGTCGAGCGGGCCGGGACGGAGACGGTCGGCGTCTGCCTCGACACCGGCAACCCCGCCTATGCCGGGGAAGACCCGCTCCTCGCCGTCGAACTGCTGGCACCGTACACGATCACGACCCACATCCGCGACACTCGCATCTGGGCCACGCCCGACGGCGCGCTGGCGCAGTGGGTGCCGATGGGCGCGGGCAACCTCGACATCACGCGGGTCGTCGCGATCCTCGCCGAGCAAGCCCCGGACGCCCCGCTGAACCTGGAAGTGATCACCGGCGTCGAGCCGCAAACCCTCCCCTACCTGGACCCCGATTCCACCTTCTGGCAACAGTATCCCGAGATGCCCGCGCGTGACTTCGCCCGCTTCATCGCCGGTGCCCAGCGCGGCACCGCCGCCCCGTTCGAGCAACTGACGATGCCGCGCGGCGTCTGGCAGCCGCAAGGCGAGCAAGCCGACGCCGTCATCCGCCAACAGCGCCAGCACTTCGAGGACAGCGTCCACCACGTTCGGGCGATCACCGCGTAACGGGTGGCATGGAACACGCAATGTACCGCGTGGTTTGCAACGGGCTCCCGCAACAGATATTGCGGGAGCCCGTTGCGTTCTTGTTGCGGTGCGCGGCGAGCAGCGAAACGGCTACGCCTGTACCGGCAATCCGTGATCGATGTCGGACGGCGGGCAACAGTTCAGACCAGGGGGCGCTACGCGGTTCGACCAAAGTCTGATCAGATTCCCGCCTGCGGTCCGTATCGGCAACAATGCTCGACACGCATACTACGGAGACAGCGAGCACTGCACCGCGACGAGGGCGCACCTGGTGGTCAGGCAGCGATCACCGTCGCACACCCTGTGCAAGAAGGAGTCTCCAATGTCTCGACTACGGCGTGTTGGCACCACCCTACTCGCAACCCTGGCGCTGCTCCTGACCCTGAGTTCAACGGCCCTGGCCTCTGGCGGCTCGGGCGGCGGTGGCGGTAGTTCAACTGGCGGCGGTGGCGTCGACACCGGTGGTGGCAGCACCACCCCGGCGCTCTGCGGCGCGATCACGATGAACTCGGCGGGGTTCACGAGCTACTACCAGTATTTCACCGGCACGGCGACCAATTGCTCCGCGACAACCGCCGATTACGTCGTCATCCTCAGCGATATCGGCGTCCACGCCGATCCGCTCTGCCAGTTCTCCTCCACCTCGAACAAGAAGGTCGCGATGGCACCGGGGACGCTCAGCTTCGCCTACTTCAAGCCGCTCCCCTGCTACGATGACTACACCATCCAGGCCCAACTGACGCTGAATCGCCAGGTCGCTGCGACCACCTCGGTCAGCTTCACCTACACCCCAACCGGCATCATCGTCCACTAAACGATTCCGACACCCCAAACGATACGCTCCCAGGCCACAGATGGCCCGGGGGCGCTTCATGTCACATTGCCCGGTAAACTGGATACGGCACAGCTTTAGGAAGCTACCCCCTACGCCCCTAAATACTCCCGAAACCAGGCCAGTTGCCGCGTCAGCACATCCTCGCGGTATTCGGGCGGGCCGCTGGAAACGAAGCCGTGCGAGCAGTTGGGGTAGCGCACGAACTCCGTCTCGCAGCCGATCTCCATCAGCGTGTTGAAGAACTGCTCCCCCTGATTTAATGGGCAGCGGTCGTCAGCCTCGCCGTGGATGATCAGGGTCGGTGTGCGGATGAGGTAGGCGCGGGCCGAGGGCGAACGATCGACGAACCGCTCGCGCTGCTCCCACGGCGTCCCGCCCATCTGATAACCGGAGAGATTCGGGCCATCGTCGCAGGAACCATAGGCCGACTCGTTATCGAAGCGCGGTGCGCCGCAGATCGCCGCCTTGAAGCGGTCGGTCTGTCCGAGGGTCCAGGCGGTCATGTACCCGCCATAGCTGTAACCCCAGATCCCGGTGCGCGCGCTGTCGGCATACGGGCGTTCGAGGACCGCGTCGAGGACGGCCATCAGATCGAGGTAATCTTCGCCGCCGTTATCGTTGACGACCGCCGCCGCGAACTGCCGCCCATACGAACTCGACCCGCGCGGATTGGACGCGACGACCAGGAAGCCGTTCGTCGCCAGGCATTGCTGCGTCGCGTTCAGGTGATACCCGTAATAGCCGTGCGGCCCGCCATGCACGTCGAGGATGACCGGGTATTGCTTCGCCGGGTCGAAGTCGGGTGGGAAGAAAAGCCACGCCGGGATCGTGTAGTCGCCGCGCCGCACGTCGAACTGTTCCCAGCGGGCCGGGGGCGCGGCATCGAGGCCCGCCCGGTTGAGCGAGGTGATCGTGCGCGACTCGCCGCTCGCGAGATCGGTCACGGCCACCTCGCTCCAGGAGTCGAGATCGCCCGCCTCCTGCACCGCCACCCGCCCATCGGCGCTGACACTGAGCCCGCTATGGATCGCCTGCCAGGTGACGAGCGGTTCGGTCTGCCCGCTGGCGATCTGGAGATGATAGAGGCCGCTCGCCCCAGCGCGGACGCCGTGGGTCAGCACCTCGTCTTCCTCGCGCCAGATCAGCGGCGAGGGGGCACCGCTGCGCGACAACGGCGCGGGCAGGAACGGCAGATCGTCGGTGAGGCGGCGCAAGCCGCCACTCGCGACGGTGTAGAGATAGAAGTCGGGCTGCCCGCCATCTTCCACGCTGCCGGTGAGCAGCAGCCGATCGCCGGTCGGCGACCACGCGCAGGCCACGCCGCCCATCGCCGGGCCGATCGTCGTCACCGCACCGGTCGGGATGTCGATCAACGCCACCTGGGAGCGCAGCACACTCCCCGGATAGCCGCGCCGCACCACGGCGGTGCCACCATCCGGCGACCAGAGCGGGCCGAGGTGATCGACCGTCTCGCTCGTCAGGCGGCAGCGCTCGCCACCCCCAACGGCCACCAGGAAGACCTGCTGGCGCACCTCGCCCAGAAAGCCGCGCCCGTCGAGCTTGTAATCGCGGCGACGGATCACGCGGGGCGGCGGCACCGCCCCCGCCGCCGGTTCGCGCTCATCCGGGTTCGCCGGATCGAACGGGGCGTTGTAGGCTAGATACGCACCATCCGGCGACCACGCCAGATTGCTGATCGCCCCGTTGTGGCGGGTCAATTCGCGCGCTTCGCCCAGCCCATCGGCGGGCAGGACGAAGAGTCCGCTCTTGGCGACCCGGTCGGAGACAAACGCCAGGGAGGCACCATCGGGCGACCAGCGCGCCCAGCCGTGCTGCTTGCCGGTGTAGGTCAACTGCCGGGCGTTACCGCCATCGCTAGCGCAGAGCCAGAGGTGCGTCGTCGCCTGCTGACTCTCGCGGTCGGTGACGGTGCGACCGTAGACGACCCGCGTCCCATCGGGGGATACCTGCGGATCGGTCACCTGGATCAGATCGTAGACCAGGGCGGCGGGGGTCAAGGGCTGCGGCATGGGATGCCTCCTTGTACGGGGGGATCGCTCGATGATCCGATGATCGCGACCGCGCGATAGTAGCGCGGCAGCGTCGGGAGTACAATTCAGGCGGAATGGCGGGCGGTCATTGTCCCCTTCATGGGGATTCAACCGCCCGCCCGCCCACGTTGATGCTCGTAACCTCCATCAACCGCCAGCAACGGCAACACAATCCGGGCAGGCGGCACAAGGGCTTGGTGCCAACGACCAATTGACACCCCCTGGATAGTCGTTTATCGTGCTAACGTCCAAGGAGTCGCCGAATTCACTTTATTTAATAGGAGGCGTGGCACCATGAATCATACGCCCCAATCGCCCCGTAGGGGGCTCTTCACCCGGCGTCAACTGTTCGCGGGCCTCGGTGCGCTCGGGGCCACCGCGCTCCTCGCCGCCTGTGGTGGCACGGCGACCGTGACCACCGCACCCGCCGCCAGCGCCGCCCCGGCTTCGACTGCCCCAGCGGCGTCAGCAGCCCCGGCGGCGAGCGGCGCGGCAAGTAGCGCCCCGGCGTCCGCCGCGCCGTCGAGCAGCGCCCGCGCCTCGGCAGCACCATCAGCCGCCCCGGCGGCGTCGAGCGGCACGGCCAAAAAAGGCGGCAACCTGATCATGGCCGCGTCCGCCGATGCGGAAACCCTCGACCCGCACGCGACGACCGCCCTGCGCGCCTCGCGCTATCTGGCGATGATGCACGACAATCTGCTCAATCGCGACTTCGATGGCTCGTTCAAACCCGCGCTGGCCGAGTCGTACACGGTCAGCCCGGACGGCCTGACCTACACCTTCAAGCTCCGCACGGGGGTCAAATTCCATTCGGGCAAGGCGTTCAGCAGCGCTGACGTGAAGTACACCTTCGACCGCTGGCTAAAAAACGAGAAGTCGCCGACGCGCTACACGATCCAGCCGATCACCAGCGTCGAGACGCCCGACCCGCAGACGGTCGTCCTAAAGCTCGACAAGCCGTACAATATCCTCCTCGATCAGGTCGCCGGTTCCTGGGCGGTGATCCTCAACGGCGAGGCGGTCGACAAGGCCGGCGCGAATTACGGCGTGACCACGGTCGATGGGACCGGCCCCTACAAATTTAAGGAGTGGGTCCGCCAGCAGCGGTTCGTCGTGGAGCGTAACCCCGACTACACCTGGGGCGGCCCGGTCTTCCAGAATCAGGGCGCACCGAACCTCGACACGATCGAGACGCGGATCATCCCCGAGGACAACACCCGCATCGCCGAGTTCGAGGCAGGCAACATCCATATCGTGATCGATATGCCACCGCAGGAGGTCGAACGGCTCTCCACCAATGACAAGGTCGGGGTAACCAAGTACGACCAACTCCAGACGACCTACTTCGGCCTCAATACCAAGAAGGGGCCGGTGGACGATCCGCAGGTACGGCGCGGGATCGGCCACGCGATCAACCGCGACGAGATCGTCAAGGGTGCGTTCTTCGGGCTGGGCGAGGCGGCGGTCAATATGCTCGCCCCCAAGACCCCCGGCAACCTCGCGACGGTGAAAGATATCGCCGCGACGTTCAATCTCGACAAGGCGAAGTCCACCCTTGAAGCGGCGGGCTGGAAGGCGGGCGCGAGCGGTATCCGCGAGAAGAATGGGCAGCAACTCGTCGTCCCCTACTGGTATATCAACGATTCGGCGACGACGCTGATGGCGCAGATCCTCCAGGAACAACTGGCGAAGGCGGGGGTCAAGCTCGACTCCAAGCCGTACGAAGAGACGGCGTGGTTCGCCGCCGCGCGCACCGGCGATCAGGTCGGTTTCAGCGTCGGCGTCTTCTACGACAACGCCGATGTCCTCCGCTTCTACTTCTACTCGAAGCAGCAGCCGTCGCCGAACCGCTTCGGCTACGCGATCCCCGAGTTGGATGCCAAGATGGAAGATACCCTCACCAACCCCGACAAGGCGGCGGTGACGAAAGATTACGAGGAGATCCAGAAGGCGCTGGCCGAGCAAGCCCCGGCGCTGCCGCTGATCCACCAGCAAGGGGTGATCGGCGTCAACAAGAAGGTCCAGGGCGTGAAGGTCCACCCGTCGCGCTGGCTCTATCGCCTGACCGATCTCTCGCTCGCCTAGCGCAAGACCGGGGCAGTGACTCGGGCCTGATGGTAGGGGCGGTCGTGACCCACCCGGTCGGTGGCGGCACCCACGTCCTCATGTACCGACCCGGCTAGCATCCGTGTGGCGGGCGGGCGGCACCAGCCGGGCGGGCAGTGACCCGCCCCGACCACCCGCCCCGAAGCATTGCCCGATCACCGCCCTGGTCGCCCGAGCGGCCCCACCAGTCGGCCCGAGATGAGGCGCTACGGCCCGGAGGGAACGGATGCGACAGTACATCATGCGGCGGCTAATCAGCCTGCCGATCACGGTCCTGGGGGCGTCGGTGCTTGTCTTCATGGTCCTGCATCTCGTCCCCGGCAACCCGGCCCAGGTGATCGCCGGGGCCGACGCGCCGCCCGAGACGGTGGCGGCGATCACGCGCGAATTGGGGCTTGACCGCCCGCTGCCCGAGCAATACTGGAATTACCTGAAACGGATCCTGCAAGGCGACCTGGGCCGCTCGCTGCGGAGCAAGCGCCCGGTCAGCAGCGATATCCGCGATGCGCTGCCGAACACGTTGCGGTTGGCGATCCTGGCGGCGATCGTCACACCGCTGATCGCCATCCCGCTCGGGGTGCTGGCGGCGACCCGGCAGGGCACGGCGGTGGACACGATCGTGACCTTCTTCGCCACCATCGGCATCACCGTCCCGGTTTTCGCCAGCGGCCTCATCCTGATCTTCATCTTCGGGGTGCGGCTCAGTTGGCTGCCGATCTCGGGGACCGGCGACGCCTTCTGGACGATCGACGGCCTGAAACATACGATCCTGCCCGCGACGGCCCTCTCGCTCGGCTCGATCGCGGTGGTGGCGCGACTCAGCCGCTCGGCCTTGCTGGAAGTCCTCAATCAGGACTATATCCGCACCGCGCGGGCCAAAGGGCTGCACGAGCGTTCGGTGATCTTGCGCCACGCCCTGAAAAATGCCCTGCTGCCGGTGGTGACGGTGGTGGGCCTCCAGATCGGCGCACTCCTCTCCGGCGCGGTCGTCACCGAGACAGTCTTCGCCTGGCCGGGGATCGGCCGACTGGCCGTCTCGGCAATCGCCGGGCGCGACTTCCCGGTCATCCAGGGCTGCCTGCTGGTCATCGCCACGATCTTCGTGCTGGTGAATCTCTTCGTCGATCTCCTTTACGCGGTGGTCGATCCGCGCATCCATTACCAGTAGTCGGTAGTCGGTAGTCGGTAGCCAGGAATCGTCCACTAAGAGCGATCACCCGCTCGCGAACGGAGGGATGCCGGTGTCCAACACCTCGGCGCAGACACAACTGATCGGCGGTCCCGGTGCCGCCGCCGGGGGGCGGCTCACCGAGCACCGCGCCCGACCATCGTTCTGGAAACGGTTCACGCAACGGCGCGCGGCGGTCGTGGGCCTGATCGTCCTGCTGCTGCTGATCGTCCTCGCGGCCCTCGCACCGGTCATCGCGCCATATTCCTGGGCCGAGCAGAGTATCATCAACCGTTGGAAGGGGCCATCGGCGGAACACCTCTTCGGCACCGACGAACTCGGGCGCGATGTCCTCAGCCGGATCCTCTACGGCGGCCGGTTCTCGCTCGCGATCGGCTTCGGTGCGGTGTTGCTCAGTTTCACCGTCGGGGTGCTGATCGGCACCCTCAGCGGCTTCTATCGCCGCCTCGACCCGATCATCATGCGCTTCGTGGACATCATGCTCGCTTTCCCCTCGATCCTATTGGCGCTGGCGATCGTGGCGGCGCTCGGCCCCGGTTTCCTCAACACCGTGATCGTGATCGGCGTCACCGAGATCCCCGGCTTCATCCGCCTGACCCGCTCCTCGGTCCTCTCCATCCGCGAGCGCGAATATGTCGTCGCCGCGCGGGCGCTCGGGGCCAGCGATGGGCGGATCATGTTCCGCCACGTCCTCCCCAGCATGGTCTCGCCGATCGTCGTCTACGCCTCGTTGCGGATCGCCACCGCCATGCTCACCGGGGCCACCCTCAGCTTTCTCGGCCTCGGCGTGCCGCCGCCGAACCCCGAGTGGGGCGCGATGATCAGCACCGCGCGTAACAGCTTGCGCGTCGCCCCCCACACCTTCTTCATCCCGACGTTCGTCCTCTTCGTCGCCGTCATCTCCTCCAGCTTCGTCGGCGATGGCCTGCGCGACACCCTCGACCCGCAGATCCGCGACTGAGCCTCAAGACGATGGAGGCACCGATACGCTGGCAGCCCCTACCGTGCAGGGTAGTCGGCTAGCGTAACTTTTCATCCATCGCGATCGATTTTGCTCGACTGCGTGACAAAATTAGCAGAGCGAGGCGCTTGCGAGGGCGCTACGGGGGGCAGATGTCGTGGCCGTTGCAACTGGTCGTCCTGTTAGCGATCTTCGGAATCGTGTTGCTCGTTGTCAGGCAGAGTCTTGCCAACGACCCGAAGGCGACGATGCTGCACATCGAGGAATCGCTGCCTATCGCGAGGTTGCCCGAGGAAGTATTCGCATTCCTCGCCGATCCGCGCAATGATACGATCTTATCAGCGCGCGTCATACAAGTAGAACTCGTCTCCCCTGGCCCACCGCGCGTCGGCACTACCTATCGCGAAAAGGTCCGCATCGGAGCCGCTGTTCGCACGCTGGCGTGTACCATCACCGACTACGATGCCCCGCACCATGTGGGATTGCGCTGTGACGACGACGGGCGTCCGCTACTTGGCGGCTATCGCGTCGCCCCAGATGGCGCAGGCTCCGTAGTCACCGCCATCTCGGGAACACCCCACACCCTCACCACCGCAACCTTTGCCCCGCTCATCAAGGCACTGGTCAGGCGCGAGTGTCGCGCGGCCCTGCATAACTTGCGCGAGGCCATGACGACAACCAGAGCATAGGTTTTCAAGGCTATTTCACCCCGCCGGTTGCTGCCGCCTGATCCGATACGAAACATCGAAGCCCCGCTGCAGCCGACCCACATGCCGCCAGAGTTCCGCAGTCTTCGCCACCGCGCCGATATACGGGATAACGGCCACGAGATTCAGCGCCACCCCGGCGCGGTCCTTGACGCGCCAGTTCGCCGCCGCATCGCGCAGGGCGCAGATCGACCCGACGACCGGCACGAAGTTCAACGCCACCTGCACCGCCGCCCCCGGCAGCCCCAGGTCGCGCGCAAAGTCCCCGAGCAACGCCCCTTGCACGATATCGCGTAGCAGCAACGAACGTTGCGAGCGCCTGCCATTCGGTAACTGTCCCATGGTTATCCCTCCATATCGCCTAGCCACCGAGCACCACACCCACGCGCGGCGCACCCATGCCCACCCAAATGCAAGCCGTGCGCCAACGTAAGGGAAGGGGTTGAATGAGAGGATTAAGGGGCGGGCGAATGTAAACATGGGGAGAGGCAGGTGATGGTGGGGGTAGGGAAATTCAATGTGGCATAGCAGGCAATGATAGGGATAGCGACATTCAACGTGGGTTGGCAGGCGGTTAAACCCCCATGAAGGGGACAATGACCGCGCCTGGGGGCGCTTACGCGCCACGAAACCCGCCTTCGCGGGTTAGGTCAGCTATGAGCGCATTGCTTTTACGCTGAGGCATTGCATTTCAGAAAACCTAACCGCCGCAGGGCGGTTTCGTGGCCGCAGCCCCAAGGCGCGGTTTTAACCGCCTGCCCCCTACGCCAACCGGTATCCCACGCCCGCCCGCCCCACCACCACCACCTGGGCTTGCGTCGATTCTGTGGACACCGAGATACTGGAGACGGAAGTCTCAGGAAAGGAGTCCATGATGGCCAAGACCCATCCGCCCTACCTCCCGGCGTTCCGGGCGGAG
>JAABUN010007148.1_pt1 | contig 12274 bp, 15 predicted proteins | sample 5559311 | NCBI WGS metagenome assembly JAABUN01 (sample SAMN10711877, study PRJNA513370) | rock metagenome | isolation source: Antarctica rocks | place: Antarctica: Victoria Land, Siegfried Peak sud | reverse complement strand
GAGCAGCGGCGCTATCAGCGCCCACAAGTCATCAGGAACCAATGTCTCAATATCCATAGCAAGAGAACGGCTAATCCGGGCTACTGGTTATGCAACGAGTAGTAAGATGGCGGCGACCGAGCTGGCGCGCTGGAACATCCGCGTCAACTCGATCAACCCCGGCGCGATCCGCACCAACATCGACGAGCGCACCGCCAAGCGGAACATCGCGGCGGTGACCTATGACGTCACGATGCCGCCGACCTTCCCGCCGCTCGGCGGGCGCGTCGCCGATCCGTCGGAGGTCGCCGATCTGGTCCTCTACCTCGTCTCCGATGCGAGCCGCTACATCACCGGCACGGCGGTGACGATCGACGCGGGGCTGACGCTGCTGAAGGGCTGATCGCGCTGGCCCGGCCCGCCACTCTGGCGGGCTGGTCTCAGATCTCCTCGCGCGGGAGGACAATCCCGTAGATGTGCGCTTCTTGCCCCTCATTGGCGAAGAGGAGTTGCTGCGCCACCGTGGCCGTCTCGTCTTCGGCGGCGCGGACGGCGATCAGGATCATGTTGTCGGCCACGCGCGCCTCGTAGCGCGCGGCGTCCTCCGGCGCGACCCCCTGCGCGGCCAGCGTCGCCGCCAGTCCCGCCCCGGCGACCCCGCGCTCATCCGCCTCGCCTTTCTTATCCCCGGCTATCGCGCCGATGACCGCGCCGCCGAACGCGGTGGCGAGCGCCCCGGCGACCAGCACCGGCCCGACGCCGGGGATGAAGAGCGCGCCGAGGCCGAGTGCCCCGCCGAGCGTCGTCCCGGTGAGCGCCCCGGTGAGCGTATCGGCCCCGCGATCCTGCGGCTCGCCCATCGCGGTCTGCTCCACGATCTCGTTGCGGGCGGCGATATCCTTCGCCACCACCGAAACCTGGTCCGCGCCGCACCCCGCCGCGTGCAGGGCGTTCAGCGCCTGCGCCGCACCGTACGGTCCGGGGAAGAGCGCCACCACAAGACGGGGCGGGGCATCATCGCGCTGCATCCTCTCGATCGTCACCGGCGGTCTCCCTTTCGTTCGTGGTCCAATCTAGGCCGATGTCTTCTCCGATTAGCACACCATCTATACCACTTCCATGTTCTATCGTGATAGCAGAGCACAGTCACCTTCCCCCGTCGCGTCGCGCGTGATAGCATGCGCGCCACAATCGGCGTTGTGTAATCGTGCCTGTATGCGGTGATCGATACGAAGTGGTAAAGGGTGGGTGATGGCAAGGATGTCCGGGGCGCGCGCGGTCGTGGCGCAATTGAAACGCGAGGGGGTCCAGCAGGCGTTCACGGTGCCGGGTGAGAGTTTCCTCTCGATCCTCGATGCGCTCTACGATGACGACCAGATCGAGTTAGTCGCGACGCGCCATGAGGAGGGCGCAGCCTTCGCCGCCGAGGCGATCGGCAAGCTGACCGGCCAACCGGCCCTCTGCATGTCCACGCGCGGCGTCGGCTCGACCAACATGGCGATCGCCTTCCACACCGCCTACCAGGATTCGTCTCCGCTGATCGCGATCATTGGGCAGGTGGAGACGCCCTACCGGCACCGCGAGGCTTTCCAGGAGGTCGAGGTCGCGCCCTTCTACGCGCACATCTGCAAGTGGACCGCCGAGGTGACGACGACCGCGCGCCTGCCTGAGTACATCCATGAGGCCGCGCGGCGGGCGATCGGCGGGCGACCCGGCCCGGTCCTCCTCTCCGTCCCGACCGATGTGCTCGACGCCGAATACGACTTCGCGGAGACGCACTTCCGCCCGCGCGCCGTCGCCCCCCACCCGGCCCCGAGCGCGCACGACGTGACGGCGGCGCTCGATCTCCTCCTCGCCGCCGAGCGCCCGTTGATCCTCGCCGGGGGGGGCGTGACCCGCTCCGGGGCGACCGACGATCTGATCGCCTTCGCGGAAGCGACCGGTATCCCGGTGATCACCGCCTACCGGCGCTATCACGCCTTCCCGAATCGCCACCCCCTCTACCTCGGCGGGATGGGCCTCGGCGCGCCGCCGACCGTCGCGGCGCGGCTGCGCGAGGCCGACGCGCTGCTGGCGATCGGCACCCGCTTCGGGGAGTTCACCACCGCCACCTACACGCTGCCGGCGCCGCAGACGCGGATCGTCCACGTCGACATCGACCCCGATGTGGTCGGGGTGAACTTCCCCGCCGAGGTCGGTATCGTCGCGAACGCGCGCCACGCCCTGCGCGCCTTTAGTGCCGCACTCGCCGGGCACAACGATCCGCGCCGCGCCGCGCGCGGGGAGGCCGCCGCGCGGGACCGCGCGACCTACGAAGGGGTCAGCACCCCCACGGCCATACCCGATCGCACCCCCGTCGATCCGACCGGTGTCCTCGCCGATCTCCGGCGTCTCCTGCCGCCGGAGACGATCATCACCGGCGACGCGGGCAACTTCTGGAGCTGGTTTGGGCGCTACCACCGCTTCGGCCTCCCTGGTGCCTTCCTCGGGCCGACCAACGGCGCGATGGGCTACGCGATGCCGGCGGCGCTCGGCGCGGCCTTCGCGCGTCCCGGCGTGCCGATCCTGGCGGTCGCGGGGGACGGCGGTTTCCTGATGACCGGTCAGGAGTTGGAGACCGCCGTCCGACACCAGCTATGGATCATCGCGCTCGTCTTCAACAACCGCTCCTACGGCACGATCCGCCTGCACCAGGAGCGGACCTATCCGGGGCGGGTCAGCGCGACCGCCCTCGGCGAGGTCGATTTCGCGCTCTTCGCGCGGGCGCTCGGCGCGCACGGCGAGCGGGTGGACGACAACCGCGACTTCGCCCCCGCGCTCGAACGGGCGCTGGCCCTGCGCGGCCCGGCCCTGATCGAGGTGCGGAGCGATCCCGACCTGATCGCCGTGGGGCAGACGCTGACCCAGCTCGCCGCCATGCGCTAGCCGCGCGCGGTTAACACGCGGTGGCGGATCACCGGGTTGTCAAAGCCCGGCCCGGCCCCTACGATCTCGGCGACGATTGAGCGGTGTGAGCGGAGAAATGGCATGGACCAACGGGAGCCGCGTCGGGCGACGGTGACGCGCCTGACTGGCGAGACGAGCGTGGAGTTGAGTCTCGCCATCGATGGGCAGGGGCGGGCCGAGGCAGCGACCGGAATCGGCGCGCTCGATCACTTCCTGACACTGCTGGCGAAGCACGGCCTCTTCGATCTGACGGTGCGCGCGCAGGGGGACTTGCACATCGACGAGCATCATACGGTGGAGGATGTCGGCATCTGCTTCGGGCAGGCGCTCGCGGCGGCGCTCGGCGAGCGGCGCGGGATCCGGCGCACGGCGCACGCGGTCGTGCCGATGGACGAGGCGCTGGCGACGGTGGCGGTGGACATCGGCGGGCGGAGCTACTGCGTGCTGAACGGCACCTTCACCGGCCCCGGCGTCGGTGGCCTGAGCACAGAATTGCTCTGGCACTTCTTCGACAGCCTCTCGCGCGAGGCGCGGATCAACCTGCATATCCTGCTGCACTACGGGCGGAACACCCATCACGAGATGGAGGCGATCTTCAAGGCGTTCGCCCGCGCGCTCGACGCCGCGACGAGCCACGACCCCCGCCTCGGCGATGCCCTGCCGACGACGAAGGGACACCTCGAAGGATAATCTCCGCTCGCGATTACCGCCCACTTCGAGGTCGTTTGTAGCGCAACGGGGCGGCGCTTCCGCAGCGCCGCCCCATTCTGTGGCCTCGTCACCGAAGCTGGACCCATATCGAGTCGGGGTGGTGCTGCTGCACCCGCGCTGGCTTTACGAGACCAGCAGCTTGGCGACCATGCCCATCGCCTTATGGTTCCCCACGTTGCAGACCACATCGTACTCGCCGGCCTTAAGACCCTTGATCGTCAGATTGGTGGTCGTGTTGGCGTTCAGGTTGGCGCTTTCGTACTTGATCCCGTTCCCCTCGATGCCGAGCTGATGCGGTGCCGGTCCGAGGTTCTTCGTGACGAAGGTGACATCCCCGGCCTTGGCGGTGTACTGGGCCTTGTCCCACCTGAGCGCGCCGACGATCGTCGAGATCTCAACCTTCTGATCCACGGCGGCGCTATAGAACTTGCTCCCGCCATAATTGCCGTTCGGAAAGTCGCCCTCGTCGCCGGCGGCTGCCGACGCGGTCGCGGTCGTCCTGGTCCCGACCGGCGTCGCTGCGGTGGCGGTGCTCGCCCTGGTCGCGGTGGACACCGCCGCTGGCGTCGCGGTGGACACCGCCGTCGATGGTGCGCTGGAAGCCGCCCTGGTCGCGGTGGATATCGCTGCCGACGGTGCGCTTGATGCCACCGTAGCGGGCGCGGTTGGCGCAGTCGTCGCGGGTGCCGCCGAAGCAGCGGGCGCGGTCGTGGCCGCCGGTGCTACCGTGGGGGTGGCCGAGGCACCGCAGGCCGCAAGCGCTACCGTGCCTGCCGCCAATACCCCCTAGTGTCGTCAGGAACTGCCGTCGGGATACGCGCTGCTGTCGCTCGATCATTGTGCTTTCCTCCCGCGCCGCCGCGTTGTTCCACCGCGAGGCAATCTGTTGGTGCGTCGTCCTGGTCGCCCGGTCTGCGGCCCTGTTACCCGACCATAGCCAAGTACGCACGCGTGGCGCGATCGGATTTGTGCGTCTTCGCGAGAGCGAGGACGAAGGTGGGGCATGCCCGCTGGTCGGCTCGATCAGCGGGCATATACGCTGGCAAGGTGGTCCCTAGCCGACCGAAGAATTGGCGTTTTCGCCGCGGATGATCGGGTCGATCAATAGCAGTAAGCGCGACGGTAACGCCGCAATGATCGCTCGGTGCCCGACCGGAGTTTCTCCCATGAGCATGTGGGGTATGGTAGGGGCGAAGGGATACGCGGGAACCGGAGGTGCGGGCTATGCCCGCTGGCCCACCTGGGCGATGCCACAACCGCCGATTCGCATACTGTCTGCTATAGTTGCGCGCCAATGGAAGCGGCAAACGCTGTGCGTGAGGGGATGGCGGTGTCGAAATTCAACTGGGGCGATCTCTATGGTGGCGGCACGTTCCGCTGGCTGATCCGAGGCGTGGTGCTCGGCTCGCTGGCGCTCCTGCTGATCCTCTACCGGCTGCTACACATAAATATCTTCGTCGCTATCCTGATCAGTTCGACGGTCTTCATCGTTGGGCTAACGGTCACCTACGTGCTGTTCATCACCGGACGCATCAAGATCAAGCTGTAAGTGGCCCCGCGTGGCGTTCTCGGCCCCTGGCTGACCGATGCCCTGCGCCCACGCTTGCTGCCGAATTTGCGCTTACGGATGCTCTATTCTCTCCGTGGCGCAGTGTGAAGGGATCAACAACGTGCTGTGGGATGAGAAGTACGCGCGTCGCGCCCGGGGAATGACTGGCTCGGCCATCCGCGAACTCCTGAAGCTGACCGAGCAGCCGGAGTTCATCTCCTTCGCCGGTGGCCTGCCCGCGCCCGAATCGTTCCCGGTCGCCGAGGTCGCGGCGGCGGCGGCGGCGACCTTGCGCGATCGCGGGACACAAGCGTTGCAGTACGGCGCGACCGAAGGGTATCGCCCCTTGCGGGAGTTGATCGCCCGACGCACGAGCACGGGTGGGCACGCCGTGTCGGTCGAGAATGTGCTGATCACGTCGGGTTCGCAGCAGGCGCTCGACCTGCTGGGCAAGGTCTTCCTCGATGCGGGCGACCGCGTGCTGCTGGAATCGCCCACCTACCTCGCGGCGCTGCAAGCCTGGAACGCCTATGAGGCGGTCTATATCGATCTACCGATGGACGAGGCGGGCCTCGATCCTTCCGCCCTGGAATCGACCCTGCGCGAAGAGCCCAAGTTCCTCTACTGCGTCCCTAACTTCCAGAATCCCACCGGCGTGACCCTCTCGCTGGAACGCCGCCAGCGCCTCGTGACGCTGGCGGCGGCGCATGGCGTGCCGCTCGTCGAGGACGACCCGTATGGGTCCTTGCGCTTCGAGGGAGACGCCCTGCCGAGTCTGCTCGCCATCGCGGGTGCCGCTGGCGGCGTGATCCAGCTGAGCACCTTCTCGAAGACCCTCGCCCCCGGCCTGCGCGTCGGCTGGGTCGTCGCGCCCGCCGAGGTGATCGGGCGACTGGCGCTGGCGAAGCAGGGGACCGATCTGCACACGGGGACGCTCGATCAATACATCGTCCATGAACTCCTCGCGGGCGGGCAGATCGAGGCGGGCCTCCCCGTGATCGTCGCGCGTTACCGGGAACGTCGGGACACGATGCTGGCGGCGCTGGCGGAGCACTTCCCGGCGGACGTGCGGTGGACGCGGCCAACCGGCGGGATGTTCCTCTGGGTGACACTGCCGCGCGGGATCGATGCCTCGGATCTCCTGCCGCCAGCGGTCGAGCGGGGCGTGGCGTTCGTCCCCGGCAAGTCGTTCTTCCCCAACGGCGGCGGCGAGAACACCATGCGGCTCAACTTCTCGAACGCCGCCCCCGAACGCATCCGCGAGGGAATCGCGCGCCTGGGGTCGTTGCTCCGCGAGTGATTAAGTGAGTACGCCGTAATGGCTAACACTGAGGAGATTCACTAGCCTGTATGCTCATGTCCAACGCGAGGGACACAGCAGAAGCGTGCCATCACTCTTGGTAACTGTTGATGGCAATTGACATTGCCTGATGGCTGAGTCGCTCACTTGAAAAGAACCACTGGCGACTTGTCGCAGATCAACTGACGAGCGTTCGGGCGGAAATCCAATGATAATCGTCTTTGATGGAAACAGCGTCCGCGTCGTCTCGATCGCCGGACTGAGATCACTATCTCCTGACACGACTATAGCGGTGTCGAACTCATTCATATGGGCATCATCAGCAAGTAGTGTTACGGCTATATTGATGTCCGTCATCTTCTCGCTGTAACTATTGATGATATTACCGCAGTTGTAGCATTGCTTTTCGTTGCGCAAATATTTGCCGTAAGTTATTTCCAAATCGTGTAGGGTTTCCAGCGCTTCCAAATAGATCGTCTGTCGCTTCTGTTTGGCTTGGTCCGGCCCAGAGAGGCGCGGTGAAGTACCTTGTTTTAATCAGTCGCCGAGATTGTGGCATTCTTCTCGCTAACGCTTGCACGTCAAACCATCGATAATTGTCCAATCGCGCGGCACGAAGGCCAAAATAGACGTTAAAGCCATCAATGTCGCGGATGAAGGCGAAGGCGGTGGCGATGTCGCGCGTGAAGATCGAGGCGGAGAGGCCGTATTTCACGCTGTTCGCCAGCGCCAACCCTTCCTCGATCCCGTCGATCGGCAGCACCGCCAGCACCGGCCCGAAGCTCTCCTCCTAGGCGAGGCGCATCTCCGGGGTGATCCCGGTGAAGACAGTCGGCCTGACGAAGTAGCCGTCGCTCATGTCATCCGCCTTGCCGCCGGTCAGGAGTTCGCCCTCCTCCCGTTGGCCGATGCCGATGTAGTCCATGACCGAGTCGCGCTGGGCGGCGGAGACGAGCGGGCCGAGGTCGGTGGCGGCGGCCAGCGGGTCGCCGAGGCGGAGCGTGCCGACCCGTCCGGCCAGCTTCTCCACGAACTCGTCGTAGACGGCGCGGTGGACGAAGGCGCGGCTGGTGGCGGTGCATTTCTGCCCGCTCGACATCATCGCGCCGTTGATCGTCTGCGTCAGCGCCAGCTCGATATCGGCGTCCCGGTTGACGATTACCGGGTTCTTGCCGCCCATCTCCAGTTGCACTTTCACGCCGCGCTCCAATTCGAGCGCCTGACGATAGAGCGCCTTGCCGACCTCGTTCGAGCCGGTGAAGGTGATCGCGTTGACGGCGGGGTGCCGCACGATCGCGTCGCCGATCCGCCGCCCGGAGCCGGTGACGAGATTCAGGACACCCGGCGGCAGCCCCGCCTCGGCCAGGCTCTCCACCAGGAGGGTCGCGGTCAGCGGCGTGAGCTCGGCGGGCTTGAGGACGACCGTGTCGCCGTAGGCGAGGGCCGGGGCGATCTTCCAGGTGGGGATCGCGATCGGGAAGTTCCACGGCGTGATCGCCGCCACCACGCCCAGCGGCACCCACTCGGTGTAGAGGAAGGTCGTCGGATTGGACGACGGCAGCCGTTCCCCGATCGACTGGGCCGGCTCCCCGGCGAAGAAGCGGAGGATGGCGGCGGCGCGCAGCGTCTCACCCTTACCCTCCTTGAGGGTCTTCCCCTCCTCGCGGGTCAGCGCCTCGCCGATCTCGTCGGCCCGGCGCTCGATGATCTGCGACGCCTTGTAGAGGATGTTGCCGCGCGCGATCGGTGACAGCCTGCGCCAGCCCTCGCGCGCGCTGTGGGCCGCGTCCATCGCGCGCTCGACATCGGCCACCTCGGACGACTGGAAGTGCCCCAGGATCTCGCTCGGTCACGCCGGGTTGCGATTCTCGTTCGTCGCCCCGCCCAAGGCGTCGCGCCACTCGCCGCCGATGTAGTTCCGATAGGTCCTGGCCCTGGCCGTTGCCGTCATTGTGCCCCCTTTCTCCATAGGTTGTCTGCGGAGCGATCCTCCGCGTCGCCACCTCTCGATTGTACCTTGCGTCGTGCCCGCTGGCTGGTATCCTTCCCGGTGGGTGCCGCAACAGCGATCGAAGGGACAGGGACGATGCCGCGCGTGATCTACGGGGACAATCTGGTGAACCTGCGCGCGTTGCCGGACGGCTCCGTGCCGCTGATCTACATCGATCCGCCGTTCAATACCGGGCGGACGCAGACGCGCCCGCAATTGCAGACCGAGCGCGCGCCCGACGGGGACCGCGTCGGCTTCGGGGGCGCGCGCTATCGCACGACGCGCGCGGCGGGCGACGCCTACGCCGACTCGTTCGACGACTATCTCGGCTTCCTGGAGCCGCGCCTGCGCGAGGCGTATCGTGTCCTCGCGCCGAACGGCTCCTTCTACTTCCACATCGATTATCGCGAGGTCCACTATTGCAAGGTGCTGCTGGATGGCATCTTCGGGCGGGCGTCGTTCCTCAACGAGATCATCTGGGCCTACGATTATGGCGCGCGCACGACGAAGCGCTGGCCCGCCAAGCACGATAACATCCTGCTCTACGCCAAAGACCCCGCAAACTACGTCTTCAACGCGGCTGACGTCGATCGGGAGCCGTACATGGCACCCGGCCTGGTCGGCCCGGAAAAGGCGGCCCGGGGCAAGCTCCCTTCTTCGGTTTGGTGGCACACGATCGTCAGCCCTACGGGCCGGGAGAAGACCGGTTACCCGACGCAGAAGCCGCTCGGCGTCCTGCGCCGGATCGTCACCGCCTCGTCGCGGCCCGGCGACTTGGTCCTCGATTTCTTCGCCGGGAGCGGCACGACCGGCGCGGCGGCGATGACGCTGGGTCGCGACTTCCTGCTGGTGGATGACAATGAGGCGGCGCTGATCGCGATGGCGCGGCGCTTCGCGGCGCTACCGGAAGTCGAGTTCGCGAGCTTCGATCCGAGTCCGTACCGCTGAGGTGCAGGCGAGACTGGATGTGGGGAGAGATCTATGACGGCGATGGCGCGACCAACGATCCATTTTACGCCGGAATCGGGGTGGCTGAACGACCCGAACGGGCTCGTCTACTACGCGGGAGAATACCACCTCTTCTACCAGTACGTCCCCGACATCGGCGGGGCGGGCGCGGCGAAGTGTTGGGGACACGCCGTCAGCGCCGACCTCGTCAGCTGGGAACAGTTGCCGGTCGCGCTCGCCCCGGACGAGTTGGGGGCGATCTGGTCCGGCAGCGCGGTCGTGGACCCGCACGATAGCAGCGGCTTCTTCGACGGCGGCAGCGGCCTCGTCGCCCTTTTCACGCACTGGCGCGAGGGCGTGCAGGCGCAGAGCCTGGCCTACAGTCGCGATCGCGGGCGCACCTGGACGAAGTACGCCGCGAACCCGGTGATCGCCGCGCCGGAACTGCGCGTCTTCCGCGATCCGAAAGTCTGCTGGCACGCCCCGAGTGGGCGCTGGGTCATGGTCGTGACGGTCGGGCAGCAGACGCGCTTCTACGCCTCGTCCGATCTGCGCGCGTGGCGCGTGACCGGGGAGTTCGGCGCGGGCTACGGCTCGCAAGGGGGCGTCTGGGAGTGCCCCGATCTCTTCCCGCTGCCGGTCGAGGGGGCGGGCGGGGTGGAGCGGTGGGTATTGCTGGTCAGTCTCAACGGCCCCGAGGGTTCGTGGATGGAGTATTTCGTCGGCGACTTCGACGGCGAAACGTTCACGAGCGCCGACCCCGCCGGGACGGTGCTGCCCTTCGATTGGGGACGCGACTATTACGCGGCAATCAGCTGGTCCGATGTGCCGCCGGAGGATGGCCGTCGCCTGACGATCGGCTGGATGAGCAACTGGCGCTACGCGCGCGAGATGCCGACACGCCCCTGGCGTGGCGCGCTGACCTTGCCGCGCGCACTGGCCCTGCGCCAGACGGCCGCAGGGCCGCGCATCGTCCAGCGTCCGATCGCGGAGTTGCATGGGTTGCGCGGCCCGGTGCAGCGCTGGGACGCGCAATACCTCACGCCCGACGCGCCGCTCGCCTTGCCTTCGCTGGATACAGCGCTGGAGCTACTGCTGACGATCACGCCGGGAGGATCGGGTGTATTCCGCATCGGGATCGGTGAAGGGACGGAGAGCGGGATCGTCCTCGGCTACGATGCGGTGGCTGGGCAACTCTTCGTCGAGCGCAACGCGCCACAGGCGCTGGCGGCGTTCGGCGGGCGGCGCGCGGTGCCACTCGCGCTCAGCGGCGGGACACTGACGCTCCACCTCTTCCTCGACCGCTGCTCGCTCGAACTCTTCGCCGACGACGGCGCGGTCGCGCTCACGGAACTCTTCTTCACCCCGCTATCCGATATATCGGTAGCGCTCTCGGCAATTGGTGGCGCGGCGGAGTTGGCGTCGCTGGAGGTCTATCCATTGCGCGGCCTTGCCGCCGCCATAGATGAAGAATGAGGCGTTACCGGCCCGCTTGGCCGAGCGGCGCGAGGTGCAGATCGATGTCGCCGGGCGACGCGCCGTACTGCGTGAGGAGGATGGCGGCCTCGGTATGGTGCTGCGTCCCGTGATTCACGACGTGGACGAGCATCTGCCAGAAGGGCCGACCGCGCGGCGCGCCATTGGTGCGCGCGTAGTGGAATAGGGTGTCCAGCCGTGTCTCATCGAGTGTGGCGAGGAAGGCACGCATCGCCGTTTCGCTGGCCGCCCAGCCTGCGGTCAGGTCGGCGACGGTCGGGAACGCTTCTTCGGCGAAGCGTGGGCGGGTCGGTCGTCCCTCCCAACGCGCCAACCACGTCGCCTCGGCCCAGAGCAAATGGACCAGGGTGCCGCGCAGGCTCCCCCACGGCACCGCCGCTGGCGCGACGAACTGCTCGTGGTCAACCCGTGCGAGCGCCGCCAGGATGCGCTCGTTCGCCCAGTAGTGGTAGTCATAGAGGGCGAAGACATCAGCGGCGCGCATCGGGGTCCCCCGCATCGTTCCCCGCAGGTCTCGGTGAACCTGCCCCATCGGCCAGCGTTTCAAGGGTCGTGGCGAACGTGCGGAGCATTCCGGGCGAGAAGAGCACGAATCGGATCTCCGTGAAGTCGGCATGCATCAGCGCATAATCGCGCGCGACGCCGAGGGCGAGCGGCGCGGCCAGCTCGATCGGATAGTGATAGACACCGGTGCTGATCGCAGGGAAGGCGATGGTGTGCGCGCCGTGCTCGGCGGCGAGGGCGAGACTGGCGCGGTAGGCGTTGGCGAGCAATGCGGGTTCCCCGTACCCACCGCCATTCCAGACCGGGCCGACGGTGTGGACGACGTAGCGCGCGTCCAGCAGTCCCGCGCCGGTGATCACCGCCTCACCGGTGGGGCAGCCCCCCTGCCGCGCCACGATCGCCCGACACTCCTCCAGGATACGCGGACCGCCCGCGCGATGGATCGCGCCGTCTACCCCGCCGCCGCCGAGCAGGCTGCTGTTAGCGGCATTGACGATCACATCGACCGCTTCGTGGGTGATGTCACCCTCTTTCAGGATTACCGCTGTGGTGCCGAAGCGTCGCGCCGTTTGCATGATCTCGCCCCCCGTTCAGCGCACTTCAAGGAACGCTATTCTCGCACGATCGCCTACCGCTCGATCGGAAAGTACATGTACAGCGATCAACACTCCCCGCGCCGCACCGTCCATGGGCCGGTGCTCGATCGCTGGTGCTGCCCTGGACGCCACACCGCGCCACATCAAGCGCTAAGGGACTCTCCCGGAATTAGCTATCCCGGTGGATGGGAGGTGGGGGGATGTCGATGAACCATTTGCCCAGGGTTGGATGCCTGGTGAGGTGCGTCTCCACA
>JAABUN010007143.1_pt1 | contig 12276 bp, 11 predicted proteins | sample 5559311 | NCBI WGS metagenome assembly JAABUN01 (sample SAMN10711877, study PRJNA513370) | rock metagenome | isolation source: Antarctica rocks | place: Antarctica: Victoria Land, Siegfried Peak sud | reverse complement strand
ACGTGGCGGGCGTGCAGCCCGAAGACCCCCTCGACCCAGCGCTCGCCCCGGCCTCGGCGCACAGCCTCCGGCAGGTCGGCGACCACCGCGGCGAAGGCCGCCGCGGTCTCGTCGCAGGCCTGGCGCAGCTGCTCGATCTCGAAGGCGTCCTTGACCAGCCGCAGTTCGCTCAGTGCCACCAGCAGCTCGCGGTCCGCCGCGGTTGCGGCCGCCTGGTCGGCCCGCCGGAGCTCGTCGAGAAGGGCGGCTAGCTCCCCGTCCAGGCCCTCGGAGACGATCCGCAGGGCGGTGGAGCCAGCGTTCTTGCGCAGCTGATCGCCCAGATCGGCGAGGTCGCGGCAGGCGATCCCGCACAACGCGCCCATCTCCTCCAGTGACGGACGTCGACCGACCCACATCTCCCCGTAGCGGGCGCTGGCGTAGAACTCGTCCGAATCCCGTGGGGCCGGGGGCTTGAAGAACAGGGTGGCGTCGTGACCGGTGTCGGTGGGCTCCAGCACCAGCACCGCATCGGGTTCACGATCGGTGCCCAGCCCGGTGAGATGGGCGAAGGCGGAGTGTGGTCGGAAGCGGTGGTCCGTGTCGTTGGAGCGGACCTGCAGGCCACCGGCGGGCAGCACCAGCCGGTCACCCGGGAACTGTGCGCTGATCGCCTCGCGTCTCGCCCCGGCGGCCGCGGCCGCCGGCAGGAGGGCCGGGAGCTCGGTCGGGTGGGGGGCCCAGCCCGAGGCGATGAAGGCCTTGAACGCCTCGGAGAACGGCGTCTGGCGGTTCGGCAGGGCAGGCTGAACATCGCTCATACCCGAATTCTTACACCTGTGCGTCACGGACCGAGCCGTCTTGTACGGTGAGCGCATTCCCGACCCCGACTCCGACCAGGTGGGCCATGACTGTGCTGTTCCTCGTACGCCACGGCGAGACCGAGTGGAGCAGATCCGGCCGGCACACCTCGGTGACGGACCTGCCGCTCACCGATCTCGGGGTCGAGCAGGCGCAGGCCCTGCGTGCTCACCTCTCCCCGCAGGACTTCCAGCTGGTGCTGAGCAGCCCCCGGCAACGCGCCCGGGTGACGGCCGAGCTGGTCGGGTTCACCGGCCCGGCCGAGCCGCAGCTCGACGAGGATCTGGTCGAGTGGGGTTACGGCGACTACGAGGGTCTGACCAGCGATGAGATCCACGAGTCGGTGCCGGGTTGGACGATCTGGAGCCAGCCCGTACCCGGGGGAGAGAGTGCCGCCGACGTGGCCACCCGGCTGGACCGCGTGGTGACGCGGGTGCGGGAATCGGGGGTCGAACGGGCGATCTGCTTCGGCCACGGACATGCGCTGCGGGCCCTGACCATGTGCTGGCTGGGCTTCGACCTCGCCCTCGGGGTGCACTTCCCCCTCGAGACGAGCACGGTATCGGTGCTCGGGGAAGAGAAGGGCCTGCCGGCCCTGCAGCGGTGGAACGCCCGCCCCTGAGCTCGACGACCCTGAGCACTCAGTTGTAGGAGACCGCGCTCAGGTTGCGTCGGGACAGCAGGAAGAGCACGGCCGCCAGGCCGGTCGTACCGACCACCACGGCCGCCATCGGGACAGCGGTGCCGTTGGCGAACAGCCCGACGAGTGGGGCGATCAAGCCACCCACCAGGAACTGGGACGCACCGAGCAGGGCGGCAGCCGTGCCCGCGGAGTCGCCGTGCCGGTTCAGCGCGATGGCCGGGGCGTTCGGGAAGGCCAGACCGGCCGCGGAGACGATGAACCACAGCGGGATCATCAGCCCGAGCAGGCCGCCGAAGCCGACGAGGGCCAGCCCGAGCAGGGCCAGGGAGGCCAGGAACGCCGCGACCACGGCGACCGCCAGCATGGTCACCGGACCCCAACGCTTGACGAAGATGGGGTTGAGCTGGGTCATCAGGATGAGACCGACCGCGTTGGCGCTGAAGGCCAGCCCGAACTGCGAGGGTGACAGGCCGTAGATGTCCTGCAGGATGAAGGGCGCGCCGGCGATGTAGGCGAACAGGGTGGCGAACATCAGCCCGGCGACCAGCACCATGACCACGAAGAGCCGGTCGGAGAACAGTCGGCTGTACGACCGCAGCGAGCCGCGTAGGGTCGCCGGCTGGCGCCGCTCGACGGGCAGGGTCTCGGGGAGAGCGAAGAAGGCGAGGGCGAACAGCGCCACCGCGGCGATGGCCAGCGCGACGAAGATCCCGGGCCAGTCGGTGAACTCGAGCAGCGCGCTGCCGAGCGAGGGAGCCAGGATCGGCGCCACCCCGAGGACCAGGATCAGCCGTGACAGCAGCTGCGCGGCACGGATGCCGCTGAACAGGTCCCGCACCATGGCCATCGCCACCACAGCGACCGCTGCACCGGCCAGACCCTGCAGGGTGCGGGTCACGATCAGGATGGTGATCGAGGGGGCGAGTGCACACAGCACGGACATCAGCCCGTGCGCGGCGAGGCCGATCAGCAGCGGCTTGCGACGCCCGACCGCGTCGGACAGCGGGCCGATCACGAGCTGACCGAGGCCCAGCCCGAGCAGCAGCCCGGTAATGGTGAGCTGAGCTTGTGAGGGGGCCGCGTTGAACTCGGCGGTCAGCTGCGGCAGCGCCGGGAGATAGGTGTCGATGGTGAGCGGCCCGATGGCGCTGAGTGCACCGAGGACCAGCACCAGCTTGAGGTACTTGCGGCCGACGAACTCCGCGGCCATCGGGCTCAGGGTCGTCTGCTGCCCGGGTGCCTGGATCGGCTGCTGCGCAGTCGGTTCGGCGAGTGATGTCATGAAATCTGTCCTCAGACCTTGGCCGGTGGTGAGCGGCACACCACGACGTGGCCACGACAAGAGTTGGTCACCCGCTGCCGGAGCCTCGGAACCAGAGGCGATAGCAGGGCTGAACCGGGATTCATTCCCGCATTAGGGTGGTGACACCCGCCACTCGAGCATCGAGCGGGCGAACAGGAAGGGTGAGCGCGATCAAAGCAGACCAGGGTGCACAGTTGCGGCTGTTGGACGTACAGGCGCTGGACACGGCGCTGGCGCAGCTGACGCACCGGGGTAAGACGTTGCCCGAGCACGCCGAGATCGCTCGGTTGCAGGCCGAGCGGGCCGCAGTGGGTTCCACCTTGGTGGCGTCCGACACCGCCGTGTCCGACCTCGAGCTGGAACAGACCCGAGCGGAGAAGGAACTGGAGCCCGTACGCGAGCGGCTGGTCCGCAACCAGCAGCGGATCGCCAACGGGGCGGTCACCGACCCCAAGCCGCTGGCCTCGATGATCGAGGAGGTGGAGCACCTCAAGAAGCGGATCGGAGACCTGGAGGACGCCGAGCTCGAGGTGATGCAGCAGCTGGAGACCGAGGTCTCCGGGCGGGAGAAGCTCCGGGCCGAGGCCGAGCGGCTGGACGAGCAGCTGACCGGGCTGCTGGCCAAGCGGGACCAACAACTCGCAGAGCTCCGGTCCGACATGGCCGAGCGGCGGGGCGAACGATCCGAGCTCGCGCCCCTCGTTCCCGGGCCACTGCTCACGCTCTACGACAAGATCGGCGCCACCCACGGCGGGGTCGGTGCCGCCGAGCTCCGGCAACGCCGCTGCACCGGGTGCCAGCTGGAGATCAACGCCGCCGACATCCGGGTCTTCGGGGCCGCTCCCGAGGACGAGGTGCTGCGCTGCGAGGAGTGCGGCCGCATCCTGGTCCGCACCCTCAACTCGGGCTTGTGAGATCCGGGTTCGGGAGGACGCGCTGATGGCCAGACGAACTGCCGACGTCCAGGACGGGCCGGACTTCTTCGACGCCGACCAGCCGGCTGCGGCTCACCGGCCCTCGGGGCGACGCCTGATCGTGGAGGCGGACGGGGGGTCCCGGGGCAACCCCGGACCGGCGGCGTACGGCGCGTTGGTGCGAGACGGTGGCACCGGGGAGACCCTGATGAACGAGGGCCTGGTCATCGGGGTGGCGACCAACAACGTCGCCGAGTACAGCGGCCTGATCGCGGGTCTGGAGATGGTCCGCGAGCTCGACCCTGCCGCGGCTGTGGAGGTGCGGATGGACTCCAAGCTGGTGATCGAGCAGATGGCCGGTCGCTGGAAGATCAAGCACGCCGCGATGAAGCCGCTGGCCCTGCGTGCCAACGAGCTACGGCCGGCTGACGTGACCTGGACCTGGGTGCCGCGCGCCGAGAACGGGCGGGCCGACGCTCTGGTCAACCTGGCGCTCGACGGTGAACCTGTACCGCGGCAAGGACCCATGCCTCGCTGAACCCGTCCAGTAGGCTCGGCCCATGCCTGCTCGCAAGGTCGGTCTGCCCGGTGATGTGCCCCAGTCCCTGGCCCGGGGGCTGGTCGCCATCCGCGCCGCGATGCAGGTGCCGGACGACTTCCCCGCCGATGTCGTCGTCGCGGCCGAGCAGGTCGTCGCCGCGCCGCGGCTCCCGGAGGTGGATCGCACCGATCTGGGGCTGCTGACCATCGACCCACCCGGATCTCGCGACCTCGACCAGGCGCTGCACATCGCCCGACAGCCCGACGGCGGGTTCGTCGTCTCGTACGCCATCGCGGACGTGGCGGCTTTCGTCACCGCCGGCGACCCGATCGACCTCGAGGCCCACCGACGGGGTACCACCCTCTACGCCCCCGACCACCGCACCCCGCTGCACCCGCCGGTGCTGAGCGAGGGAGCGGCCAGTCTGCTGGCTGACCGAACTCGACCGGCCTTGCTGTGGACCGTACGACTGGACGGCCAGGGTCAGACCACCGAGGCGACCGTGTCCCGGGCCCTGGTCCGCAGCCGGGAACAGCTGACCTACGAGCAGGCTCAGGCCGAGATCGACAGCGGCTCGGCGCGGGGGTCCTTGGCCCTGCTGAAGGAGGTCGGGCAGCTGCGGGAGCAGCGGGAGCGGGACCGTGGCGGGGTCAGCCTGCAGATCCCCGAGCAAGAGATCCGAGCCGAGGGCGACAGCTGGTCCTTGGTCCTGCGGGCTCCGCTGCCGGTCGAGGGTTGGAACGCCCAGATCTCGCTGCTGACCGGGATGGCGGCGGCGCACCTGATGCTCTACGGACAGGTGGGAATCCTGCGGAGCCTGCCGCCGGCCGACCAGGGCTCGCTACGCAAGCTCCGGCAGACGGCCAAGGCTCTGGACATCGCCTGGCCGGCCGAGCTCGACTACCCCGAGTTCGTACGCCGGCTCGACCCGACCCGGGGAGCAGATGCGGCCATGCTCAACGCCTGCACCATGTTGTTCCGCGGCGCCGGCTACCGGTCCTTCAGCGGCGGCGTGCCGGATGCTGCGGAGCACGCTGCACTGGCCAGCGACTACGCCCATGTGACCGCGCCCTTGCGCCGGCTCGTCGACCGCTACGCGAACGAGATCTGTGTTGCCCTGTGTGCCGACCGGCCGGTTCCGGACTGGGTGCTGCTGGCCCTGGACGCGCTCCCGGCCGAGATGGCGGGTGCGGACCGGCGGGCGAAGAAGTACGAGCGCTCGATCATCGACCTGGTCGAGGTGTGCCTGCTCAGCACCCGGGTGGGGGAGACCTTCGCTGCGACGGTGATCGAGACCGAGGAGAACAAGAACCGCGGTGTCGTGCTGATCGCCGACCCGGCCGTCGAGGCTCGGGTCAGCGGCGAGCACCTTCCCCTGGGCCAACAGATCGTCGTCCGGCTGGTCTCTGCGGACCTCAGCACGGGTGTGGTGGCCTTCGAGGTGGCCTGACCACCGGAACAACCTTCACCGGTTGCCCCGACACGCGGTTGGGACGGCGGGTGGCAACAACGCGGGCAGGTTTTTCAGGTGCTGGGCTCGGTGCGCCCGTGCTCAGGGCCCGATCTGCGCGAGTAGTCGGTCGGCGGCTCTGGCCGAGATCCGCCGCCCGGGGTCACTGAGGATCACCAGGGTCACCGCCGTGCCGGACTGTTTGGCTACCTCTAACCACGTGCCGTCCGGATAGCTGCGCCGGTCGACCAGGCCCGTGGCGGTGGGGATGATCGTGGTGCGGACGGGGTCGTCCGCCGTCGTGCAGGCCTCGACCTGCAGCCGGTACAGCTCGAACCAGCGAGCGGCGGTCCGGGCGTCGGCGAAGTCGAGCAGCAGCCCGACCCCGGGTTCGCCGGCGGCATCCTCGTAGTTGCCCTCGAGTGCGGCGGTGGGGTCGGTGTAGTCGTCCCGGGTGATCTCCCGGCAGCCGACGGTGATCGCGTCCTGGGCGGCGTAGCGGGGGTCGCGGGCGTGCACCCAGGTGCCGTTGCCGCGGTATCCCTCCTCGTCGCCCCCGGTTCGGGCGATCGTTCTCCAGCCGGTGGGCACCGGTAGCGAGCCTGCGGTCAGCCGTCCGGCGGTCGACGGGGCGGGTGCGCTCGGGGCCGGTGGAGGCGGCAGTGTGTTGCTGGTCGTCGGCTCCGGGATCTCCGCCGCAGAAGCCGTCGCTGTCGGCGGGGTGGCGACAGGCGACGTCGGAGCCGGTGGGGTGGCGATAGGCGACGTCGGAGCCGATGGGGTGGCGATAGGTGGGGTGGCGATAGGTGGGGTGGCGATAGGTGGGGTGGCGATAGGCGACGTCGGAGCCGAGGTCGGGGTCCGGGTGGACGACGGGTCGGCTGTGCACCCGCCCAGACCCAGGCCTGTGAGCAGGACCCCCACGGCCAGGGCACAGTGGGTCCGGCCCCTCACCTGGTGTACTGGAAGTGCTGGTAGTCCCGGCCGGGGTTCCACAGTCCACCCCAGAAGAAATTGTCGCCGCGCAACGACGAGGTCAGGTCGGAGTCCTGGTAGAGCATGCCCCACCGCTTGTCGCTCCGGTCGATGTAGGCCTTACCGTTCGACGGCCACCACTTCCCCCGGGAGTCCCGGTAGGGGTTCTGCACGGTGTTCACGTCCAGCGCGATGCCGTACGAGTGCGGGGACTGTGCGTACGGGTTGCCGACCACCTTGCGGCAGTTGAAGCCGCTGGTGTTGTTGGCACTCATCTGCGTCGGGTCGTTGCCGCCGTACACGTTGGGGTTGTTCATCTTCGCCACCGGGTAGCGGTGGGCGAGGGCGAGACCGAAGCCGCGGATGACCTCCTGGGTCAGGTCAGTGCGGATGATGATCATGCCCCGGTGCATCCGCTTGTCCCGGCCGAGAAAATTCATGGTCACCGTGCGCAGCTTGGACGCGCCCACCGGGCAGCCCCTGCGGTAGGTCTTCGCCACCTCGGCCGCGGTGGTCGTGGTCACCTTCGCGTTGAGCACCGCCGTCCGGGTGAAAACGTAGCTCCCGCTGTGCTCCCAGCGGTTGGTGTTGACGGCGCGGTAGGCCAGACGTACCGCATAGTTGGCCAGAATGCCGTTGCCGTAACCGAGGCTCATCCGGAATCGTCCCGATGCGTCGGTCACCGTGCTGCCCACGGCCTGGTAGGTCTGGTTGCGCCACACCTCGATGTTGATCTTGACCTGGGCCCGGACCGGAAAGACCGACCCGCTGATCGTCGGGTTCTGCAGGGCGTCGATCTTGCTGACCGGCCGGTCGAGCCGAACACCCGAGTCGGCGACGGTGAGCCGCACCCAGACGCTACCCACCTCGCGATCGGGATCCCCACTGATCACGGTGCTGGCCCTGAACGTCTGGGTCCCCGCGTCGCTCACCCGGACCAAGGCTCGGTACGCGCCGCCGGTCACAGCGGTCCTGGCGATGGGGACGAAGGTGGTCGGGCCGCTGCGCCGTGAGATGGTGATCATGGTGCCGTCGGCCAGACCGGTCACCCGGCCCTGGAAGACGTACGAGCCCAGGTCCTGGTAGAAGGCGCCCGCCACCGGGCCGCCGGTCGAGCCGACCGAGAAGGTCAAGGCGGCGGGTTCGCTGGCCGCGGCATCCTCTGGCGGTGCGGGGGTGGGCGGCGCGGCGGTTAGTGGCGGCGGCTGGGTCGGGGTGGGGGCCGGCACGGCCGATGAGCTGGGGCTCGCCGGGCTCGCCGGGCTCGCCGGGCTTGGACCGATGCTCGGGGACGCCGAGGGGGCGGCCACGCTCGGGGTCGGGCCTAGTCCGACGGGCGTCGGTGAGGGAGTGGAGGCGGCCGGCTCGGCGTGGGCCAGGCTGACCGACGCGACGGTCGACGTGACCAGGGCCAGGATGACGGCCAGACCCCGGGACCAGCGCGAGACCGCGGCCTGACTGTGGTGGCTCAGGGACGTGCGGATCGAGCGCTCCCCGGTGCGCTCGACAAGTTTGCGGTCGGCCATCGACACCCTTCTCACCTCTCCGAGGCTCCGAAGTCTAGACGAGGTGTGCGACCAGACGCGGGCAGGTCAGACCTCGCCTGCAGTTCCCGCCGGGCAACGCAACACCGCCGCCTCACCTGAAGGGTGGAGGGCGGCGGTGTTGGTTCTGTCGTCAGTCCCCCGACCGCCGACAGCACAGGAGGCATTGCCTCAGGAACGACGCTAACGCCGCAGAACTTGTCTGTACATGGGCTCACAACGGGATGTCCTCATCATGACATGGCCGATAGTGGACAGGTAACAGGCTGGAGCACAGCGGCCTGGATGGATAGCGTGCGGTAGGCGACGGCCGAGGGGATGAACCCCGAGCATTCTCTCCGCCTTCGTCTTCCGGCCCCAGGTGTTCAAGCCCTGGCCCCAATCCAAAGACGGTCCCGGATCTGGTCGCAGTGCTGCTGCTCCGTTGATGGTGGTGGTGGACGAGTCGGTCGGTAAGCCGGATTCTGTCCCGACCGTTGCCAGCCGGGGGCGATCATCTATCTGCGATCGCTGTTGCCAGCGACCTGGTGCGATCTACCCGGAAGCTCGGGCGAGCAGCCCTCGAACGCCTCCGCAGACACGCGTACGCGTCCTCTTGATCTTGCTCCCAGTGGGGTTTACCGAGCCACCCCAGTCGCCTGGGGTGCTGGTGGTCTCTTACACCACCGTTTCACCCTTACCACCCACTCGTTGGGGCGAGGCGGCAAACACCTCACCCGGCCCGTGCCGGCGGCGGTCTGTTCTCTGTGGCACTGTCCCGCGGGTCGCCCCGGGTGGGTGTTACCCACCACCGTGCTCTGTGGAGTCCGGACTTTCCTCGACGTGAGCGGTCCGACAGACCGACCGCGCCGCGATCGCCTGACCGACTCGTCCAGCCCCGACTATAGGCCACCGGGTGGTCCCGGCCGAGGCTGGCGTAGCGTCGCATTCTCGACGCGAAGAGGAGCAGCGGATGGCTGACGACCAGTGGTGGTACGACCTCAAGACGAAGGCGGCCGTCCAGGACGCGAAGGCCGGCAGGGCCACCGACCGGCTGGGCCCGTACGGGTCGCGCGAGGAGGCCGAACTGGCGATCCAAAAGGTGAACGAGCGCAACGAGGCCTTCGACCAGGACCTTCGGTGGCAGGACGACTGACTCGGTCGCCAGCTATCTTGAATGATTCCAGAAAGAATGCTTGACTCACCTTGATGACCACTGCAGCGCAGGCGACGACGTGGGCCGACCGGCTCCGCTCCGTGGAGTTGCGCGTGACGCAGCCGCGGTTGGCCGTGCTGCACGTGATTCACGCCGAGCCGCACATCGCGGCAGACCGGGTCGTCGACCGAGTCCGTAGCACCATCGGGAACGTCTCGGTGCAAGCGGTCTACGACACCCTGAACACCCTGACCGAGCACAAGATCCTGCGCCGGTTCGAGCCGGCGGGTTCGGCGATGCGCTTCGAGATCAGCACCGAGGACAACCACCACCACCTGGTCTGTCGGAGGTGCGGCATCGTGACGGACGTGGCCTGTTCCGTCCAAGCAGTTCCCTGTGCCGTGCCTGCCGACACCCAAGGCTTCGTGGTCGACGAGGCCGAAGTCACCTACTGGGGCCTGTGCCTCAGCTGTAGCCCAAGCCCAAGATCTGCGAACCCCGGCAACGATCCCCAAGTGAAGTGTGAGGAAACATGACTACCGAACTATCCGCCCCGCCCACCGGCCCGAGCGCCAAGGTGTCCACCACCGACAGCGGCGCCCCGGCGCCCAGCGACCAGTTCTCCCAAGGCCTGAACTCCGACGGTTCGGGGCCCATCGTCCTGCATGACTTCCACTTCCTGAACCAGATGGCGCACTTCAACCGCGAGCGGGTGCCGGAGCGCAACGTGCACGCCAAGGGTGGTGGCGCATTCGGGAGCTTCGAGACCACCGAGGACGTCAGCCAGTACACCAAGGCCGCGTTGTTCCAGCCCGGCGTCAAGACCGACATGCTCGCCCGGTTCTCCACCGTCGCCGGTGAGCAGGGCTCGGCCGACACGGTCCGTGACCCCCGCGGTTTCGCTCTCAAGTTCTACACCAGCGAGGGCAACTGGGACCTGGTCGGCAACAACACCCCGGTCTTCTTCATCCGGGACGCGATGAAGTTCCCGCACTTCATCCGTACCCAGAAGCGCCAGCCCGACTCCGGTCTGCAGGATTGGAACATGCGCTGGGACTTCTGGACCCTGCAGCCCGAGTCCGCGCACCAGGTCACCTACCTGATGGGCGACCGGGGCATCCCGAAGTCGTGGCGGCACATGAACGGCTACGGCTCCCACACCTACATGTGGGTCAACGAGGCCGGTGAGCGCAGCTGGGTCAAGTTCCACTTCGAGAGCGAGCAGGGCGTGGTCAACCTGACCAACGAGGAGGGCGCGCAGACCGCGGCCACCGACCCCGAGGCGCACCGTCGGGACCTGTTCAGCTCCATCGCCGACGGTGATTTCCCGAGCTGGACCCTCTACGTGCAGGTGATGCCGTACGAGGACGCCAAGACCTACCGCTTCAACCCCTTCGACCTGACCAAGGTCTGGCCGAAGGGCGACTACCCGCGGATCAAGGTCGGCACGATGACCCTGAACCGCAACCCGGAGAACTTCTTCGCGCAGATCGAGCAGGCGGCGTTCTCGCCCAGCACCGTGGTGCCCGGTATCGGCTTCAGCCCGGACAAGATGCTGCTCGGTCGCGTCTTCGGCTACGCCGACACCCAGCGCTACCGGATCGGCCCGAACTACCTCCAGCTGCCGGTCAACTCCCCGCAGGTCGAGGTGAACACCTACCAGTTCGACGGTCCGATGCGCTATGACTTCAACCCGGGTCAGCCGGTCTACTTCCCCAACACGGTGAACGGCCCCGAGGTGAAGGAAGACCTCTTCTCCGGCCACTCGTGGGAGTCCGACGGTGAGCTCGTCCGGCGTGCGTACGCACTGCGGTCCGAGGACGACGATTTCGGCCAGGCGCACGCCCTGGTCAACGAGGTGATGGATGCCGACGAGCGGACCCGGCTGGCGATCACCATCGCCTCCACCCTGGGTACCGTTCGGCCAGACATCCAGGAGCGGGTCTTCGACTACTGGCGCAACGTCGATAGGGCTCTGGGTGACGCGGTGGCCGAGCTCACGGGCTCCCCGACCGCCGAGCCGCACGGGCCGGCCCCGGCCAGCGACGACCCGGACACCCCGGTGAACAAGGACGTCCTGGTCGATCGCAGCACCCCGCTGAACCAGGGTCTGCTACCCAAGGCCTAGTGGTCACGCCTTCGACAGGCTCAGGAACGTTCCCTGAGCCTGTCGAAAGGCCCGCGTTACCGTCGAGTTTCAGTCTCGATACCGGGCGCAGCCGTCGTCTCCCGCACCGTAGGGTGCATGGTCTGGACACGTTGTCCGGCAATGAAGGAGACACCTGGTGAAGGTCAAAACTGTTCTCGTGGCGTCGATCGCGGGCGGCATCGGTTACGTCCTCGGGACCCGGGCGGGTCGTACGAAGTTCGAGCAGATTCGCGCCAAGGCGGACCAGTTCACGCACAGCCCGCAGGTGCAGGACGCGGTGGGCAAGGTGGCTGAGCAGGTGAAGAAGAACGCCGACAAGTTGCCGGACCCGGTGGCCAAGGTGGTCTCCTCGGTCGCTGATTCCGCCACCAACCCGCAGTGACGTCGGTCCCGGGGAACCGTACGCTCAAGATCGGCTGCGAGTTCGTCCACGAGTCCCGGTGGAACGTGGAAACGGTGTTCCAGGTCGAGCCGGTGGCCGACCAGCTCGTCCGGGTGCAGAACCCGACGTGGAGCCTGGTGCCGGGCACCAGCCGGCCCTATCTCGACCTGTACGGCAACCCGTGCCGCCGGGTGACGATCCCGTCAGGTCGTTCGGTGATCAGCTACGAGGCGACGGCGATCGTGTCCGACGCCGTGGAGGACGCTGACGAGGACGCCCCCGAGCTCGACCCGCCGGACCTGCCGGACGACGTGCTGATCTTCACCCTGCCGTCTCGCTACTGCCTGCCCGATGTGCTCGGGGCGGAAGCCTGGAAGCAGTTCGGGTCGCTCCCGCGGGG
>JAABUN010007142.1_pt1 | contig 12277 bp, 11 predicted proteins | sample 5559311 | NCBI WGS metagenome assembly JAABUN01 (sample SAMN10711877, study PRJNA513370) | rock metagenome | isolation source: Antarctica rocks | place: Antarctica: Victoria Land, Siegfried Peak sud | reverse complement strand
GGCAAAGGCGAGATCCGGCTTGGGACCTACCGCGATCTTTGGAGCGACTACGTGGCGGAGCGCAACCCCGCCCTGCAGTTCCTCTCGCCGGCCCAGACGCTGGAGCTGAACCCGGCCGATGCGGAGCGTTTGGGCGTACAGCAGGGGCAGCGGGTCGTCGTCTCCTCGAACGGCCGCAGCCTGCAGGCATCCGTGACCCTGCGGGAGCGGATGCTCGCGGGGACGGGGTTCCTGATCGAGGGGACCAAGGAGAACGGCGCCAACCGGCTCGCCGGCGCGAGCGTCGTCGAGGTCTCCGCCGCGCCCGAGGAGCGGGTCGAGGAGCCCGCCTACGCGGCCGCGAAGCGAGAGCCGATCTCATGGTGATCGCCGACGTCGGATTCGCTGAGGCGAGCTGGATCCTGATCGTCAAGTCCATCGTGATCTTTGCCGTGATCCTCGGGATCGTGCCGCTGATCCTGCTGCTCGAGCGCAAGCTGCTCGGTCGCTTCCAGGCCCGCTACGGGCCCAACCGCGTGGGGCCGCTCGGCCTCTTCCAGCCCCTCGCCGACGTCCTCAAGCTGCTCAGCAAGGAGAGCTACCAGCCGGAGGCCGCGACGCCCGTGCTCTGGGCGGTCGCCCCGGCACTGGTCATCCTCAGCGCCACCGCCACCCTCGCGATCATCCCCTTCGGCGACGTCGAGAACGGTGTCGGCTTCTACGGGATCGATGTCTCGATCGGCATTCTCTACGCGTTCGCCTTCGGCTCGATCTCGTTCTACGGCCTGTTGCTCGGGGGCTGGGCGTCGGGCTCGAAGTACTCCTTCATGGGAGGGATGCGCGCCGCCGCCCAGCTCATCTCCTACGAGATCTCCCAGGGGCTCGCCCTGCTGGGGGTGATCATGATGGCCGGCTCGCTCAGCCTGGTCGACATCGTCAATGCCCAGGCCGCATCCGTCTGGTACATCATCCCCCAGTTCGTCGGGTTCCTGATCTTCATGATCGCCGGCTTCGCCGAGACCAACCGCCCGCCGTTCGACCTGCCGGAGGCCGACGCCGAGCTCGTCGCCGGCTACAACACGGAGTACGGCGGGATGCGCTTCGGCTCCTACTTCATGGCCGAGTACATGGAGATGATCGTCGTCTCCGGGATCGCCGCGGCGATGTTCCTCGGCGGCTGGAACCTCCCGTTCGGGATCCACACCCCCGCCCTGCTCGGCGTCTTCGTGATGCTGGCGAAGATCATCGCCCTGATCGTGCTCTTCATCTGGGTCCGCGCCACGCTGCCGCGCCTGCGCTACGACCAGCTCATGAGCCTCGGCTGGAAGGTGATGCTGCCGCTGGCTACGCTGAACGTGCTGGTCACCGCGGTGCTGGTGGTGGCCTTCTGAGCGCGCGGCGAGCAGCGGGCGGCGGGCAGCGTCCGCTCCCGCACCGCCCTCCCAACCCGACGCCCGCATGCTGCTTGCTGCATGCTGCTTGCTGACCCATGGCCGACGCTCTCGACACCCCCGCGCCCTCCCCCTATCCCTACCTGCCCGACGACTCCGTCGTCGATGTCCAGCGCGGCCCCGAGCCGGGCGGGGCCAAGGGCGCCTACCGCGCCTTCGGCGAGACGCTGCGGGGCCTGAAGACAACCTTCGCGCGGCTCGTCGAGGGGCCCGTGACGATCCAATACCCGGAGGAGAAGACGCCCGTCTACCCGCGCTTCCGCGGGCGCCACAAGCTCCACCGCTTCGAAGACACCGGGCTCGAGAAGTGCGTCGGCTGCTCGCTCTGCGCCGCCGCCTGCCCGGCCGACTGCATCCGCGTCGTCGCCGCCGAGAACGATCCCGACAACCGCGTCTCAGCCGGAGAGCGCTTCGCGGCGGTCTACGAGATCAACCTCTCGCGCTGCATCTTCTGCGGCTACTGCGAGGTCGCCTGCCCGTTCGACGCGATCACGATGGGCCACGAGTACGAGATGGCCGACTACAACCGCGGCGATCTGATCTTCACCAAGGAGATGCTGCTCGCGGAGTCGCTCGAGAAGGCCCCCCTGAGGAACGAGGGGGAGTAGGCCTAGCGAGCCTCGCCCGGGCAGCGGGGCCGCCGCTACTTCGGGAGCTTCACCGTGATCGTGGAGATGCCGATCTTGAAGCCACCCTTGAGGGCCTTGGTGTCGAAGGTCTTGTTGAGCAGCCCGGCGGCGTCCTTCGAGAGCTCGACGGTCGTTCCGTCCAGCACGGCCGTGCCCTTCTTCTTCTCGGTCTTGAGCGGCTTCAGCGTCGAGCCGTCGAGGGTGAAGAGCAGGGCGCTCTTCGCCGCCACCTTGCCGTTGGCGGTCACCTTGCCGGTCAGCTCCGAGGTGCCGGGATCGATGACGAAGTCGGTCAGCTCGACCTTCGTCTTGCCGGAGTCGAGGCTCAGGCCGCTCCCCTTGTGGACGATGTTCCCCTGCACGTAGGGCCGCACGTCCGATTTCGGGTCGAAGTACTTCACGTTGCCGCTCGTGATCGGGAAGGATGCCGCGGCTCCGCCCTGCTTGAAGCTGGCGTCGCCAACGGTCCCGGGCGTCAGCTTGAGGCTGCCGAGCGCCTTGACAAACCCCTTGTCGAAGGCCACCTGAGTGTCCTGGCCCGTCAGCTTGTCGATCTTCGCCTCGGGCTTTGGGTCATCGCCGCAGGCGACGAGGCCCACGGACACGGCGGCGATCAGCGACAACGCGCCGATCCTTTGCTTCAGCATGCTTCATCTCCCCTTCGCGGGTACGCCACCTACTGCGGAGCCGCCGAGCGAGCGGATCAAATCGCCGCGACGGCGCTGGGAGATGCCACCCCTACTTCGTGGATTCGCTCTCCGGCGTCTCCGCCTTCGGCTCCTTCGGCTGCTCGGGCTCGTCGGCTGCATCGAGCCCGGGGCTCGCGTGGTCCTCGGGATCGCTCTCCGGGGTCTCGGCCCGGGGCTCCTTCGGTTGCTCGGGCTTCGCCTCCACGGCGGGCTCGGCCTCGCCCGCAGGGGGAGCCGCGGTGGTGGCGGCGGCCGTGCCGACCGAGGGAGGGGCCTGGGGCACCTCCGCGGTCGCCGGGGAGGTGATGGGCTCGGTCCCGGCGCCTCCTCCCGCGCGCTTGCGCAGCGCGACCGCCGCGCCGGCTCCCACCGCGGCGGCGGCGCCGACGACGGGAAGGCGGCGGGGGCTCCGGATCGGGGTGGCCTCGCCCAGGGCCTCGACGGTCTTCGTCGCCGCATCGCGCACGCTGGCCGCCGCCGTCGCCGCCTCGGAGCGCACCCCGTTGGCGACGGCGAACGCCTGCTCGATGCGGGTCTTCGGCTTGCGGGAGAAGGGGTTGTTCACGGCGTCTCCTTGATTAGGGAAGGTCGGGAGGTTCCCCGGTACCCACCGGGGGGAATGCCTAACGTACCTGTGGGCGGTCTCCCGGAGAGGTGCCGCCTCGCCTCCTCAGCCGATGGCCCCCGAGCCGCGCAACGCGCCGATCTCCCCCTTGTCGAGCCCCCATGCGCTCAGCGCCTCGTCGGTGTCGGCGCCGGGCTCCGGCGCCGGGGTGGGCACCTCTGGAGGGGTGCGGCTGAACCGCGGGGCCGGCCCGGGCTGCAGCGAGTCGCCGATCCGCACGAAGCTGCCGCGTGCCGCGTTGTGCGGATGCTCGGCGGCCTCGCCGAGCCCGAGCACGGCGGTCGAGCAGGCCTCGGCGGGCTCGAGGATCTCCGCCCACTCGGCGCGGGTGCGTCCCCGGAACACCGCCGCGAGACGCTCCTTGAGCTCCGGCCAGCGCGCCTGGTCCATGTGTGGGAACTCCTCGGGGTCGAGCTCGAGCAAGCGCAGGAGCTCGGCGTAGAACTGTGGCTCGAGCGCCCCGACCGCGACGTGGCCGCCGTCGGCCGTTTCATAGACCTCGTAGAAGTGGGCGCCGGAGTCGAGCAGGTTCGTGCCCGGGCGGTCGCTCCACATGCCGGCGTCGCGCAATGCGTGGATCAGGGTGGTGAGGACCGCGGCGCCCTCGACCATCGATGCGTCGACGATCTGCCCCTGCCCCGAGGCCCTCGCCTCGAGCACGGCGCAGACGACCCCGAAGGCGAGCATCATCCCGCCACCGCCGAAGTCCCCGAGCAGGTTGAGCGGAAAGAGCGGCCGCTCTCCCTCCCGCGCGATCGCGCCCAGCGCGCCGGAGAGCGCCACGTAGTTGATGTCATGGCCGGCGCGCGTGGACAGCGGCCCCTCCTGGCCGTAGCCCGTCATCCGCCCGTAGACGAGGCGCGGATTGGCGGCCGCGACCTCGTCGGGCCCGAGCCCGAGGCGCTCCATCACTCCGGGACGGAAGCCCTCGATCAGGGCGTCGGCCTCGCCGGCCAGGCGCAGGACGAGGTCCCGCCCCCCCGGATGCTTGAGGTCGCAGCCGACCGAGGGCCGGCCGCGGTGCAGGTGGTTCCACGAGCCCGATCCAAGGCCGGCAGCGGCCCCAGCCCGCTCGAGGCGCACCACGTCGGCGCCCATGTCGGCGAGCATCATCGCCGCGAACGGGCCCGGGCCGATCGAGGCGATCTCGATCACCCGGATGCCGTGCAGGGGGCCCATTCGCGCGGTCAGCCTAGATCAGGGCCGTCAGGCGACGGCCGCGGCCCTGGTGCCGGCGCCGCGGCGGGGACGGCCCTCGGCGTCGAGCGGATGGTGGCAAGCGGCGAAGTGGCCGCCTCCGTGATCGATCAGCAGCGGCTCCTCGACCGAGCAGACCTCGGTGGCGAACGGGCAGCGCGTGTGGAAGCGGCACGCCGACGGAGGATTGGCGGGGCTGGGCACGTCCCCCTCCAGGACGATCTGCCGCCGCCCCGCGTTCGCGTGAGGATCCGGGATCGGCACCGCTGAGAGCAGCGACTGGGTGTAGGGGTGAATCGGGTGCGAGTAGACGTCGGCGGCGGCACCGAGCTCGACGATCTTGCCGACGTACATGACCGCGATCCGGTCGGCGACGTGCCGCACGACGCCGAGGTCGTGCGCCACGAAGAGGTAGGTCAGCTCGAACTCCTCCTGTAGATCCTCGAGCAGGTTGATGATCTGCGCCTGAATCGAGACGTCGAGGGCGGAGACGGGCTCGTCGGCGACGATCAGCTTCGGCTTCAGGGAGAGCGCCCGGGCAATTCCGATCCGCTGGCGCTGCCCGCCCGAGAACTCGTGCGGAAAGCGGTTGTAATGCTCGGGGTTCAGCCCGACCCGGGCGAGCAGCTCGCGGACCGCGTCCTTGGTCTCCGGGCCGGAGACGATCCCGTGAAGTCGCATCGGATCGCCGACGATCTGGGCCACGCGCTTGCGCGGGTTGAGCGATGCATAGGGGTCCTGGAACACCATCTGCATCGCCGGGCGAAGCGCCCGGGAGGCTCGGCTTCCGAGTCCCGTGATCTCCCTGCCCTCGAAGCGGACGGAGCCCGAAGTCGGCTCGATCAGCTGGAGGATCGACCTGCTCAGCGTCGACTTACCGCAACCGGACTCGCCGACGAGGCCAAGCGTCTCCCCCCGGCTGACCGTGAAGGAGACATCGTCGACGGCGCGGACGGCCCCGATCTGGCGGTCGAACAGGATCCCGGCCTTGATCGGGAAGTGCTTGACGAGGTGGTCGACCTCGAGGATCGGCTCCTCGCGCGAGCCCGGCCGGGCGGATTCGAGGTCGGCCGCCGACGGGGCGGCGACGTCGCCATCACGGCTCTGGTCGGAGTTGCGGGCCTTCTGAGCGAGCTCGCTCACGCGACCGGCTCCTCGAGCCCGATCTCGCCCGACGAGACCATGCGCAGGGCCTTCTTCCGCTCCGGGTCGAGCCAGCAGCGGTCGAGATGAGCCGGGCCCCCGCCGCGCTGCTCCAGACCGGGGGTCTGCGAGCAGCGGTCGAACTCGTGGGGGCAGCGGTCGCGGAAGTGGCAGCCCTCGGGGAGCGAGATCAGCGACGGAGGCTGGCCGGCGATCTGGGACAGGCGCGCCGTCCGCGGGCGATCGATCCGGGTGAGCGACCCGAGCAGCCCCCAGGCGTAGGGGTGCTGGGGGTCATAGAAGATCTCCTCGAGGGTCCCCGCCTCGACGACCCGTCCCGCGTACATCACCATCACCCGGTCGGCCACCTCGGCGATCACTCCGAGGTCGTGGGTGATCATGATCACCGCCATCCCGAACTCCTGGCGAAGGCGCTCGATCAGCTTCAAGATCTGGGCCTGAGTCGTCACGTCGAGCGCCGTCGTGGGCTCGTCGGCGATCAGGACCTTGGGGTCATTGGTGAGCGCCATGGCGATCATCACCCGCTGGCGCATCCCCCCGGAGAACTCGTGCGGGTACTCCCCGATGCGTCGCTTGGGGTCGGGGATGCCGACCAGCCCGAGCAGCTCGGTGGCGAGCTCCCGCGCCGCATCGTTGTCGAGGTCCTGGTGCACCTGGATCGCCTCGACGAGCTGACGGCCCACCTTGTAGAAGGGATGAAGGGACGAGAGCGGATCCTGGAAGATCATGGCGATGTCGTTGCCGCGGATCGCGCGCAGCTCCTCGCCGCCGGCCTGATTGAGGTCCCGGCCCTCGAACAGGATCCGGCCGGAGATCCGCGCGTTGGAGGCGCGGGTCAATCCCAGGATCGTCATGTTGGCAACGCTCTTGCCCGACCCCGACTCGCCGACGATCCCCACCATCTCGCCGCGGCGCACCTCGAGGGAGAGGCCGTCGACGGCCTTGACGACGCCCTCATCGGTGTCGAAGTGGACCTTCAGATCCTCGATCCGAAGCAGGGGCTCCTCGCTCATTGGTAGCGCACCCGGGGATCGAGATAGGCGTAGGCGATGTCCACCACCAGGTTGAGGGTGACGATGAAGAAGGCCCCGAACAGGGTGATCCCCTGAATCATGGGCAGATCCGAGCGCTTGATCGCGTTGAACGTCTCGGCGCCCACGCCGGGGATGTTGAAGACCGTCTCGGTGAGGATGGCGTTGCCGGCGAGCAGCACGGCCACGTCGAGGCCGAGCAGGGTCACGATCGGCGTGATCGCGCTGCGCAGGACGTGGCGGCCGATCACCCGGCGCTCGGACAGGCCCTTCGCGCGGGCGGTGCGGATGTAGTCCTCCTCCATCACGTCGATCATCTGCGAGCGCAGGTAGCGCGCGTAGATCGCCGCCGTTGCCGCCGCCAGGACCGCCCACGGCAGCAGCAGGGTTCCGAGCTTGGCGACGAGGCTGTCCGCCTGGCTGTAGCTGCCGATTCCCGGGAAGATGTGGATCACTCCCACATCGCCGGCGAACAGATACAGCGCAACGAGGCCGAGCCAGAAGACGGGCGCGGAGATGAAGACGAGGGTCGTGATCATCGTCGAGCGGTCGAGCAGCGACCGCTGCCGGACGGCCGAGACGATGCCCGTGGGGATGGCGACCGACATCCAGACCACGACCGCCCCGAGGACGAGCAGCCCCGTCGCGGGCAGGTCGGAGAAGATCACGTCCTTGACGTCGGCGTTGGACTGATAGCTGCGGCCGAGGAAGAGCGGGCCGTGCGCGTCGCTCCCGGGGAGGTCCAGCGGAGTGAAGACCCCCTTGAGGTAGATCCAGAACTGGGTCAGGATCGAGTCGTCGAGGCCGAGCGACTCTCGGATCGCCTGGATCTGGGCTTCGTTGGCCTGGCGGCCCGCCCGCAGCTGCGCCGGGTCGGCGGAGGGGAATACGTAGAAGAGGATGAAGACGACGCCGCTGACGATCACCAGCAGCAGGACCGACCAGAGCAGGCGGCGAGCGATGTAGCGGGCCATGGGTGTGGTTCGGTGGCGGGTCAGCCCCGCCGCCGGCCTTCAAGCGGCGGCGGCGGGGCCTTCCCTCATGTGGACGTCGGCGGTGCTAGCCCGCCTTCAGCGACGTGAACGACAGATCCCAGTTCGCGTTGAACTTGTTGATCACGCCGGCCACGTCAGCCGACTGGATGTTGGCCTGGTCGTCCCAGATGTAGGGGACGGCCGGGGCCTGCTCGCTGATCATCGTGTCGACGTCGGCCCACGCCTGGTTGCGCTCGTCCAGGTCGTCGATCAGCGCCGCCCCGGACATGGCGTCGTTGATCTCCGGGACGTTGAGCTGCGCCCAGTTGGAGTTGTTCTCCGGGACCACGTTCTCCCCGTTGAACGTCGGGTCGAGCATCGACTGTCCGTCGTTGAAGTCCTTCAGCCAGCCCACGTTGGGGCAGACCTGCGGCGCGTTCGACGGCGTGCTGCAGAACTTCGTGTACATGATGTCGTGCGTCACCTTCTGGAGGTCGACGTTGAAGCCGAGCTCCTCCAGCTGGCTCTTGAACACCGCGGCCGTGTCGGACCCCGGAGGCGAGTCGTCGCCGACCATGACGACGTCGCAGTCGGCGCCCTCGCACTTGCCGCTGTCGAACCCGGCCTGCTTCATGTACTCGGCGGCGAGCTCAGGATCGCCCTCCGGGTTGGCCAGGTAATCGAGGTCGGGGCCCTCGAGCCCGCCGCCCTCGTCGAACCCCGGGAACTCCGGCGGCAAGTAGTGGCTTGCGACGGGTCCCGTCAGCTCGCCTCCGCGGGTGTTCCGGAGATCGACCCGGTTCGAGCCCGCGATAACTGCCTTGCGGACGTTGATGTCATCGAACGGCGGCATCTGCGTGTTCAGCGCGATGTACCGGTTGCCGCCGCTCGGGGTGAGCGTCAGCTGACCGTCCTCGCCCTGAGTCGCCGCCTGCTTGATCGCGGACGGCGGCGTGGTGAAGTCGCCGTTCACGAGCCCATCGCCGGCAAGCACCTTCTTCGACGCCGACACCGTGTCGGCGAAGCCCTCCTGGATCGTGACATCGTCCAGGTACGCGGGCCGGAAGTCCTCATCCGACGCCGTCCAGTTCGGGTTGCGAACGAGGTGGATCTCCTTGTTCGGGGTGTATCCGGTCAACCTTCCGGTCACCGGATCGTTCTCGATCATGTACGGGCCGGTAGACACCTGGTTCTCGCCGTACGTCGACGGGTTCTCCGCGTCGAACTCCTTGGCATATTCCTCCGGCACCGGCGCGCTCACCGGGAGCGAGAGGGCGCCGATCACACCGATCGAGCTGGTGTCGGCGAGCTCGATCTCCAGCGTCGTGTCATCCGGAGCCGTGATCCCACTGATGTCGGGGGCGCCCCCGGTCGGGTCGTCCTGCGCGGCCTTGACGGCGTCGTCGAAACCGACGATGCCCTTCAGGTACGTCTGGGTGTATCCGTTCGGAACGCCGGGCAGAAGCGATCGCTCGATCGCGTACTTGACATCGTCGGCGGTCACCGCCCGATCCACCGGCGGCGAGTACATGACGTTGTCGCGCAGCGTGTACGTGACCGTCTTGCCGTCCTCGCTGACGGAGGGCAGATCGGTGGCGAGCAGTGGACTCGGCTGCTCGACATCCTCGGGCGCCCACCCGACGAGCGTCGACTGAGTGGCCGAGCTGATCATGTAGGAGAATTGGTAGTACTGAGCTCCGGGGTCGATGTAGTCGACGTCGCTTGCCGCGATCACCGTCAGATCGCCGCCCTGCTGAGCATCCTCGGGAGCCGTCGTCGGCGCCGCGAACTCCTCCGAGTCGGTCCCCGAGCTATCACTATTGCCGTCGCTGCCACAGGCGGCCAGTGCCACCGAGGCGACGATGACTGTTCCGAGCATCAGCGCCCGAAGCAACTTCTGTCGCATTGTCCTTCCCTTCATCTTGGACGAGTGTTGGTCGTCGTTTGTCAACTTCAAGACCTTCCCTTACGCGGGTTGAGCGCGTCCTGCATCGCATCGCCGACGAAGTTGAAGGCGAGCACGGTGAAGACGAGGGCGAGGCCGGGGAAAAGCATGTACCACCAGGCGTCGCTGAAGACGGGGGTGGCGTCGGAGATCATCTGCCCCCAGCTCGGCTGGTTGGTGACGCCGACGCCGAGGAACGAGAGCGCCGCCTCATACAGGATCACCTGCGGGATCAGGATCGACGCGTATACGATGATCGGCGCCGTCAGGTTCGGCAGCAGCTCGCGGAAGATGATCCTGGAGTTCGACGCGCCCATCGAGCGCGATGCCTCGACGAACTCCTTCTCGCGCAGCGAGAGCGTCTGGCCCCGGACGATGCGCGCCATGTAGGTCCAGCTGGTGAACGAGATCACGAAAATCACGACGCCGAGGCCAGGCTTGATCAGACCCCCGAGGCACCCTGAGCCGCCACCGCTGGTCTGGCCGAGCGTGCAGGCCGCCGCCAACCCGGTCGCGAGCAGGAGGTAGGGGATCGCAAGCAGGACGTCGACGCTGCGCGAGATCAGCGTGTCGACCCAGCCGCGGAAGTAGCCGGCCAGGAGCCCGGCGATGATGCCCGCGATCGTTGCCAAGCCGGTGGCGGCGAAGGCGACGATCAACGAGACCCGCGCTCCGTAGATCGTGCGGCTGAAGACGTCGCGACCCAGCTGATCCACGCCGAAGTAATGCTCGGAGGAGGGTCCGGTGGGCGTCGCGAAGAGCTGGTCGAGCGCCCCGGTGTCGCGGACGTCGGGGGCGGGCTCCCCCGCCAGGGAGACGACCTGCGGCGCGAAGAGGGCGATCAGGATCAGCAAGCCGATGAACCCGAGCGAGACGAGGGCAACCTTGTCCTCGCGAAATCGCTTCCAGAACAGCTCCCCGGGGGAGCGGACCGGAGCTTCGAATCCGGAGTCGACGAGACCGGCCGACGCGCCGACCGGTGCCTCCATCTCCTCGCGGAATTGACTCGCTTCCAAGTTGCCCCTGTTGGATCCGGCCGGCGGGGAGTGACCCCCGCCGGGGAACGGGGATTCACATTACTCCTGATGCCGGGGATCAGAGCGTCTTATGGACGGTTGGACGAGAGCGCCCGGCTAGTCAGCCAGCTGCCGGCGCAGGAACGCCGCCACGTCCTCGAGCGCCTCGCGCGAGGTCCGCAGGTAGGGGGCCGACCCCTGGAAGTCGTGCCACCAGCCCTCGAAGCGCTGGAGCTCCACCTCGACCCCGGCGGCCCAGGCGCGGTCGGCGAAGCGGACGGAGTCGTCGAGCAGGAGCTCGTCGGAGCCGACCTGAAGGAGGGTCGCCGGCAGCCCCGCCAGGTCGGCGAAGAGGGGCGAGACCCGGGGGTCGGAGCGTCGCAGCGTCCCGGCGTGAGCGCGGCCCCCCGCCTCGAGCAGCTCACGGCGCAGGACCGCGTCGCGGCGCCGGTTCGCCTCGATGCTGGCCCCGGAGAGCGAGAGGTCGAGCCAGGGCGAGATCAGGACCAGCGCCGCGGGGGCCGGAACGCCCATCTCCGCCACCGCGAGCGCGGTCGACACCGCGATCGCGCCGCCCGCCGAATCGCCGAGCAGCGCGGTGCGGGTCGGGGAGTGGCCGAGCGCCAGGACGGCCTCGTAGGCGGCGAAGACGTCGTCGCTCGGCGCCGGGTGGGGGTGCTCGGGCGCGAGGCGATAGTCGACGAGGTAGACGTCGGCGCCGCTCGCGCGGGCGACGCGGGCGGCGAAGCCCAGGTAGCTCGTGCCGCCCCCGAGCATGAAGGCGCCCCCATGGGCGAAGACGATCGCGTCGCGCCCCGCGGCGGCGGCGCTCGCGCCGGAGGTCCCTCCCCCGCTCCAGCGGACGCGTACCGCCGCCACCCCGCCGAGCTGCATCTCCTGCCGCTCGGTGCCGGTGGGCGGGGGCAGGCCCGCGGCGAGCGCTCGCAGCCAGCGCCGTTGCAGGCCGAGCGGCAGCGGCGGCCCGAGGAACGGCTTCATCATCACCCGCAGCAGGAGGCGGTTGAGCGCTTTGAGGAGAGCTTGCAAGACCGGTCCCGGACCCTAGAGAGCCACGGCTGAAGAGGCGCGTCCCGGGCCGCAACGGCCGCCCCCCGCTCACTAGGATGCGCCGCGATGGAGCAGGTCGCCTTCTTCGCCGGCGCGATCGGCGCCCTCGGCGGGGCGATTGCGGTCATCGCCCTGCGCAACCCGTTCTTCAGCGTCCTCGCTCTGGTCGTTCACCTGTTCTGCCTGGCGGGCCTCTTCCTGCTCCTCCACGCCGAGTTCGTCGCCGCGGCGCAGATCGTCGTCTACGCCGGCGCCGTGATGGTGCTCTACGTCTTCGTCGCCGCCTACGTCGGCGGCTTCGAGGAGCCGATCTGGGACGCGCTTCCCGCGCAGCGGTTCCTCGGGCCCCTGCTCGCGGGAGCCCTCTTCATCGAGCTCTCGATCGCCGTCCTCGGCACGAGCCTCTCGGCGATCGGGGGGGATGGGCCGACGATCCCCCTCGGCTTCGGCTCGCCCGAGGCGCTGGGCCGGCTGCTCCTCGAGCAGTTCCTGATCCCCTTCGAGGCGGC
>JAABUN010007141.1_pt1 | contig 12278 bp, 10 predicted proteins | sample 5559311 | NCBI WGS metagenome assembly JAABUN01 (sample SAMN10711877, study PRJNA513370) | rock metagenome | isolation source: Antarctica rocks | place: Antarctica: Victoria Land, Siegfried Peak sud | reverse complement strand
TGGAACGCGACGCCCACCAGGAGCGACATCCCGGCCCCTGTCATACCCAAATGCCAAAATAGGACCCGGCAGACACTCTGACGCTGCCACCACCCTCGAGCGGACCCTCATGAAAGATCGAGGCTAGTCCTTGCAGATACGCCCACGTTTGGTGGTCGTTCATCTCATCGACCTGGTGGACCTCACACAAACCATCGCTTCGTAGTTGCAACAGACGCGCCAGCAGCGGCACGTGACGGCCGCCTGCGCCTGCGTCGAGGGCGTCCGCGTTCAGATGAACGAGCAGTCGCGCGCCGGGGACGTCCTGACACGCCAACGCGAGCGCTTGGATCAGTGGCACAGGCTGCGTATTGGCCGGGATATCGGTGAAGTGCACACCCACCCGCAACACCTTCTCATCGGAGGTGTCGGCCTTCTCCACAATCCCCTCCACCGGTCGCTGGGAATAGGCGAGCCCGTAATCGAGTGGAACCATATGCGGATGGGGGATGACTTTCACTGGGGCGTGCCCTGGCCATTGACTATCGATCACTGCGGCCGCCCCGGCAGTCATCGTAATCAAACGATCGGCCTGCTTCACCAGCAGGTCCATGTGCTGACGAAAAAGTCCTTGGTCGTCAAGGTCTTCGCTGTGCAATTCGTGGATCGTCAGGACCAACGGAATCTTGAGTTCGTCGACAACGCTAAGCCAATCCCAGAGCGCACCGGTGCTTGGCCAGGGTAATCCGGCATGTACGTGGATGACGTCGAATTCCTGGTGGTGTGCTCGGAGCCAGGTGGGGCGGAAATGCGCAGGCGTCGCCGCTGCACGGTGCATCCGGGGGATGCGCTATACGGCAACCGGAACACCGAATCCAATCCTTCGGGGTCACCCAAGTATGTCCCAGATGGATGATCCGAAGGAATTGACAAAACACGAATCATGCGATCCCACGAGATCACCAGGCGCGCCATAACCCGATATAGATATTACCCATAACAACTTACCCTTCATCACGCATTGTCCACTTACCACATGCCAATTTAGGACTCTGCGGAGGTGATTAATACCTCCTTTCGGGTGAATGGCTTGCGCTAAGCCTCCATAACGAAGGGCCGCACCCGACGTGGGTACGGCCCTTCGCGCGAACAACGACGAACTACAGACCGTCCACACGATCGGCCGGTGCCGTCAGACCCGGGTTGGCCTCGAAGAAGTCGACGAGGTTCTCAAAGTCTTCCGGTCCGCCGAGCAGGTTGGTGCCCTTGGCGAAGGCCGTGAACGAGTCGCCACCCTCCGCGAGGAAGTTCAACGTCGCCACGCGGTAGGTCGTGTCGGCCGCGATGTCGACACCGTTCAACTGCATGTCGCTCACCCTGGAGCCAACCGGTGCCTCGGCGTCCCAGGTGTAGCTGAAGCCTTCAGAGACACCGAGCGCCAACTGCTGACGTCCACGGTCTTCGACGAACTGTTGCTCCAACACGTCCTTGATGTCGGCGCCGGTCATGTCGATCGACACCAAGATGTTGCCGAACGGCAAGACCGAGTAGGCCTCGGCATACGTGATCTCACCATCTGCCTCGGTGCCGCTTGGCGGTGCCACCAACAAGTTGGCACGGATACCGCCGACGTTGGTAAAGGCCATCTCGGCGTTGCCGCCATCTTCACCGCTGGTCCCAAACAGGATCGAGTCGGCGATCAGATCGGCTAGCGGGGTTTCTATCCCGCGGTCGCCACCTGCGCTACCGGTGATGTCTTCGGCCAAGGTGCCGACGACTTCGTTACCGACCTCGTCGCCGAGGTCTTTCCACTTGGTGACCAGGGCGGCCATCTCTGGATCGGCCAGCGTCTGGGTGACGAGCACGTTGTTCGAGCTCGTCGCCTTACGCACCACGTCGCCGGTGTCCTGGCTCAACACGAGGTCGGAGTTCGTGACCACGCGACCATACTGATTGGCGCTCGTGACCAGACGCGAGTCGCCGTTGGAGTCCGGCAGGTCACACACGTAGGGCTGGTGGGTGTGACCGGTGACCACCATGTCGATCGAGGCGTCGAACCCGTTGACGACGTCGACGATCGGTCCGGAAATGCCTTCGCACTGGTTGTACTGGCCGGTCTGCACACCACCCTCGTGGATGAGCACCACGATGGATTCGACACCGTTGGCCCGTAGTTCAGCGGCCGCAGCGTTCGCCGTTTCGACTTCGTCTTCGAAGGTCACCGACTCCACGCCGCCGGGGCTGACCAGGGTCGGGGTGTCCTCCAAGGTCATGCCGATGAAGCCGACATCAATTCCGGCCACTTCCTGCACGTACGTGCCATCCAACAGGGTCTCACCGCTGTCTTTCTCGATGACGTTGGCCGCGAGCCACGGGAAGTCCGCGCCGGCGTAGGGCTCGTTGGGGAAGTAGCACCCGTCTACCGGGTGACAGCCGCCGTTCTGCATACGCATGAGTTCGTCGACACCCTCGTCGAACTCGTGGTTACCGACGCTGCTGACGTCGAGATCCATGAGGTTCAAGGACTCCACCGAGGGCTCGTCGTGGAAGATGCCACTCAGGAACGGGGAGCCACCGATAAGGTCACCCGCCGCCACGGTCATCGTCTGGTCCTCCAACGACGACTCGCGCAGAGCGTCCAACGTGGCGGACAGGTGCTTTGCGCCACCGACCGGCGTCTGGCTCGGGTCTTGGTCTTCGGTCAACGTTGGGCGCGGGTCCACGTCGAGGTGGCCGTGGTAATCGTTGAAGGACAGCAACTGTAGGTGCATCTGGTCGATCCACGTCGGCAACAGGGCGTCCAACGCCGTTGCGTTGGCCTCCGGGACCGGGCGAGGGCCGCCGAGCAACGTGGCACCCTGCGGTGAGAGCAGGTCGAGGGCCGCGAGTGTTTCGTCCGGCAGCGTCTCCTTCGTCAACAGCAAAGGAACGCCTTGGTATGCCGCCAGGGCCGATCCGGTCAACGCGTCCGGGTAGTTCTCCCCGGTGGCGAAGTACGCGCGGTCCAGGTCCTTCTCGTAGAGCGCGCTGACTGCGGCGGCGGTGGCGTATCGGTTCTCCCCGAAGAGGCGCGTCGTGGCGGGCACGATCTGCGTGAGGGCGTCAAAAACATCGCCGTCAACGGCGTTCGGGCCACCCAGAACGACGACGGTGGCGGGGTTCAATGCGGTCAGAGCGTCCGCAGTCACGTCCCTCAACTCGTCACCGTCGGTGAGCAGAATCGGGGCGTCTTCGCGCCCAGCGAGGGCTCCACCGACCAGCGCATCGGGGAAATCTTCCCCGGTCGCGACGTACACCACCGGCACGTCGGTGCCAAAGAGTTCAGCGACCTCGGCCGAGGTTTCGTACCGGTTGTCGCCGGCGTACCGCGTCACCGTGCCGTACTGCTTGAGCTGTGTTTGCACTGCGGGGCTGACCCGTCTGGGGCCACCAACGATGCGGATCTCGTTGAAATCCATGTCGTCGAGGGCGTCGATCGTGGCTTCGGGCAGTTCGTCGCGGGTGGTCAACAGGATCGGAGCGGAGACGCCCACCCCGTCGGCCCTCTGGGCTCGGGCCCCTTTGCCCGCAGGAGCCGGGCCCCCGCCGCGAGCGGTCAGCGCATCGGGGAAGAGTTCGCCGGACGCGACGTAAACGACGTCGGAGTCGGGGTTCTCGGCGGCGATTAAGGCTGCCGTCTCGTAGCGGTCCTCGCCGCCGATGCGCTCAGTGATGCCATCGGGCAGAACCGGCTCGGCTGCCGCGAGGGCACCGACCGCTGCCTGCGCGGCGGCTGTGTTGGCGCTCGGAGGTGTGCTGGCCCCGGCGGTCGAGGCGGCCACCACGGTCAATCCGGCGGCCAGCGCTAGTACGCGCTTTCCTGCGAAGACATGTCGTTTCGTCACGCGCTTGCTCCTTGGGTGTCGGACACGATCGCCGGTGTACGGTTGCAGCGCACTGCGATCGAAGGGCGTTACTGCTGGCTCCAAACCTAGCCGTCACCGGTTGACCATGCCTAGAGATGTTTCAGAACATCAGGTAAACGTTTCGTCACGATGGTGAGTTTTGGACGGTTTGCGATACTGATCCCGTGCCACCTCTTCAAGACCAGCAGCCGACCCTAGCGATCGTCGGGGCGGGATCTGTGGGGGCCACGATGGCCTACACCGCCCTGGTGCAGGGGGTCGCGCGCCGCGTCGTGCTCCACGACATCAACACCACCAAGCTCGAAGCCGAAGAACTCGACATCGCTCAAGGCATGTCCTTTCTGCATCGAGGCGAGATCGTGGCCAGCGACGACATCGAGATTGTCCGTGGCGCTCGGATGGTCGTGGTCACCGCCGGGGCCAAGCAGAAGCCTGGGCAGAGCCGGATGGATTTAGCTGCCACGACCATCGAGTTGACCCGTAGTTTGCTGCCGCGACTGTTGGAGGTCGCCCCCGACGCGACATACCTGATGGTCACGAACCCGGTCGATGTGGTCACGACGGCTGCGCTCAAGGTCACCGGCGTGGATCCTCAGCAGTTGTTTGGCTCGGGCACGGTGTTGGACTCCTCGCGGCTGCGTCAGGAGATTTCGGAGCGGATCGGGGTCGCGGTGCAGAGCGTGCACGCCCATGTGATCGGCGAGCACGGTGACACGGAGTTTCCGTTGTGGAGTTCGGCTAGCGTCGGTGGGGTGTCGCTGCTGGATTGGGAGACCACCAGCGGTCGGCTCGGAACGTTCGAACGCGACGACATCGAGCATGCGGTGATGTCTTCGGCGGGGCGAATCATTGCCGGTAAGGGTGCGACGAACTACGCCGTGGCTTTGTCGTGCTGCGCGATCATCAACGCCGTGATGCGTGATGAGGGGCGGGTGATGCCGGTGTCGACGTGGCTGGATGAGTACTACGGGATCAGCAACGTGTGCCTCTCGGTGCCGACGGTGGTCGACGGGCACGGGGCGCACTGGCGGCTGCCGACGTCGATGACCGACGACGAGCTGATCCGGCTGCGCGGAAGTGCCGACTCGATTAAGGCCATCGCAGCCCAGTTCGGCCTTTAACGCTACTGCCGCCTACGCTGGGCAGATGTCCGAAACCCCACAGAACATCGCCATCATCGGCGGCCACGGCAACATCGCGCTGCTGCTTACGCGGCTTTTGGCAGATCAAGGCAGCCAGGTCACGTCGTTCATCCGCAAGTCTGAGCAGTCGGCCGACGTTGAGGCTGCGGGCGGGACGCCGTTGGTGGCTGATGTCGAGACGCTGAGCGCCGAGGAGTTCGCGGAGCACCTGACCGGGCAGCAAGCGGTGGTCTTTGCCGCCGGCGCCGGTGGGGGCAGCGCCGATCGCACGTATGCGGTGGATCGCGATGCGGCGATCGCTGCGGTCAATGCGGCTCGCACGTCGGGTGCCAGCCGTTTCGTGATGCTGTCCTACTTCGGCGCGGGCCCCAACCACGGGGTGCCGAGCGACAACGACTTCTTTGCGTATGCCGAAGCCAAAGCCGCCGCCGACGCCTACCTCAGTGGTGCACCTGGCTTGGACTGGACCATCGTGGCCCCCAGTGCACTGACCAACGACGAAGGCACCGGCCAGATCGACGCCGCCGCCGAGTCTGCCTCCGACGTGCCGCGGGCCGACGTAGCCGCCGTGATCGCTGCGGTGCTCGCTGACCCCAGCACCGTGGGCCGCACGATCAGCTTCAACTCGGGGCGCACCCCTATCAACCTGGCTATCCCCGACACCGCAAGTTAGTCGGCCAACGGCAGGAGTATCGTCACCCGGCAGCCATCTCCGTGGTTTTCGACGGTCATCTGTCCACCGGCCTCGCTCACCACGGCCTGGGTGATGGTCAGCCCGACGCCAATGCCCGCACTGGCACCAGGGGTCCTTGACGCGCTGCCCCGCCAACCGGGGTCAAACATGCGGCTCAGATCCTCACTCGAGAGACCTCCACACGCATCCGCGACCTGCAACCGGGCAAAATCTTGATCGGCCTCGGACCCAGCGGCCAGACTCACCTTGACCCCGCCACCGGCCGGGGTGTAAATGATGGCGTTGCGCACGACGTTGGCTACTGCGCGCTCGACCCGAGCCGCGTCGGCCCGGATCGGCAGGGGCACACCGGTGGGCATCGGCATACTGACATCTTGTTGCTCGGCGACGACCAGTTGACTACTCATCACGTCGCACGTCAGCTCGCTGAGATCGATCACGCTGAGCGCCGAGTTGAGGTCACCCTGATTGAGGCGGGACATTTCCAGCAGATCGTCGACCATCCGGTTCATCCGGTCGCTCTCGTGCCTAATCCGTCGGTGGTAGTCAGCCGGATCCGCCGCGACCCCGTCTTCGAGCGCCTCGGCCATGATTTTGATCCCGGCCAGGGGAGATTTGAGGTCGTGGCTGGCCCACGAGATCATCTCGCGCCGACTCGCAGCCAACACTTGCTCGCGCTCTCGGTCGGTCACGGCCTGACTCGCAGATCGGTCGATGAGACGCACCGCTCGATAGAGGAAGTAGCCGCAGACGAAAGCGATCGGCACCGACGCGGCCAGCACCCAGGAGATCAGGGCGAAGTCGTACGAGGAGAGAAACATCGCCTCGGCCGTAACCAAGACCCCGGCCGCCATGCTGGCCACCACCACGACGGGCCCCATGGCGGTGGCGATGGCCACCGAGCGTCGAGCCACCGTCAACGTTGCGAGCGCCCCGAGCGTGCCGACGGCGGCGGCGCTGCCTGCGGCCAGCGCGACGGCTTCAAATTCGGGGGTCATGCCGTATGCCGATCCCACCGGTACCCGGAACCCCATACGGTGATGATGCGAGTCGGGGAGGCAGGGTCGACTTCGATTTTGTTGCGCAACCGGCGGATATGGACGGTCACGGTGGAGTCGTCGCCGAAGTCCCAGCCCCAGACGTCGGCCATCAGGGTTTCGCGGCTAACGACGACGCCGGGGTGTGACATCAGATAACTCAGGAGGTCGAATTCGCGGCCGGTCAGCGACAAGCTCTCCGATCCACGCGATACCGAGCGAGCGGAGGGGTCGAGGGCAAGGTCACCGTCGCGCATACGCCCGGTGGTTGCCGGCGTTGTTGCTGAATCGTTGTCGGCGATGCGGCGGAGCACAGCTTGGACGCGCAAGACCAATTCACGAGCGCTGAACGGCTTGACGACGTAATCGTCGGCGCCCGTTTGTAGGCCGTCGATACGGTCTTGCTCGGTGGTGCGCGCGGTCAACAGCAAGACCGGAAGGCGGGCGTCGATGGCGTGCATCCGGCGTAGCGCTTCGAGGCCGTCGATGCCCGGCAGCATGATGTCGAGCACCACTAGGTCGGGGCGGTGCTCGGCCACTGCGGCGACCGCTTCGAGACCGTCGCAGGCCTCGACCGTCGGCAGACCGGCACGATGCAAATAGGCCACGACCACTTCGCGCACCGTTGCATCGTCGTCGGCAACGAGGACTGTGGGCACCCGAGAAGCCTAATCTGAAAGGGCCGGTGCGGTTCTTACGATTCCTCGACACTGTGGTGTGCCCGTTGTGCCACCCTGATCTGGTGACTTCGACGCCGCATCTGGACCACGTGACCACCCTCCTACACAGCACGCCCCTCATCGATGGGCACAACGACCTCGCGTGGGAGGCCCGCGAGCAGGCGGCATACGACTGGGGTGTGCTCGACATCGCGGCCGGGACCACCAGCACGCATACCGACATTCCGCGGTTACGGGCCGGTTGTGTGGGTGGGCAGTTTTGGTCGGTGTGGGTGCCTTCGTCGCTGCCGAGGGACCAGGCGGTCATTCAGACCTTGGAGCAGATCGACGCGGTGCACACGATGATCAACCGCTTCCCCGATGCGTTTGGGCTCGCCCTCACCGCCGACGACGTGGAGCAGGTATTTGTGACCGGTCGGGTGGCGTCGTTGATGGGGGCCGAGGGTGGGCACTCGATCGGCAATTCGCTCGGAACACTGCGCACCCTTTATCGATTGGGTGTGCGATATATGACGCTGACGCACAACGACAACACCGATTGGGCTGACTCGGCGACGGACAGAGTGGTGCACGGCGGGCTGACCAACTTTGGCCGTGAGGTGGTCGCTGAGATGAACCGGATCGGCATGCTCGTCGACCTCTCCCACGTCTCCGCTGACACCATGCGTGATGCGTTGGACGTTTCGATCGCCCCGGTGATCTTCAGCCACTCCAGTGCTCGTGCGATCTGCGACTCCCCGCGCAACGTGCCCGATGACGTGTTGACGTCCTTATCGGCCAACGACGGCGTCTGTATGGCGGTTTTCGCGCCGTCGTTTGTCTCTCAGGACTGTTGGGATTGGCGCGTGCAGGCCGCCGAGGCGTCGGAGGCCGAGGGCGTCTCGGCGACCGATCTTGCGGCCTTTGACCGCTGGTCGTTGGCGTATGCGGCGAAGCACCCGGAGCCGGTGGCGACCCTGGCTCAGGTGGTGACACACATCGAGCACCTGCGTGAGGTGGCCGGCATCGACCATGTCGGCATCGGCGGTGACTACGACGGCGGGCCGACGCTACCCGCCGGGTTGGAAGACGTCTCGCGTTACCCATACCTGTTTGCGGCCTTAGCTGAGCGCGGCTTCAGCGACGATGACCTGCGCAAGATTGCCGGCACCAACGTGCTGCGAGTCCTCCGGGCCGCCGAAGACGTGGCCGCCGACGGTAAACCCGGTCGTTAGAGATTTCCGGCGCTGAGCTCGCTCACAATGTGGTCGGCCTGGCGCATCGCTAAGGCAACGATGGTCAACGTGGGGTTAGCCGAAGCACCTGAAGTCATGACCGAGCCGTCGCTGACGAAGAGGTTCGACACGTCGTGAGCACGGCCCCATTCGTTCAACACACCATCCTCGGCGTTGGCGCTCATCCGGCAGGTGCCGAGGTTGTGGGTGGAAGGGTAGGGCGGGGTGTGGTGAACCGCTTGAGCACCGACGGCGTTGTACATCGCGTCGGCCGCACCGTAGGCGTAGGTCCGCATGGCCACGTCGTTCGCGTGGTCGGTGTAGTTGACGTGTGGGACCGGCAGCCCGTGTTGATCCGTGACGTCGTGGTTGAGGGTGACCCGGTTCTCCCGTTGGGGCATGTCTTCACCGACGATCCAACTGCCGGCGATGTTGGCGTAGGCGTCCATCCACGACGTGAACTCTCGTCCCCACGATCCCGGCTCGATGAAACTGGCCAAGAACGCGGGGCCCAGCGCGAGGGTCTCGAAGTAGAAACCGCCGACGAACCCGCGCGACGGATCGTGTTTGGCCTCGTCGGCCACGAGTCCCGCCATCGTCTCGCCGCGATACATCCGCACCGGCTTATCAAACCGGGCGTATGCCGTGCCGGTCAGATGGCGCATGTAGTTGCGGCCCACCTGATCGGAGGTGTTCGCCATACCGGTCGGATGAGCAGTCGACGCGCTCATCAGCAACAGCCGCGGCGTCTCGATGGAGTTGCCGGCCACGCAGACGACACGAGCCGATTGACGGTGCATATTTCCGGCACCGTCTAGGTACTCGACCGCATCGACTGCGCCCGAATCGTTGTGCGTGATCTTGACGGCCTGAGCGTTCGGGCGCAGATCGAGCAGCCCGGTTTCTAAAGCCCGCGGGATTTCGCGGACCAGCGTCGACCACTTCGAGCCCTGCTTGTCACCCTGGAAGTTGAAGCCGTCTTGAATGCTCGCCGGGCGACCGTCGTACGGCTCGGCGTTGGTGGCGTAGGGCCCCGTCGCGTAGTGGCGGTATCCGACCCGCTCAGCGCCGTTGGCCAGCACCGTGTAGTTGTTGTTAGCCGGTAGGGCGGGGCGTCCGTGGCGGTGGGTCGAGCCCATCGCCTGCTCGGCCCGATCGTAGTACGGCTCCAGGTCGGCCAGGGTGATCGGCCAATCGAGCAGGTTCGCGCCCTCGACCTCACCGTAGGTGCTGGCCGCCTTGAATTCGTGCTCCAAGAAACGTGGCGTTGCTCCGGCCCAGTGCGTGGTCGTGCCGCCGACCGCCTTGACGATCCAGGTCGGCAGGTTGGGGAAGTCCTGCGGGATGCGCCACCCTCCTGAGGTGGTCCGCATGTCGAGCCACGCCATTTGGCCAAAGGCTTCCCACTCGTTGTTGACGTAGTCGTCGGGGGTGAGGTAGGGCCCGGCCTCCAACACCACGCACTTCACCCCTTTGGCGGTGAGTTCGTGAGCCATGGTGCCTCCGCCTGCTCCCGAGCCAATGATGACCACGACCGGGTCGTCGTGCTCGATCGGCGCGCCAAACGTTTCGGTCGACGTCTTGTCTGCACTCATCAGTTCGTCCCCTCTTCGGTGCCGATTTCGATCCGGGGCGACCCGGCATACTCCTCGATGCGCGCGGGCGGCAGCCACTCCAAGTCGTCGAAGCCCCGATGCAGATACCCACCTTGGTGGAACGAGGCGCCTTCGTAGCCGAGCGCTTCCCACACCTCGGCGTCGTCATAGAGCGCAACCACGGCAGTGCTGCGGATTCGCACGAAAAAGACGTCGTCACCGACGTTGCGCAACATCGCCTCCGCTGCGTCATCGTCCGCGCCCACGAAGTCGCCCGCAGCAGCCGCGTCGAGTCCGCGTAGGCCGAGGAGCAGGACGCGACGATCACCCTCGTCGGCTTCGGAGGCCGTCATGATCGCGTCGGCGGTGCGCTCGTAGGGGCCGTCCGGGAACGTTGGATGGGGGTAGGCCGCTCGCAGTAACCGCGTCAGGATCGACTTCGCCCGGTCGGGATCCAGTTGGTGCAGTTCGCCCGGACCTCCCCCTGTGGACTTGCCGCTTTCGACCTGTAGATCAACGGGCTCTTGGGGCGAGCGAACGTCAGCATCCGAATCGGTCATGGATCCTCCTGGTTGGCACCATTGCCTACGTCAGCGGTCCTCGACAGGTGGAGCCGCAGATCTCAACTATCCATTGCGAGACCTGATCTGTCTACGGCGCTTCACCGTGGCCTGATGTCAACGCTCAGGTGCGTGATGAGGCCGCCGCGCATTAGTCTCGAAACATCTCATTCGTCCCTTAGAGGAGCCCCGATGATCCTGATTAACGTGAAATTCCAGACCAAGCCGGAGTGGACCGATCGCTTCACGGATCTGGTCGCCGACTTCACCGCAAATACCCGCGCCGAGCAGGGCAATCTATGGTTCGAATGGTCACGCAGCATCGACGACCCACACCAGTTCGTGTTGATCGAGGCCTTCACCGACGAGGGTGCGGAGCCGCACGTCAACAGCGACCACTTCAAGCGGGCGATGCACGACATCCCGCCGGCGCTGTCGGCCACTCCCAAGATCGTCAGCCACCAGGTCGACGGTGACGGCTGGGGCGAAATGGGCGAAATGACGGTGGAGTGAAGCGAGGGTCTATTCTCACGTTATGCCGACATCGAGCGTCGTCACGTCCTCCCGGGCCGGTACCGACTGGGCAGACTTAGCCAGCCAAATCGGGCACAGCATTGGCCCGGAAGCGGTGAGTCGTCGAGCCCTGGACCGACATGCGATGTCGCACGACGCCTCTAGTTACCTGCTTATTCCTGAAATGATCGTGAGACCGACGTCGGCCGATCAGGTCGCGGCGGTCTTGAGGGCCTGCGCCGTCTCGAGCGCACCCATCGTCTTCCGTTCTGGTGGCACCAGCCTGTCCGGGCAAGCGGTCAGCGACGCCGTCATGGTGGACACGCGGCGGCACTTTCAGGGTGTCGAGGTGCTCGATGAAGGTCAGCGCGTCCGGGTGCTGCCCGGGTCCACCGTGCGCCACGTCAACGCACGGCTTGCCGCTTACGGGCGCAAACTCGGGCCCGATCCGGCGAGCGAGAGCGCCTGCACCCTTGGCGGGGTGATCGCCAACAACTCCAGCGGTATGCAGTGCGGCACCCGATTCAACACCTACTCCACGCTGGAATCGATGGTGGTCATCCTGCCCACGGGAACGCGGGTCGACACCGGGGATCCGGGTGCGTCGGCATACTTGCGAGCCGTTGAGCCTGAACTGTGGGAGGGCCTGACTCGACTGCACCGCCGAGTCAACGACGACCAGGCGTCGGTGGCGACCATCGAACGGCTGTTCTCGATGAAGAACACCATGGGCTACGGCATCAACTCGTTTGTGGACTACAGCGACCCGATCGACCTCCTTGCCCATCTGATGGTCGGCAGCGAAGGCACGCTCGGCTTCGTGGCCGAAGCGATTTTCACCACGTTGCCCATCGCTTCGCACGTTGCGACCGGACTGCTGATCTTCGACGACATCGCTACGGCCACGGCTGTCGTGCCTGACCTGGTGGCGACCGGCACCGCCACTGCCGAATTGCTCG
>JAABUN010007140.1_pt1 | contig 12278 bp, 14 predicted proteins | sample 5559311 | NCBI WGS metagenome assembly JAABUN01 (sample SAMN10711877, study PRJNA513370) | rock metagenome | isolation source: Antarctica rocks | place: Antarctica: Victoria Land, Siegfried Peak sud | reverse complement strand
GAAAATTCTCGTCTCTTTGATGATTCCTGCTTAGTCTGCTATGTTCTTCTTCAGACAAAGTTTTGACAAATTTTGTTGGCACTTTCATTCCTTCATTATACCTCAGAACTTTGTCTTGCCTGCTTAAGAACAACTTCAAAAGCAATTTCACTCATAAAATATTCGCCGTTTAAGATTATCGAATTTCTATATTAACAGTAAATTTTATGCGTTAGGAATGAAGCAGGTTCTTCGAGCGGACAAGCTTCAAGAAGTCAAGGAATGAAGCGACGGTTAATCACAACTCGCGTTTGAGCATAAAGCGGGCAATCTCGACGCGGTTGCTCCAGCCTTTTTTCGAGAGAATGTTGCTGATATGTCCTTCGACGGTGCGAACGCTGATTTTTAGCTCGGACGCGATTTCTTTATTGCTCAAGCCGTCGGCAACCAGAGACGCGATTCTGGATTCGGAATCGGTAAAATCTTCAATTACCGGAAAGTGCAATCTCGCAGCGTCTTCGCCCTTTGCGCCGCTCATCAGACGGGCGAGTTCAGCGCCGATACGCTCAGCGCGATTGAGAATATTGGCGATGACGGCGAGCAGTTCTTCCGCGTCGAACGGTTTGGTAATATAAGCGTCAACTCCCGCACGCAATCCGACAATGCGGTCTTCGCGCTCGTCTTTCGCCGTCAGAAAAATCAGCGGAACGAGTTCGGTGCGTGGATTCGAGCGCAAAATTTGAGTGAGCTGGTAGCCGTCCATACCCGGCATTCTAACGTCGCTGATGATTAAATCAGGCGAACTTTCGGCGAGGCGAATGAGGGCTTCCGCGCCGCTGCGGGCAGCCGTTACAAAATAGCCCGCGTCGCGCAGAGTGGCGGCGACCGCCCGCAGCAGTCTCGGTTCGTCGTCAACGATTAGCAATCTTTTTGTCATACGCTTTTTATTTGTTCTTCCAATCTTATTTGTTTTTCCGCAGCGCCACTCGCCGTTTGCGTTTGCCAAATCGGAAGACAGATCGTAAATGTGCTGCCGAAATTTGTCCGGCTCGCAACGCTGATTTTACCGTTCATTGCCTTGACGAGCGAGCGTGCGAGATAAAGCCCCAGACCGACGCCGGAATCTTCCCGCTCGTTAGTTTCAAAATCGCTTGCCGTTTTCCCCCGATAAAAACTTTCAAAAATGTGAGGCAAATCGGCTTCGCAGATTCCGCGCCCGTTATCCGAGATTTCGATATTAACGTAACCGTCATCGTTGTTGATGCGACGAGCATTTAATTTAATCGTGCCGTTTTCGGGCGTAAATTTGACCGCGTTTTCGATAATCGTGCAGATTGTGCGCCGCAGCGCGTTATGCTCGGCGCAGACGAAAGGCAAATCGGCTTCGGCTTCGATTATTATTCGCTGTCTGCGTTCCGCCGCTTCGATGCGCTCGATTTTTTCGCAGGCGAGCAGGACTTCTTTCACATCGACCCGCTCGAATTTAAGATTAACGCCGCCCGCTTTGATACGCGATAAATCGAGCAGATTATTTACGAGGTCAATCTGCCGCTCGCATTCGGCGGCGATGTCTTCGAGGTAGCCGCGCGGCTCGTCTTCGAGCGTATTTTTTCGCAGCAGAAGCCGGGTCAAAGTTTTTATCGTGGTCAGCGGCGTGCGCAGTTCGTGCGAAACGGCGGCTAAAAACTCGCTTTTTACGTCGTTGGCTCGTTCGGCTTCGATGCGCGCCGCCTGTTCGAGCAGCAGCAGATTCTTGCGCTCGTCTTCCGCTTTTCTTCGAGAAGCGCTCAGAGTTCCGACAACGATGGCGGCAAATACATCAACCACCAATTGCAAAAAATCGCCGTTGTCCAAAGAGACTGAAGTTGTCGGCGGCAGGAAAATAAAAACATCTATCAATACCGATAAAAAGGTAGCGAGAAGTCCAGCGCCGAGACCGCCGCGCCACGCGCTGACCATCACGGCAATCAGAAAAAGCGACGAAATATCGGGCGGAATCAGCGGCGACAAAAGCAGCGTCGCCGCAAAAGTAATCGCCACCGTCCAGACGACGACAAAATACTGATTAAAGACTGTTCCGAATTTTGCGGAGATTATATTTTGCCGCGCAGTGTTTTCCATACGATTTTGAAGACCGGCATCGATTATACAAATGAAGAAATTCAAGTGAAAACACTCGACCGAAACCAAGTGAATTCACTCTTTTTTTTTACCTTTCAAAAGTTTACGCTATGTATTAACAATAAGATGTGGCTTTGACCTTTTTAAGGCGAAGAAATACGGGAAGAAGTCTTTATGATTGAATTATTTTTTATTAAACCGGCGATGCTTTTTATCTTCAGCAGCCCGCAGGAATGGATTTTGGTGATTGCCGCCGTTTCCTTGCTTTTCGGAGCAAACAAGCTGCCGCAGCTGGCAAAATCTTTCGGGCAGACGCGCAAAGCGTTCAAGGAAGGAATGCGCGAAGCCGACGAAGAAGAGCGAGTCGAAAAAACGGAAAAAAGACTCGATGCGCACGATGCGAAACCGTCGATAACTGAAATCGACGACGAAACGCTGCTCGAAGAAATACGCCGCCGCAAAGAACGGCAAATCAAGCAGATAGAAACAAACATTGAGTAATATCTTGAACCCGAACGATTCGTCGCCGAATCAAGTAAAAAAAGTGCCTGAATTATTTACCAAAAGACTGAAAAATTTTTGAACGTAATAAATTATGATTCGCTTGTATTTATTGATTTTAACTTTGTGTCTCGTTACCTTTTCAAACGGATGCGGCGGAAACGGCACGACCGTCGCAAATTCAAACGGCAATTCAGCCGTTGTCATCAATCAAAATACTTCCCGGAATTTAAACGCCGAAAACAATCCGGTGAATGCCAACGCGGGTTTTCCCAATATGAATTCGGACGTGCCTGTAACTCCGAATATTCCCGCCAACGTCGCCGTCAAAGACGACCCGACCGGCAAGATGAAAGGACAGATGCCGACCGCTTCGGCGTCCGACAATTCGGAAGTGACGACCGCGCTCGGTGAAAATCTGGTGCAGACGCGCGTCTTCAGAAATCATCCGCAAATCGCCAAAATCGAAAGCGTTACGATTCTCGGCGGCGGCGGTGAAAAGAAAACCTTCAAAGTCTATCTAAAAAACGGACAGGTTCGGGAACTGCCCGAAGGCAAAGTTAAAGACGCGATGACCGAACCGGCGGCAAATATCTTAAAGGCTATCGGGTAAGTAGCGCATTATGATTAACTTTCCGCGCGTCGCGCTTTTCGCCGACACTTTTCACGAAGTCAACGGAGCCGCCAATGTTATCCGCCGTCTCGAAGGCTTTGCGCGGGAAAACAACATTCCTTTTTTTTGCGTCAGAGCGGGGAAAGAAACGCGGTTTATCGAGGACGGAAATCTCCGAACGCTCGAATTAAAGCGCGGTCGAGCATCGTTTCCGATTGACGGCGAGCTGAAATACGACCCGCTGCTCTGGCGCTACAAAAAGCTTATTAAAGAAAAACTCGACGAATTTAAGCCGGATGTTGTTCACGTTACGGGCTTGAACGATGTCAGCCAGCTGGGATTTTATTTCGCTCATTACCAGCACATCGCGGCGGTCGCCTCTTGGCACACCAACACGCACGAATACACGGCTCGTCGCCTGCTTACCGCTTTGGGCTGGCTGCCCGAATCAATTCAAAAAAATATCGGCAGAACCGTTGAGAACGCGGTGATGCGCGGGTTGATGAAGCTTCATTTTCTCGCGCAGGTTCAGCTCGCGCCGAACGAAGAATTAGTCGCGCAAATTCAAAAGATGACGCGCCGACCATCGTTTTTAATGAGCCGCGGCGTTGACACGAAATTCTTAAATCCCGACAAGCGGCGAAGGACGGATTCGACGTTTATTTTGGGTTACGTCGGCAGACTGCGCCCGGAAAAAAATGTTCGATTTTTCGCCCGTGTAGAAAAGGCGCTGCGAAACGCGGGAATTAAAGATTACAAATTCGTGCTGGTCGGCGAGGGCAGCGAAAACGCCTGGCTCAAAAACAATCTGTCGAATGTCGAACTGACCGGAGTTTTGCGTGGGGAAAAACTGGCGGAAACTTACGCCGATATGGATTTGTTTGTCTTCCCGTCGCAGACCGACGCTTTCGGCAACGTCGTTTTGGAAGCGATGGCGGCAGGCGTTCCGGCGGTCGTGATGCCCGAGGGCGGTCCGAAGTTTTTAATCGAGAACGGTGTCAACGGCTTTGTCGCATCAAACGAATCGGATTTTGTCGAAACAATCGTCGAGTTAGCAAAACAGCCCGAACGAGTCGCACGGATGAAGCCGGAAGCGCGAACGGCGGCTTGCGAGCGTTCTTGGGAGCGCGTTTTTGAAGGCGTTTACGACAAGTATTATCTTTCGACAATCGTCGAGAAAAACGTGCGCGTTTGATTTGTAAATTTATTTATATGGAAAGGAATCGTTTAAAAGTAGTTTCTGAAAAGTTTTTATTTTCCTGCTTCTTACTTGTTTTAATGCTGATTTGTTTCGACAGCCGGTCAGCCTTTGCCCAAACGGGAAAGCGCCCGATTATCGTGATTCCCGGCATCACCGGCTCGCAGATGGTCAGCCCTGAGACGGGAAAAACCGTTTGGTTTTCATTCGGCTTCAGCCGCGACGAACCGGACGATTTGCGTTTGCCGATGTCGCCGAATCTGAAACAAAATACCGATACATTGGTCGCCAAAGACATTATTCGTGAAGTGAAATTGCCGGGCGTTTTGAAGATTTTCCCTGAAATCGGAATTTACGGCGAAGGACTCGACGCCATCAAAGCGAAGGGTTACGCCGAAGGCGATTGGGACAATCCGCAGGCGGCGGATGTCTTCTATGTTTTTCCATACGACTGGCGGCGCGATAACGTCGAATCGGCGCAAGCCTTGATAACTAAAATCGAAGCTCTCAAAGCGAAGCTCAAGCGTCCCGATTTGAAGTTTAATATCGTCGCGCACTCGATGGGCGGACTCGTCGCTCGCTACGCCGCGATGTACGGGAAAGCCGATTTGCCCGCGAGCGGCGCAAGCGCGAAGCTGACGTGGGCTGGCACGCGCCACATTAATAAAATTCTGCTTTTCGGCTCGCCGAACGAAGGCTCGTTTTCGGCTTTCGACGTTTTGATAAACGGTTACAGCGTTGCCGGGCGAAACCTGCCTTTCGTGACGGATTTGGGACCGGACGATGTTTTTTCCGCTCCGTCGCTTTACCAGCTTTTGCCCTATCGCTCGGAAGCGACGTTTTTGAATGAGAATCTAAAGCCGCTGGCGGTTGATTTATACAATCCGGCAAATTGGCGGAAATATAATTGGGGAGCAATCTCCAATCCGAAATTTTTAGGCAAGCTCAAGGACGCGGCAAAGATTCCCGGCGTAAAACCGCTCGAATGGAAAATTAAAAACAAGGACGATAAAATTCTATCGGAAACAACATACGCGCAGGCGCAGCAATTTTTGGCAGCGGTCTTAAAACGGGCGCAGTATTTCCAGAAGGCGCTGAACGTCAGCATAAAACGCTCGCCGATTGATATTTTCGCTTTCGGAAGCGAATGCACGCCGACTTTAAGCGCGGTGATTTTGCTGCGCGGCGGAAAGAAAAACCAATGGCGGACGATTACCTCACCGGAGAAACTCCGCACATCAACCGGGCGGCAAATCTCGAAAGAGGAAGTCGCTAAAGCGATTTACGCCGACGGCGACGGGAGCGTAACGCGCCGGTCTTTTCTACCGGAACTGATGACGACAGCGCGAAAAGGCGGAAAATCCGTCGGGCAGGCAATCTTTCCGGTCAAATCAACTTTCTTCTTTTGCTCCGAGCATCAAAAGCTGCTCAATAACGAAACGATTCGGAATAATTATTTGACCGTTTTGGCGGAAGAAGCGGCTTCGACCGTCTTGAAATAGTTAAAAAGAAAAAAGAAATCCTAATCGTTTGACATAAAATGAGAATACTGTTTTTTACGCTAACAATTTTATTATGCTCCGATTGCGTTCGGGCGCAGGAAAATCCGGCAAATCTCAACGTCTCCGCTCGCAACCCGTTTAGTAATTATAAAATCGAAACGGGCGAAAAATTAACTGCGTCAGACGCTTATTCGCCGGAAGCGAACGAACCTGTTGCTGAAGAAACAGCTCAAAGTGCTGTTTCTTCAGGCAATGAATTTAACCGAAAAAAACAGGCGTTTGTTTTCGGCTTTGGCGAGTATAAAAGGCGCGCCGAAGAAAAAGATGCCGACGACACAAATACGGAAACGGGTGAGAAAGATACTGCCGAACAGGAAAATCCTTATCAAATACCGGTTGAAGAAAAGTTTCACTGGAAACCGGCGCTCGCTCAATCGGGAATTTTTCTCGGAATCCAACACGGATATAGAATAGCAAGGCAGAAGAGAACCAGAGACGCACTTGGCGGACCTTTCTTCCGCGATTGGGCGCGGTCGGTCAAGAATTTGCGCGGCTGGAGAGACGGCGACAAATCTACTATAAATTACATTGGACATCCTTTGCAGGGCGGATTGACAGGCAGAATTTTCGTCAACAACAGCGACGCGGCGAAAAAACAGGAATTCAGCAAATCAAAAGCGTATTGGACGAGCCGATTTAAGGCAATGGCTTGGACAGCCGCCTGGAGCGCGCAGTTTGAGCTTGGTCCGGTTAGCGAAGCTACGATTGGGAATGTCGGACTGCAAAAGAAAAACGGATACAGCACGATGGCTTACGTGGATTTAGTCGTAACTCCGACGCTCGGCACCGGCGTTCTAATCGGAGAAGACGCCATCGATAAATATTTCCTGAAAAATTGGCTGGAGAGAAAAAGCGATAATAAAATGAAAATTAAAATACTGCGCAGCCTTCTGACTCCAACGACCAGCTTTTCAAATCTTTTGCGCGGGAAAATGCCCTGGAAGCGAGACGCTCGCCCGCTTTAAATTCGCGCGGCGGTTAAAAATTATAAGGATACCGGGCAAAACAATTTGTGTAATTCACGAAATCGAAATCTCTAAATCGTATGCCGTTTTCTGATTTGGTATATGTGCGAGGCGAGATTACCGCTGAATTGTTCGGTCTTTAATATGTAAATTGTCATTTAAGAATTTGGCACGGTTTTTGTAGTTTGCTTCGGCGGAGGTTTATTTTTTTATGATTACAAATACACTGCAACGAAAAATTAAATTAGCCGGAGTAGCACTCTCCTTGCTTTTCGGCTTCGTGCTTTTATCAACCGTTTCCGTTCAGGCGCAATACGGCGAGCGCAGAAACAATCGCCGCAACGAGCGGATAAACAATCGCTGGGGAAATACCAACAAGCGCGCGGTCGAAACGCTTATCAAGCGGGTCGAGCAGCGAACCGATGTCTTTGTCAAACAGTTCGACAGAGCGCTCGATAACAGCCGCTTGAACGGCACGCGGCGCGAAGACAATCTCAACGAGCGCGCCCGCCAGTTGGAAACCGCCGCCGACGAGCTGCGCCGGGAGTTCGACCGCGGCGACAGCCTTGCGGAAAACCGCGATGAAGTGGGGCGTCTTATAAATATTGCTTCGCAGATTGACCGGGTGATTCGTCGCGGGCGAGTCGGCTCGGGCGTGCAGAACTCCTGGGGAAATTTGAGAAGCGAGCTTAACGCTTTAGCACGAACTTATAATGTCCGCTCAATATAAGGGACATTACTGCCGAAGATTTTGAAGTTTAAAGTCTTTAATTTACAAAAGCCTTTTCGTATAAACACGGAAAGGCTTTTATTTTACCTGTGGTCGAGCAAGATGTCAGATAAAGAATCGCAGTTTTTATACAGTGAGAATCGGCTTCAAGACGCTTTGAATCGCAGCGGCAATGGCTTTCGAGCCTTCCACGTTCGGATGACCGATGCTCGCCAATTCGCAAACCGGCGCTCCGTATTTCAGATGCGTTGTTTTTCGCAAATCGTCAATCGTTTCGCGGCACATCATTTTTCTCTCCGCCGCCAAAGGGTCTTTAGCTCTGCCTTTTTTCTCGATTTCCCAAACCAGACTGTTTTTCGCGCCGATACTGTTTTGCTCCTTAATCGGCGATTCGACGAAAACGCCGCGCTGCTTGCCGAGTTCCGCGTTCAGGCGATTGACCGCTTTACCGAGTTCCAGCGTTGAGATTTCGGACGCAATCAATGTCCGCCCGACCATTTTGCGGCGGTATGATTTCAGAATCCGGCGATTGAGCGGATTGTTGACCAAGGACTTCAGCGCACGCGGAAAACCGCGCACTTCTAACACCCCGTTAAAAAGGTCGCTCGTCGGCGTATATTTTGAAACATACGGGTGATAACCGACCACGACGATTAGCGCGTCGGGAAATTGTGCGGCGGCGCGTTTGAGCAGCAGGAACATTTCCCGGTTGCAGTATCTTTCAATATCGCCCTTCAGCTCTTCGTCGTCCTTGAAAGGATTGAGAATGGTTGAAAGTTTAACGTCCGTCAGCCCACCGGTCAGCATTATCAATTTAACAGTGCGCGGATTCTCGTATTCCGCCCGCGCTTCTTCGATTTGCGCGTAAATGCTCGGAAACGGAATATTAATTTCAGGATAAAAAGCCTCGCCGTCGGCGATTTTCGCTTTTCCGAGTGCAGCAGCTATGTTCGGACGCAAGCCGATGTTCGCGCCCGAATGCGCTTTGACCTTCAAATTGACTTGCCCATTTTTGAAAATCTCGGTTTCCAGCCACCGCTTCGTCAAGTAATAAAATTTGTCTTCTTCCCGCAAGCCCTGTCCCCAGACGAGCGAATCGCCGACCACCAGAAAATTAAAATCTCCGGCATCTTCTGAATTCGTAGCAACCGTCGCCGAAGCCGCCTTTTGCTCGACAAACGCTGCCGCCGCTAAAGCACTTAATTGTTTAATAAAATCGCGACGCGAATAAATTGGCATTATTTCTTTTTATTCTTAATCACGGTTCGGACTTCAAGCCAAACGGGTTTTGCGGCAATCCAACTCTTGATTTTGTTTGGGGTTTTCGTGTGCTGTAATTCGTTTATGACTGCCTGCGGTATGATTATTTGACCGAACAAAGTTGGTAGAACGTCTTGATAATCAATTAAAATCAGATAATTCAGTGGAGATGTATCAGAAACTACAATCATTTTTTAAGTAGAAAATCTAAATCTGCGTGTTCGCGCTCTAAATCTTCAAAGCTATACTCCAAATCAATGCGGTGCGCCTTCAGAAAGGCATCTAATTCAAGTCTGGTTTCCAAACCTAACATCTCCATTACCTGAAAGCCGGTTAAGCGGTCTGAGCGGTAACCTTCAAGTGCAATGGCTTCTAAAGCAGTGCGCGACAAATCTATTTTGCTATTACCAAGTCTTTCAGCGACTGATTCAGGTAACTCGACTGTAATTGCGATACTCATAAATTTTTCCTTTTGAAATTCTTAAATTTGATTGCCATTTTACCATTTTCTCAGTTCAAAAATTCATCTATCTTTTTAACCTTTTAGTCGCGTCCGATAATACAGGGGTTAAGAATAAGATTAAATAAAGGTTAAAATACAGGTTAAGAAGGATAGGCGCGGTTTTGGGAAAATATCTCCTTTATTTTCAACAGTTATCGGACCCTATGTGTATGTCAAAACTAGATAATGCCTCTTTATTCCTGTTAAAAACTCCCAAAAACTTGCCCAAAAATCTTAGTTTTTGCCTAAGTGTAGGTCAGAACTAGATATTGTGTAGGTCAAAACTAGATACTTTTTGCCTAAGTGTAGGTCAGAACTACATATTGTGTAGGTCAAAACTAGATACCTTTCTCTGATCTCCCTGTGGAAAACTTCATCAAAAACTATAAAAAAATGCTAGTGTAGGTCAAAACTAGATAAAGTGTAGGTCAAAACTAGGTAAAAGTGTAGGTCAAAACTAGATAAAGTGTAGGTCAAAACTAGATACTTTTTAAGTTAGCCCGCGCACTTTTTTTGCTCTTGCGTTCGCTCTTTTCACGTCAGCGATAAAATCAAAATGCGGCTGAAATTTGAATTTTGCATCAATCAATTTCGTTCTTGGTTTGGTATCGAATATCTTTTCTACTTTACAGTTTAGAACGACCTCGTTTTGCTTCATCTCCTCTATAGCGTTTTCAACTTCAACTAAGTTCTGCTGTATCCGCTTCTGCGGTGTTAATCCAAAATCTCTAACTATGGTTGTTAAAAGAATCTCGTAGGATTCCGTAAAGCTCGCCTGCGTGAAATGGTGCGACATTCTTTTGTGAAGCTGCCGGGCAATAACGCTCCGGTAACTCATAACTTTGTCGTAATTGATTAATCGGTAAGTCCCGGATTTTATGCTGTGCGTAACGAGCGGCGAGAATCTAACAAAGGTTTGCGTTTCGCTGCCTTTCCCTTTTAAGCCTAGCGTTTCAATCGGACTAAAGAAAAGCTGCGTTTCTTTGTCTTCGGACTGTATTTCAATGTCCACTTTCGCTAATATTTCTAGAGATTCTTTTAATTGGTCGTAATCGAGACTATGACCTTTCTCCTTTAATTCTTTTTGAAGTTGGTAGAGTGTGAAAACTATTCCGGCTTCTCCGTCCAGCATTAAACTTTGCCGCTCAGTCATTAGTTTGCGTAAAGCATCTTCTACGAGTTCTTCGCGCTTCGACGGGTAAAACTCTTTAGAACCCTCCGCTAATTCTATTCTGGCTGGCATCAAAGTTAAATGGTATTTTCTGCCTCTGCACTCGAAATCACGTTTCAAGCTGTCTAAGAATTTCCCGTTAAGCCTTTCAACTTTTCCCCAAACATACTTTGGTATAAAATCGTAAAGTTCTATTGATTGCGAGTAATTATCTTCATCCGGTTCTAAATCGAATAAAGTAAGCTGAATCGGCTTGGTTGCTTCAAGCTGCTCAAACTTTTTAGACTTCTCGCGTTTTCTGCGGCGCGGCTTTTCCTTTGCTATTTGCTCCTTTGATTTCATTTGCGTTTTGCGTTGCTGAAATTGTAAAATGTTAAAAACCTAAAATTATTCTTCAATCCACTTCTTTAATAATTCTTCAATCAACTCGCTAAATTCACCTTTATTTTCGCGGTCTAAAAGTTTTATTGAAACTCGTCGGTAAGTGTCGCGGCGAACATAAGCCGTTACCTGTTGAAACTCGGCATTGCTGCGCTTTCCGTTCGGTCTGCCGCGTCTCGGCGCGGTCGCGTCATCGCTTCCGTTATTTTTCGGTTCGATTTTCACCGGCGATTGTTCAAAGACTGTATTCTGTGGTGCTTTCTTTACCTCAATTTGTTTGGTGTCCTGTAACTGTTTAACCGCTTGTAATCCTGCGAATCTATTTTTGCTCATCGTTTGAAAATCTCCTTTCCGAGCGCGGAAAATTCTTCCCAAGCCGCTTGTCCGTCTCTCAAATTATCAACCGTCTTGCCTTGCAGAGCTGCTCTTTCGCAAATCGCCCGCCGGTGTATTTCCGTTTTGCAGTAGGGAACTTTGATTTCGTCGAGCATCGCCTTTGCATCTCTCGCGGCGTTGCTTCTCGGCGGCACTAATGTTAATAAAACTTTGTAATTTTTAGCATCGAAACTTTGCAGGCTGACGACGATTTTCAAAAGCGCGTCGAGACTTAAAGCATCGGGCTTAGTCGGAATTAAAAGTAAATCGCTTTCTGCGGAAAGCGTTTTGAGTTCTTCGGCTGAAGGTCGTGCCGGCGTGTCGATGATAATATTAATGAAATCTCCAGCGCGAGCGGCAAGTTCGCTTTCATCAATTACCTGAAAAGGAAAATTCCCGCGCTCACTCCAGGCGAGCGCGGAACGGTTCGGGTCTCCGTCAACTAAGACGCATTTTCCCTTTTTTTGAAAATATGCCGAAAGGTGAACTGCGGTCGTCGTCTTTCCCACTCCGCCTTTGAAACTTACAATTGAAACAAGCATAGATTCTCCCTACAAAAATCATCGGTATCATTTCATAATTTTACACTTTCAGCAACTTAACATTTCGGTTATTCGCGTATTCATAATTTCAGCAACGCAAAATTGTGAATACTTCGACTCAAATGCTCAACCAAAAAGCTGGCGGGGAAAACTTTTCACACAAATCAAACAAGTAATGTTTATAGAAAATTTTCGATTAGCTGTGCCGAATCGTAATTACCCTTACAGGAATTCAGTTTCGGCTGTAAGTATGGTTAAATGGTTACAAAAGGTAAAAATGTTTCATAGGATCGGTTGCGTTTTCGATGCAGTCAGATTTCGCTTTATATCGTTTTTCTTGAGCCAGTTGTGCAGATTGGCTTCCGTCGTCCCGTAACG
>JAABUN010007139.1_pt1 | contig 12279 bp, 12 predicted proteins | sample 5559311 | NCBI WGS metagenome assembly JAABUN01 (sample SAMN10711877, study PRJNA513370) | rock metagenome | isolation source: Antarctica rocks | place: Antarctica: Victoria Land, Siegfried Peak sud | reverse complement strand
CGCCGATCCAACCTATCACTATCGAAGCTATGATGAAACCTACGAGAATATAGAACCCATAGTCCACGACCCCCAAAAGCAACTCCGCGATGCTGTAGCCAAACTCCGGCCTCATTTTCCAAGCCCCTTCGACTGTTCCGTAGCAGCGTTGACCCCATCATAGACCGCTCCGACAAAACCAGATTTCTCCATCGCGACAAACGCCGCCGCCGTGGTGCCGCCAGGTGTCATGACTTCGTCGCGCACCTGATGGGCGCTGCGGTCCTTTAGCAACACCGCCGTGCCTTCTATCGTCCCGATCACCAACCTCCTAGCTACATCTCTGGGAATTCCTTCACGAACCCCGGCCTGTATAAGGGCGTCAGCAAAAAGAGCGACATACGCTGGCCCGGAACCATGAAGCGCCGTGGCCGCATCGAAAAGCCGCTCGGGCAACTCCATCGCATCCCCGACGTGACGGAAGATCTCCATAACCATTGGGACCGTCTCCCGCCCGGCCTCGTTCGCCGTGATGACCGCCGACCCAAGCCCCACCGAAGCGCACACGTTCGGCATCACGCGCAAGACCGGCGTGCCATCCGGAACCTTCTCCTGCATGGCGTCTATCGTCACGCCTGCGGCGACGCTAGCGACGGCCTTGTTCTCTGTCAGTGCCGGACCTATTTCTTCAAGAATCCATCCGACATCCCAGGGCTTGACGGCGACTATCACGAGATCGCTTTTCTCGGCTAATTCATGGTTTGAAGAGGTTGTGTGGATGCCGTAGTTCTCGGCGTACGGTCGAAGTTGGTCTTCGTGGACATCGCTCACGCTGAGTTCGTAGTCCCCAGTGTCGGCCAGACGGACGAGGAGGGAACCCCCGATCTTGCCCGCTCCGATAACTCCTACTGCTTTCAAGATACCCCCCGATACCACCAAACCGCCGTTGGTCGCTAGAGCTGGTTGAAGAACGCTTTCTCCGCGAGAGCCTTACGCTCCTCCGCGCTGACTTCCACATTCTGCGGCGTCAATAAGAACACGCGGTTCGCCACCGTCTGTATGTGTCCATCCATCGCGTAGGTCAGGCCCGCGCAAAAATCAACCATCCGACGACTGAGATCCCCGTCCACGCTCTGCAAGTTGAGTATCACCGGCTGCTGCCGCTTGAAACGATCGGCCAGAGCCTGAGCGTCGTTGAAGGACGAAGGTTCCAGCACGCTTACCTTGGTCGGACGCTGATCCGGTACGGCGCGCAGGTGCGCCGGTTGGCCACCGCCGGGGTAGCGTTCGCGGCTCGGGCCTTCGCTGCCGAAGAGGTCTCCGAGAGAGGTACCAAAGGCCGAAGAACGCTCCGTCCTGCCGAGGCGCCTCACGGCTGGACCCGGTTCCGCGTCACGAGCACCGTTGGCACTGCTGCGATAGCGTTGTTGCTCCTCTTCCTCTTCATCATAATAATTTTCGTCGTCCACACCAAAGCCAAACCAGGCCGCGATGCCGTCTAGACGATCTCTAACTCCCATCCATACTCCTCACGAGCTATCCTCCTCGATCAGCGTCCGTCCGATCCTTACTATTGTGGCACCTTCTTCGACTGCCACGACATAGTCTCCGCTCATTCCCATGGAAAGCTCCGAAAGATCGAAACGCGGACTCCAAACGCGCATTAGATTATCACGAATCGAGCGCAATTTTACGAAGATATAACGCACTTCCTCCGCATCCTCCACGAACGGCGCGATAGTCGTGAACCCGCGAACCCGTACCCGACCCTCACTCCCCGCCGCCGAGTCCAGCAATTCCTCGACCTCTTCCTCGCTCGCGCCGTACTTGGACTCTTCGCCGCTAACGTTGAGTTGGAGCAGAATATCCACCCCATCCTCCGACGCACGTTTCGCCAGTTCCTCTATCAACCGCACCGAATCGACCGAGTGGATCAAACCAACCCGACCGACTACGTCTTTGGCCTTCCTACGCTGCAAATGTCCTATGAAATGCCAATCGAAATCCTCGCCGTAAGAGTCCTGTTTGGCTACGAGATCTTCGGCCCTATTCTCGCCCACGAGACCGACGCCAAGATCTCTCAAAATCTCCATTTGCTCAGGCGCATAGTACTTGCTCGCCACGAGAAGCTTCACGTCTCCCGGGGAACGCCCGCCACGCTCCAAAGCGCTGTCTATACTCTCCCGCACGCGCGCGAGCCGATCCCGAACGGCGCTCTCAGACACCGAGATACTCACCGAGCCAGCTTCATAATTGCCGCCAGGTTTCTACCGGTCACGGGCTTCTCCTTGCGATGCGAATAAAACAAATCCGGACGACATCCCGTACACAATCCGAGGTCGGCAATATCCTCGACTCCGAAGGATTCGAGATCCCGACGTATAGCCTCCGGCAGCGACAGATACCGCCCGGAAGCCACTCCGTCACCAAACCGCTCGACAAACGCCGTCGCCAACTCCTCGGATACCTCATAGCAACACTGCCGAATGCAGGGACCAATGTAGGCTCGAACTTCCGAAGCCGTTGCTTCGGTGCCGGTGATCTCCGCGACGGCCTTACCCGAGATCCCCGACAAGGTTCCACGCCAGCCGGAATGGACCATCCCAACTTCTTCCCCTCCCACGAGAGCGACTGGCACACAGTCCGCCACGCCCACGACCAGAGGAAGACCTTTTCGGAGCGTTACGAGCGCGTCCGCCTCTCCGGCAAACCCGGCTTCGACCACCCTCTCGACTGTATCCCCGGCGACCTGCTTGACCCAGGCCGATGGCGCGTCTTCGAGCGTGGCTCGTATCCTGGATAGGTTCTCGAATACGGCCTCTTCAGTATCCCCGACTTTGGTGGAGACGTTTAGAGTGTCGAACGGTGTTTCGGAGACACCGCCCAGACGGGTAAAGAATGCGATTCGCACACCGTCAGGCTCCGGCTCGGGAGCTAAGTGTATGGCACCGCTTGGCCCACGAACGAGTTTGGCCTTCCCCTCGTCTATTGAGGGGAAAGCCGGTGTGGTGCCGGTTGATCTTGTAGTCACGTTGGCCGTGGCAGGCTACCTGCGTCGCAGGAACGCGGGTATGTCCAGAACGTCGCCGTCGTCTTGGCGGATCGGCGCTTCTTCTTGTGGCTGCGAGGGAGTTGATTCGGTTCGATCCGTACTCGTTCGCTCTCCACGACGCTGAACGGCCAGGCGCTGATCGAAGCCCGTCGCGATCACGGTGACACTTACACGCTCGCCATACTGCTCGTCGACGACCGCGCCGAAGATCAAGTTAGCATCTTGGTGCGCGGCGTTGTGAACGATCTCCGCCGCCTCGTTGACTTCGAAGAGACCGAGGTCCGTCCCGCCCGTAATGTTCAAGATGATGCCCGTCGCCCCATCGATGCTCGCCTCAAGCAGCGGGCTCGATATAGCGGACTTGGCGGCCTCCGCTCCCCGGCTCTCACTGCTCGACTCGCCAATTCCCATCAGAGCCGAACCGGAGTTCGACATGATCGTGCGAACATCAGCAAAGTCGAGGTTGATGAGACCCGGAACCGTGATGAGGTCCGTTATGCCCTGAACACCCTTCCGCAGCACATCGTCAGCCAGCTTGAAGGCGTCCATCATGCTCGTGCGCTTCTCGGCTACCTGAAGCAACCTGTCGTTAGGGATGATAATGAGCGAGTCGACGTTCTCCTTGAGACGCTTGATGCCCTCCTCAGCGTAGGTCGAACGCCGCCGACCCTCGAAGGCGAATGGCCTGGTGACCACGCCCACGGTAAGTGCGCCGGAGTCACGAGCGATCTTGGCGACCACCGGCGCAGCACCCGTACCGGTGCCACCTCCCTTGCCCGCCGTGACGAAGACCATATCCGCGCCACGCAGCGACTCCTCGATCTCGGACTTGTTCTCTTCGGCGGCCTCCATCCCGATCTTCGGATCAGCCCCCGCGCCAAGACCCCGCGTCAGCTTCTCGCCGATGTGGATCTTCTGGTCCGCGTCGCACATCTGCAAAGCCTGCGCGTCCGTGTTGATGGCGATGAACTCCACACCTTGCAAACCGGAGTTGATCATACGGTTGACCCCGTTGGTCCCCCCGCCGCCAATACCAACTACTTTTATTACCGCCAGATAGTTCGTTCCCGCGTCCAACATTCCTCTCCAGCCCTCCGTCGCCTACGATCTCCCAACACCTTTGGACTATCCGCCCCGAAACCAACTCCTGACCGCCGCGACGATGTCCCCAATGTTGCCGGCAGCACCGCCTTTACCCTTTGGTCCAGAGTGACCGTTTTTCGCGCCGAAGTATAGCAGACCTACAGCCGTTGCATACTGAGGCTTTAGTACAGCTTTATTGTTGCCTCTAATGTGTCGCGGCGTTGCGGCGCGGGATCTCATGTTCAATGCGGACTCCGCAAGCTCGGGCATACCGTCCAAAAGCGAGCCTCCGCCGGTAAGAACGACGCCTCCTGGCGCTTGATCCCGGACCCTAGCCTCGTCTAGCGTGTCGAGGGCAAAATCCATGATCTCACGAGCGCGATACTCCAGAATCTGGCTGATGAAATTGGCGTTGTAGTGGGTTCCGCCGAAGGGAACAGCAGCCACTGAATCGACGGCATCCGAGAGTACAGTCCCATAGCTCATCTTCAATTCCTCGGCTTCGTCGTGGGTGACTTTCAGACCGTAGGCAAGGTCGGAGGTGAAGCTTTCGCCACCCACGGGTATGACCGCCGTGTGAGTGAGAGCGCCTTTAAGAAAAGATGCGATGTCGGTTGTGCCGCCGCCTATGTCCAAGAGGACGACTCCAGCCTCCCGGTCGGCTGCGGTGAGACAGGCTTCGGCTGAGGCCAGCGGTTCGAGTACCACGCGTCCGACTTTCACTCCCGCGTCCTCGACTGCACGCAGCAGGTTCTGGATACTAGAGACCGCGCCGCTGACCACGTGAGCCCGCATCGTGACCTTCCGGGCGGCGAGGCCCACAGGACGCCTGACACCCTCGGAGCCGTCTAGAACGTATCCTCGAGGTACTACGTGGATCACGCGCTCGTCCTCGTCTAGCTCGCAATCTCGGGCCTCTTGCTCAAGTTTGCGAGCGAAACGTTCGGTTATTGTGAGATCCCGCCCCCGGTTCAGCAGTGTGACTTCGGTATTGAACGAAGAGATGTGGCTACCGGCAATGCCGACGCTGACCGGCCGGCCCCGAAGTCCACCAGCCTCCACTGCCTCGGCAATGGAATCGGCCGCAGCTTCGCGATCCACGACCACGCCTCGCTTGAGACCTTGACTAGGAACCTCAGCGAGCGCGTCTACTTCTACCGTCTCGCGGCGGCTGTCGACCCGTCCAGCAATAGCGACTATCTTGGTTGTCCCAACGTCTATTCCGTAGAGAGTCCTCTGCGCCACGGGCCGACCCGCTATCCGTTCCGCTCGGTCCCAGAGACCACGACCCGGCCCGGCGAGCGCAAGTCGAAACGACCCGCGTCGGGGTTCTGCTCCATGATGTCTCGCAGGACTTTCGCCTGGCCGTCGCGGACGACCTCTCCGAAGATGATCTGCCTGCCTTCCACCGTGGCCTGAACTCCCGCCGCGTCGACTGCATCCACCGACTCGAGGTCAACCCCATTGTCTTTCAATATCTCGACTGTTGTCAGGATGTCGTTCAACCGCTCACCGTCCAGACTCACGCTTTCGAGATCCGATCTTCCAAGCCCCGGAAGCTCCGTCCCGTCACCCGCCATGATCTCCCGCCGCCCTTCAAGTTTGGCGTCGATAATAGCCACTCGTTCCTCAACCTTGACTACAACTATACCTGAACTCCACTTCTTGGTCACCTTGACACCTTTAACCCAAGGATTAGTCTTTATCTCGTCTTCGAGTGAATCCGTGTTGAGAGTAAGTAGGCTGGCACGCTCTGGAACGGCTTCCCAGGCATTGGCTGCGGGGTACATTCGGTTGCCTTCGACGCGTACTCCGGCTAGGGGTGCAGAGAGGTAAGAGGTCAGAAAGACGGCTGCGGCTGTAATGATGGCCGCGGCCCCGGAGATGAGGGTTGCGCCGAGGAGTTTGCGCAGGGTTAGCTCCCGTTCTCCGCCAAGGCGAGGAATTCTTCACCGGCGCGGGAGATGTCGCCTGCCCCCATTGTCAGGACGGTGTCGCCGCTGGCCGATATCTGGCTCAGGACTTTGGGGATGGCGTGTCGGTCGGGGATGTAGTAGACATCGGGATGGTCGCGAGTCTCGCAGATGGCGTCGACTAGGAGTTTGCCGTTCACTCCGGGGAGTGGCATCTCGCCCGCGCCGTACACGTCGGTTATGAGGACCGCGTCGGCGACGGAGAAGGCTTCCCCGAATTCTCGGTGGAATTGGCGGGTGCGCGAATACCGGTGGGGTTGGAAGACCGCGATCACCCGTCCCCCCGGAGTTATGGTGGCGCGTGCCGCGTCGAGCGTCGCGGACAGCTCGGTAGGGTGATGAGCGTAGTCGTCGATCACCCGTACCGAAGCCCGCTCGCCCTTGAGCTGGAACCTGCGCCGGACACCACCGAAATCCTTAAGACTTGTCGCGGCCTCGTACGCATCGTGTCCGAGCCACCGTGCGATTGCAGCGGCGGCGAGTGAGTTTAGGATGTTGTGCCGACCGAAGACTCCTAGCTCTACGACGCCGCGCTCGCGTTCGTTCTCGAAGAGCCTGTAGGAGTTCGCGGACAGGATCTCGGCTCGCAGGTCGCCGCTCTCGATACCGTAAGTAGTGATCTTGCAGGGAGCATCCGCTACAACTTGAAGGCAGCAGGGGTCGTCGGCCCAAGTTACGAGGTGACCGTCGGCTGGGAGCGCGGAGACGAATTTTTCGAATGTCTGCATCACATCCTCCAGAGAGGAATAGAAATCCGGGTGATCAAACTCCACGTTTGTGATGACGGCGGCGGTGGGCCTCAGGTGCAGCAGGGACCGGTCGGATTCGTCGGCTTCGGCAACGATGATATCGGAGTCGCCTTGCAGGACGTTGCTGCCCGTGTCGTTGAGTTCGCCACCGACGAGCGCGGTCGGACTGTCTCCCAGGGCTCGGAGGGCGTGGGTCGTCATGCTGGTGGTTGTCGTCTTACCGTGGGTTCCGGCTATGGCGATGCCGCGAGCCCCCTCTAGGATCGAGGCCAGGGCGGCGGCTCGGGGGATTATCGGGATCGAGCGCCGTTGGGCTTCGAGGTATTCGAGGTTCGTCGGTGGAATAGCGGTGGAGGTCACCACTTGATCCACGTCCCCCACTTGCTGGGAAGCGTGTCCTATATAGACAGGTATCCCAGCGTTTTCGAGTGCGCGAGTGTAGTTGGACTCTTTGAGGTCCGAACCCGTGACTTCGTGGCCGCGACCTTTCAGGACTTTGGCGATGCCGCTCATACCGGCGCCGCCGATGCCGATCATGTGTATCTTCATCCTTGTGCCTCCTTGCTCGCGGCGAGCAGCCTCTCCGCAACTTCGTCCGCCGCGCCAGGTGTCGCGAGCGACTTCATGCGCTCCGCTAACTTGTCCCGGCGTTCGTTGTTTTTCAACAGGGTTTCGATCCGGTCGCGCAAGTTTCGCGCATCGACCTCTGAGTCCAACATCAACTCAGCCGCGTCCTTCTCTGTGAAGTAGCGGGCATTGTGAAGTTGATGGTCTCCAGTCGCGTAAGGGAAGGGTATCAGGATACCAGGCCGTGCGGCAGCGGCGGTGTCGAAGAGCGAACCTGCTCCCGACCTTATAACCACCACGTCAGCGGCAGCCACGTATCTCCAGATGTCGTCGACATACTCAAGGATGCGGTGTCGGGGATTCTCCGTAGAGAGCTGCGAGAAATCTCTGCGGCCGGAGATCTGGACGACCGTGTAGTCGGTTGACTCCTTGAAAGCCTCTGCGGCGGCGAGGTTTATCCGCAAAGCCCCACCGCTTCCCCCAAAGATGAGGACTACCGGGGGCTCCAGATCTAACTCAGCCAGAGCCTCCGCCCGATCCAGGCGAAAGAATTCCTCCCGGGTCGGCATCCCAACCCAAACAGCCCCCCGCAACTTCTCCCGAGCCGCCGGAAACGTTACCAACACTTCTTTTGTAAAGCGACTGGCGAACCAATTAACCCTCCCAGGAACAGAGTTTTGCTCGTGCAAAAACGTCGGAATCCCCAGAGCGCGAGCCGCTATCACCGCCGGGGCACTCGCGTATCCCCCCACCCCCAACACAGCACCCGGCTCGAAGGTTTGTATTATGCGTTTACAGGAGAAAATAGCGCGGGCGAATAGTGTTAGAGCTTTGGCTCGGGCCAGGGGGTTTCCGGCGAGGCCTGTAAGGGGGAGGCGGTGGATCCGGTATCCGGCTTCCGGGGCGAGGCGAGATTCTATGCCCGATTCAGAGCCGATAAATTCAACGGTCGCGCCTCGGGATCGGAGGCTATCGGCCACGCATAGCGCGGGGATCGCGTGTCCTCCCGTTCCGCCTCCGGCTATTAGTATCCGTTGGTTTTCGGCGGGTTGAGGGGGAAATTCCATGCGCTCGTTCACAGTCCTTCGCTATTCGGTATAGGGCTCCGGTTGCGGCGAAGCAGACGATCAGGTTGGATCCCCCATAGCTCAAAAAGGGTAGCGTCATGCCAGCCAGAGGGAGAACGCCCATCGCCGCTCCGATGTTGAAGGTCGCCTGAAAAGCGAACATCGTCGAGATGCCGGCGGCCATGCATCGGGCGAGGACGGTCGGGGCGGCCAGAGATATGCGGAACCCAGAGAGCACGAGGTAGCAGAAAGCCAGGATTACGCCAATCATCCCGATCAAGCCCAACTCCTCGGCCACAAGCGCGAACATCATGTCCGTCCCGATCTCCGGCACCGCCGAACCCTGCGCCCCTGCTCCAGCCCCGGCCCCGAAGAATCCACCGGATTTTATCGCAACGAGAGACTGCACAACCTGATAGCCATCGCCATCCGCCTGCGCCCAGGGATCGAGAAAAGCGGCGAACCTCTCCCGTCGGTAAGGCTCGGCCAGCATGACAAGAACCAACGCGACAAAGCCAGCCGCACCCGACACAAGAAGCGGCTTGGTAGCCAGCTCCGATGCCCAAAGAGTCCCGGCGACCCCGGCGAGCAACACAACTGATGTGCCAAAATCCGGCTCCAGCAAGACCAGCAAGAACAACGCGCCGACTGCGGCGAGCGACCTTAGAGGAAGGCCCGAGCCCGGCGGCAGCCGCGAGACCGCGCACGCCGTAACCAGCACCGCGACGAGTTTGGCGAACTCCGCCGGTTGAACGCTCAGAGGACCAAGGTCGAACCATCGCCGCGCTCCACCGACTTCCTTCCCGAGACCGGGTATCAAGACCAGCACCAAGACTACAAATATCAGGAAATAAAGTGCCGGTGCGGCTTTTCGCCAAGACGTGTATTGAAGGCGGCTCACGACGATGAATGTTCCGAGGCCCAGAGCCAGGTGTAGGGCGCGGATCCAAAGGTACGCGGCATCGTATTCCCGGTACGTGGCGGAGTAGATCATCACAAGTCCCAACATCGAGAGGCCGACTGAGACGAGAACGATATTCGCCCGTGTTAGCGTCATCGCGCAATGGCGTCCCCGCCAACGGAGCGGACGATCCGGGCGAACTCCTCGCCGCGCTCGGCGTATCCAGCGAACTGGTCGAAGCTCGCGCATCCCGGAGAGAGCAGCACCACGTCTCCGCCGTACGCCTGATCCCGGGCCGCCTCAATCGCAGATTGGAGATCCCGCCGGAGCAAAATTTGCTCTCCGTCCCACTGCTCGCGAAGGAATTCCGCCAACCGAGGCCCAGCTTCGCCCTGACAAACGACAGCCCGACACCGTTCGAGCAAAGGAAGGATCTCCGAGAAATCCGTCTCCTTTTCGGAGCCACCCAGGATCAGGACAACCGGCTGCTCGAAGCTCCCAAGTGCGGCGGCGACCGCGGCAGGGTTCGTAGCTTTAGAATCGTCAACAAACATCACGCCACCGGATTCCACGACTAGCTCCATCCGATGCGGCTTCATCCGGTAGCTTTGCAACGCGGCGCCAATACCCTCGGAAGATACGTCCAGCCGCCGAACTGCCGCCGAGGCGAACAGCGCGTTTTCGTAGTTGTGACGACCGGCGAACAGGAGATCCCGCACTTCGACCAGCGGTGTTCCCGCCAGAATCAAGCAGCCATCGACAACGTCGGTGTCGGACGCGCCGATCACGGTCTTTTCGGCCTGCACTGTAGCTTCCGTGCCAATGGAATCCGACGCGCTCACTATGGCGAGATCTTCCGTACTTTGTCCGCTAAAGATCCTTAGTTTGTCGGACACGTATTCCTCGAAGGAGGTGTGCCAATTCAGGTGATCTGGCCTCACATTCAACAACGCGGCGACCCCGAACCCCGGCTCGGTCATATAGTGAAGCTGGAACGACGAGATCTCCAGGATCAAAAGCCTCGACTCTTCGAGTTCCTCCAGACATCCCGTCAGAGCCCGCCAGGAGTTACCGGCGACGGTATGCGGCACGCCGGAAGTCTTCAGGATGTGCTGGATCATGTCTACAACTGTGGTTTTGCCGTTGGTCCCCGTCACAGCGACCGTTGATATGTCTCCTAGCAACTCAAGCCCAAGCCCCACCTCGGAGATTACCGGAATGCCTCGCGACTCAGCCTCCACGAGCACCGGGTCGGCTGGCCTGATGCCGGGACTTACTACCACCCGATCCACGTCATCCAAAATTTCCGGCCCAACGCCGAGGCGACCTTCTACATTTAGAGATTCCAGGTTGGCGCGTAGCGTTTCTGAGTCGTTCGCGTCGGCTGCTACGACTGCCTCCCCTCTATATAGAAGGGCTTTGGCGGCGGCGAGGCCGGATTCGCCTAATCCGTAGACCAGGGTTCTCATAGGTTGTAGAGGTAGAAATAGTAGAGGACAAATCCGGCGGCGGCGAAAGCGGACTGGAGGATCCAAAACCGAACCACGATCTTGTTCTCTTCCCAGCCGCTCATCTCGAAGTGGTGGTGTATCGGCGCCATCTTGAAAACCCGGCGCTTGCGACCGCTCAATCGCCACACCCCGTATTGGATGATGACGGAGAGCGCCTCTATAACGAAGAGACCGCCAATAATTGGAAGTAGCATCTCGGTCTTGGTGAATACCGCCGCAGCAGCAAGAACCCCGCCGATGGCGAGTGAACCAGTGTCGCCCATAAACACCTCCGCCGGATGCGCATTGAACCACAGGAAGCCTATGATTGACCCGACCATGGCCCCGCAGATTATCGCCACATCATACTGGCGTTCGAGGAACGCGATAGCTGTGTACGTCAACAGTGCGATGCCACCGGCTCCGGCGGCCAGTCCGTCGAGGCCGTCCGTGAGGTTCACGGCGTTGGTAGTACCCGCGATCACCAGCAGCAGAAAGACACTATAGAGCGCGACACCAATCACTCCCGGCCCGAGCACCAGATTTTGGTCTATCCCCGGCACGATGATGTTCTGCGTGATCCCGACGTAGTGCAGGGCCAAAACATCCGCGACAACAACCGTTAGGGTCAGTAATCCAAACTTGTAACGAGCGCTCAAACCCTCGCTACGACGATTGGAGATCTTCTGCCAGTCGTCGTACAAACCAACGCCCGCCACCGAACCAACCAGAAGCAACGTCGTGAGTGTCGCTATATTCCCGAAACGGCCCACGACCACCAACGCCGCCAACAGACCGACCAACATCACGACCCCGCCCATCGTAGGGGTGCCGGATTTGATCAGGTGCGTCTGCGGCCCTTCCTCACGCACAAACTGCCCGAACTTCTTATTTTGCAGGAAAAGTATAAACTTCGATCCCAGCGCTACCGTTACCAGAAACGATACCGCAGCAGCAAGTACGACGCTAAACAAGAGCTAACCTCTCCCTCAACTTACGGGTCAGAATATCGAGCTTAACCCCTCTCGAACCCTTGACTATAACGTAGTCACCCGGCTGCAGTGCTTCCTCCAACGCATCAGCGGCTTCTTCAGCGTTAGAGTGGGTCGACGAATCGCCCGAGAAGGCCTCAGCGTACCAGCGAGCTTCATCTCCGACGCAGAGAAGCAGATCCACCCCGACTTCATCGGAGAGTGCGCCTATCTCCCGATGATATTCCCGCGCCCCACCACCAAGTTCGAACATCCCTCCGAACACCGCCACGAGCCTCCGACCCTGACTTTCGGCATGTATCGCGCCATAGCGCAATACAGCGGACATCGCCACCGGCGAGGCATTATACGAGTCATCGTAGACGACGATATCGTCCCGTAACTTGTAGACCTCGCCGCGAAGGCCCGTGCGCTTCAGGCGAGCTA
>JAABUN010007138.1_pt1 | contig 12282 bp, 17 predicted proteins | sample 5559311 | NCBI WGS metagenome assembly JAABUN01 (sample SAMN10711877, study PRJNA513370) | rock metagenome | isolation source: Antarctica rocks | place: Antarctica: Victoria Land, Siegfried Peak sud | reverse complement strand
CAACCCGATCTTCCACACTGTCGACGCCACCCGGTACGCGACCCTCGGCGTCTCGGACCTGAACCCCTACCCGACGGTCGGCATCGTGCTGCTTTTGGCCGTCGTCACCTTTGGCGGGGCTTGGTGGGCGATCAGCAAAGGACCGAATCTCCGCTACTAAGACAACCCGGACGCGCCGAACTCGCGGCGCACGTCCCGCTGGTGAAGTATGGGGCTTTGTATTGGCGGTCTTTTTCTCCTCCCGGATACTATTCCTGGGAGTGGGAGCCTTAGCCGCAACTTTGCTGCCCGCCGCCCAACCGGGCGGAGATCCGCAGGAGCCGCCCGGCCTTCTCGGGTACTGGGCTCACTGGGACGGAGCCTGGTACTCGGAGATCGCCACCGATGGTTACGGCGCTCGTTACCCGGCTTCGACGGCTTTCTTTCCGCTGTTTCCGATGATGGTGAGGCTCGGAGCGTCTATTGCCGGTGGACCGGCGATCTGGGGTGTGGGGATCTCGTTGCTCTCGACGCTCTTCGCGCTGTTCTTCTTCTACCGAATCGCCGAGCATCTCTTCGACCGGAATGCCGCCCGTGCCGCTACGTTGTGCTTCGCGCTGTTTCCTGCGGCGTTTTTTCTTAATGCTGTCTACACGGAGCCGATGTTTCTGGTGTTTACGACGGGTTCTGTTTGGGCGGGGCTGGTACGGCGGGATCTCCTTCTGGCCGGAATACTCGGGGCTCTAGCTGCGGCCACGCGCAACCTCGGAGTGCTGCTCCTTATACCGCTAGGACTCGAATGGCTGCAGCATCGCCGCGAATTCGGCAACGGAGGTTTCGCCGCGCTATGCCTGATACCCGCCGGACTGATCGGCTACGTCGCATTCCTCTGGGGCGAGTTCGGAGACCCGCTCGTCTCCTTCAAACAGCAGGGGGATTACTGGGGGCGCACCACGACGAACCCGATACAGACGCTCGGAGACTCCTGGACTTCGGCCCGTGCGGGACTACAGTATCTCCTCGACCCCGCGACACTCTTTCTAGGAGCTTCACCAGGACCAAGCCTCGCGGCGTCCAATACGCTGAACCTCGTGTTTCTGGTGATCCTCGTGGTCATCCTGATAGGTGGGCTGTTTGTGTTGAAGCCGGGATTATGGATGTACGCTTTCGTGCTCACCTTGATCCCGGTCCTGACCCCGAGCCCGAACTTCCCACTGATGAGTATGCCGCGCTTCATGCTGGGGGCATTCCCACTCTTCCTGATCCTGGGCGTGCTACTCTCCCGAACCCGCGCTGGAGTCACGATATGGCTGGTGTTTAGCGTCGTTCTGGGTATCGCGCTGACCGCCTTGTTCACGACCTGGCGTTGGGTAGCGTAGGTCAGCCGGTCAGAAAACGCCTGAGATCCGAATCTAATCTCTGTGGCGAAGTATCTCGACCGCCGAGCCGTGCAGGACTGTCTTTGCGAGTCTCACGTCGGGCTTTGTGACTTTCACTTTTACGTCTTCGATGGTTGGATGGTTTTCTAGGATAGCGGCGGTGATGCGTTCGGCGACCGCTTCGATCAGGTTTAGCGGTTCTCCCTCGACTATTTTCTTGACGATGTCGTGGACCGCGCCGTAATCCACCGTCTTGCTTAGGTCGTCTGATGCTCCTGCGGGCTTGAGGTCCAGGCGCATCTCGACATCGACGACGAAACGCTGTCCGAGCTCGCGTTCGGCTGGCAACGCGCCGTGGCAGCCGAAGAAAGTCATGCCTTCAAGCAGTATTCGGTCGTCGTTCATGAGAAGAAGAACGCTATCGCGGCGATGACGTATACACCTATGAGCATCGCGCCTTCCAGCCAGTTTGATTTTCCATCCAGCGCCACGAAGCCGGTTACTATGACCGAAGCCGCCAACGCGCCGAGTTCCAGCGGGGTGAAGACAAGCGTCAGTGGATGGCCTAGCAGCGGGCCGAGAAAGACCAGGATGGGGGTGACGAGCAGGGCGACCTGGATGGAGCTACCCAGTGAGATCGCCATCGAGAAGTCCATGTTGTTCTTGTAGGCGATCTGAACTCCCACAATATGCTCCGCGATGTTACCGACTATCGGAACGAGAATGACACCGACAAAAAGCTCGGATAATCCGATCTCCTCGCTCATCGGCTCGATGGCTCCCACAAAAGCCTCGGATACAAAAGCGACCGCCGCCGTCGCCCCGAGTAGCAGCCCGAACGAGGCGGTCCTGCTGAATGGTGCGTGGCCCTCGTCGGTCGCGGCTCCGGCTTCAGGGCTTCGGAAGTAGTAGATCAGGTACAAGACATACAACGCGAACATGACGACCGCTACTTCGATACTCAGGGTGGTAGACGTTTGACCCGAGTTGGTCGCGTCAAAGATGGTTGGTAGCGCGAGCGCGGCAGCCACGATGGCGAGCATCGAGGCGTTGATGCCAGCTATCTCGCGGGAGAAACTCTGGATACCGTTCTTTAGACCCCCGATCAGGAGGCTAGCTCCTAGCACCAACAACACATTGCCGATGATGGAGCCGATGATCGACGCCTTCACCACCGTCGTCAGACCTGCCGAGAGCGCGAAGATCGTAATAATAAGCTCCGCCGCATTTCCAAAGGTCGCATTCAGGATGCCACCCGCTCGTGGCCCGAGATGATGCCCGAGCGACTCCGTAGCCTGCCCGAGAACCCAAGCAAGCCCTATAAGAGCCAGCGAAGTTACCGTGAAAACCAGCAGGATCGGAGCGCCCAGAAGCTCCGCCACGACCACAGCCACCGTCAGCGCGATCGTCAGTCCGTAGGCGATTCTTCTCACGGGTGCACCTCCTCTCAATGGATAAATGCGACTTACTCTACCCGAATTCGTCCGCGTCTATCCTATAAGATACTCAGGAAGGCTTTCCAATCGGAGGAACACGTTAGTGATTGACTACCACCTGCACGTTATAGCGCACGGCGACCGCCCGATGACGGTCGAGAATATCCTCGCCTACTGCAAAATCGCCAAAGAACGCGGCATCCGCCAGATGGGCATTACCGAGCACGACCGCTACATAGAAGACATAGACCTCGCAGCCTTCCAGGAAGCCCGCGAACTCTCGCAAGACGTGGAGTTGCGCCTCGGTATAGAGATAGACTTCGTGCCGGGGGCCGAGGAACGCATGGACCGGGACGCTTCGGCGTTGCCATACGACTATGTGATCGGTAGTGTGCATCGAGTAGACAACGAGGAAGTCGACCATCCAGACCACCTGGAGATCTACGATAAATGGTCCACTTACGACCTGTACGAAGCCTATTACGCCAACGTCCGAAAAGCGGCGGATTCCGGGCGGTTCGAGATCCTCGGCCACCCGGATCTCATCAAGATCTTCCGCAAGTTCCCAGATGAAGACATCACACCAATGCTCGAAGAGACCGCCGACGCCATCGCTGAATCCGGCGTGGTCGTGGACGTGAACGCCGCTGGTCTGCGGAAGCCAATTGGTGAGATATACCCTTCAGAGGATTTCCTGACGATGTTGTATCGGCGGAAAGTTCCGATCATCCTCTCCTCTGACGCCCACGCCGCCGACCAAGTGGGTATGGGCTTCGAGAAGAGCATCCCACTGGTCAAGAGTGTCGGATACCGTGAGGTCGCGACCTTCAAGGACCACGAACGGGGCAATCTCAGCCTGTGACCGAAGCTCTCTTCCTTAACGATTCCTATCTCCGAGAGTTCGAGGCCCGAATACTTAGCCTCGACGGTCGTGAAGTAGTCCTGGATCGCACGGCTTTCTATCCGGCTGGCGGGGGCCAACCTGCCGACAAAGGAACACTCGGCATCGGTCCGATCCAAGCGCTCGTGGTCGACGTGCGGCGCGAGGACGGCCAAATAGTCCACGTCCTGGATAAGCCTATCCCGGAGACGGTGCGCGAGTTGAACGGCGAGTTGGACTGGGACCGACGATACGCTCACATGCGATACCACACGGCGCTGCACGTTCTATCCGGTGTGATCTGGCAGGCATTCGACGCGAAGGTGACCGGCGGCCAGATACGCCCCAACCGAGCCCGCATGGACTTCTCGTTCCCCAAGGAATGGACGATGGACGTGGTAGACGAAATACAACGCCGCACCAACGAAGCTCTCTCCCAGGAGCGTCCTATAAAAGTCTACGAATTGCCTCGCGAAGAAGCTCTGGCTAACCCGGATCTAATCCGCACGCAAGTAAACCTTGTCCCCGAGCGCGTAAAGACCGTCCGAATAGTCGAGATAGAAGGCATCGACACCCAGGAGGATGGTGGAACCCACGTAGCCAACACCAGCGAAGTAGGGGAGATCGAGATAACCAGCCACAAGAGCAAGGGCCGCGAGAACAAACGCATCGAATTCGTGCTCACATGACAAACCCCGCCATTATTTCCCCGGCGCATGCGTGCCGCCGGCCTGGCAGGAATGGCGAAGCCGGAAAGCGTCAGGCGACCTCGAAAGCGACGTGTCGAAGGTCTACGGAGGGCACTGCATGGGCTCCGGATGACGCTGCATCTTTATTCGCCCTTGTAACACCGGCTCGATTTCGGAGCCTCGGCGGCGGTTTAGAGCCTTCCACGCACTCGGATGAACAGGGTTGGCTCATACGCTGCTAGGGCGTGCTAATCGTCGCGGTTATACGGGTGTGTCGCTCCCCTGATGGTCGGCTCAGAGTGGATGGTGGTGGCGGGGCCATACAAAGTGATGAGGGCCGCGCCGACACACGCCCCTACGATCACGCTTATCCCCCAACCGTAACCCACTATGATTCCGACGACCAGGACGCCCAACAGTGCCCCTACGACTGCCCCCACCAAGAGCTTCGAAAGGCAACGCGCGATGGCGCCCATCGGTTCTCCTATCGCGTCGGTCCCCAGAGCAAAGCCGAAAAGGAATCCGAGCAGTTTAGTAATATTTGTAGCATATTGGGGCCTTCCGAGAAGGCCTCTTAGCCGTAGTTGGGTGAATAAGGGCACGAATAAAGGCCGGAGCCCCGAAGGACCCCGGCCCGATAGCATCCTCTTCTACTTCAGGCGGTTCTTGACGGCCCTCTTGGCCTTGTCTACGCCGCTTCCTGAGCCTCCGGTGCTCTTGCCCTTCTTGTTGTCACCGGAGCCCTTACCCTTGGCGGCGTTCGTTGCCGCCCCTTTGATCTTCTTGCCTATGCCGGCCACATAGACCACCCTTTCTCTAAGGTGCGCGTACCTGTCCCTCTACGAGGTGGTCTTTATCTTCTGCTTCATTTCCTTGCGGAGGGTCCCGCGATCCTTGTTGTCCTTCTCGTACTTCCTGACCCTCTTCAACTCGGCTTTTGAGAGGCCGTCGAGCCGCTCGGAGACCTCGCCCACGTTCATCTGGTCGTAGCCCTCGATCGGGAAGGCGCCCGTCTCGGTGTTCTTCTGGGCGTCCTTGGCGGCTATCTCGGTGCTCTTCTGCGTCTCCTCGGCGTCCTCAGCGGCTACCTCGGTGCTCTTCTGCGTCTCCTCGGCGGACGGCTCAGCGCTCTCCTGTGCGCTCTTGGCGGCCGTCTCGGTAGCCTCCTGCGTTTCCTCGGCTGCCTCCTCGGCCTTCCGCGTCTCCTTGGCTACCTTCTCAGCCTTCTGCTTCTCGGCCTTCTGCTTCTCGGCCTTCTGCTTCTCGGCCTTCTGGCGAGCATCCTCAGCCGCTACCTCGGTGCTCTTCTGCGTCTCCTCGGCGGTCGGCCCAGTGGCCTTCTGCGCGCCGTTGGTAGCGGGCTCGGTGACCTCAGAGTTGCTCTGCTCCCGGGCGGGGCGCTCCACGTGCGCTGTGCTCTCGGATGCGTTCCCCCGATGCCCGAAGAATGCCTGGGCCATCCCCTGGGAGAGCCTTGCCTGATAGCGGAAGCCTTCGATCCAAGCCTGCGACGTCCGACGCAGGAGCTCGGTGTTCATCTCCTGAGCCTTGAATGCGTAGTCCATCGCGGTGTAAGCGGGCTCCTGGCTGGTCCTGGACACCGTCCGGGCCCTCTCGCTACTCTTCTTGTTAATGTCGGTGGTCTTATACATTGTAGAGATACCTCCGTATCGTGCGCGTGATTAGCTTTCCGCATCTATGTGTACCCCGCATATAAGGAGACTAAACACGCTGGTACGCCGGGCCTCCGATGCGGGCTCTCGGCGCTCATGGGCGGCGGACCGGGGTCATGCGGACTTTAGGGAACCCCGTACAGGTGAAGTTCGCGGAACATGATCTCTGCGAGCTTCGGCGAATAGCGGTAGGCTACGACACCCCTTCCAAGAACTCCTCGGCCTGCTCCTCACCGTAGGCGAACATCCCGCGAATGAAAGAGGGGCGGCGATCCATTTTCGAGACGGCGTCCAGCTCCCGGAGCATCTCTATCTTGCGCACCTCGATGTGCTTGTACCGATCTTTCGGGAGGTACGGGAGCAGGCCGTTGATCTCGTTGAGGAAGTCTATCTCCTGGTGAAGAGAGAGGTTACCCGCCAACTCTCCACGCCGGTCCAATATGTCCGCCATCGCCGTCGGCTAGCGCTCCCGGCGCTGGGGGTTTATCTGGATCAACCATATCTCGTCCGGCTTGGTGGTTGCGTCGGGGAACTTCCTCATGAAGTCCCTTATGGGAGGGTTCTGCGAGAACAGGCCGTCCCAGTACACCCCCTCGTTGCCGATTTGCACGGCCCGAAACAGCACCGAGAGCGCGCACGAGGCGAGTATCTTCTCAGCCGTGATCTCGGCGTCCCTGAAGACCTCGAACTCGCCCGAGCGCACCTCGACGGCCCCGACGAGCAGCTTGGGGCTCGAGCCCGTCACGAGACGCGGGATCTCCCCGAAGTCGACGACCCCCTCCAACAACTCCTTCAGGCCTTCCTTGCTCCACTCGGGGTAAAGATAGGGAGTGACCAGGGGCGTGGCGACGCTGCCCTGTATACGGCCCGCCTCGACGGACAGGTCGTTCACGACCCGCTCTATGGGGGAGGACGCGGAGACGCTCACCCAGAAGGAGTCAAGCAGCCGGACGGCCTCCTCCCGGTCGTCCTTCAAGAGCGCGTATCAGACCAACAGGGCGGGGTTTGCGGACTCCTCTATGTATCCGGCCCGGATCAGCTCGTGCAGGCTGCGATCGAGGGTTCCAGGGTACATACCAAGACTGCCCGCCGCAGCCACCGCGTCCACGGTACGACTCGCCGAGGTTTCTCCTAGCTGCTCCCTCATCACCTTCACCAACTGCAAGCTCTTTTCGTCCACGCTACCCTCCCATCATTCTGCGCCACCACGGGCGGCGCTGCGCGCCCTCCTTGGCCCCTTCCGCCTCGGAAGCCTCCGTCTCATGCATGATGCTGGATGCGGACTTCCTAGAATATCTTCCACGCCGTTGGGTGAATAGAGGCTGGGGATCGGGGGGCTTCGGAGCTCCGACTTTTTCGCGGGGGAGTATACTGACTTTCACGGGGAGTTGGCTAGGCGAAGGAGAGGCAGTGAATCTGAAGGAGAGGGCGATGGCGGGGTTGCTCGGGGGTTTCGCGGCGACGCTCGTCCTGTCGGGCTTGCGCGAGGCCTGGGCGAGGTTCGGGCTGGTCTTCGAGACCGCCCCGATGCAGGTCGTGAATCGCGTCGAGGAACTCGGCCTCGTCGGGGACCTCTCGTCGGGAAGGCGCCGCCTTCTGACCGTGGTCGCCCACTTCGCCTACGGCCTGGGAACCGGAACGGCCTTCGGTTTCCTGCGCCGGGAGAGGGGCGGGCCGGTGGAGGAGGCCTCCGTGGGCGCGGCGCTGGGGCTGCTCGTCTGGGGAGCGGGGTGGGCAAGCTGGCTGCCGCTCGCTGGCGTCCACCGGGCGCCCTGGACCGAGCGCACGCCCAAGGTCCTGCTCCCCGTGTTGGACCATGCGATGTTCGGGGCCGCGTGGGGGCTGGCGAACTGGGCGGTCGGCGGACGCGCGAGGGACGACTAAAAGCGACCGCGGAGACACAGAGTCCGCCCCAGACTTACGAGAAGGCGTCTTCCACGAGTTTCGGTGATTAGCCCTTAGACGAGGCCGACCAGCCGCGCCTCGTCGGGGGTGATCGAGTAGTCCCGGGCCAGGCCGAAGCCCCCGGTGTTGGTACACAGCACGCGGACGTTGAAGCCGCCGCCGATGTAGGTGGCCGCATCCTCGTCGCATCGAAGATCGGTGGAGCCGCAGAGCCCGCACCTCTCCTCCTTCTCTCGCACCAATCCCTCGACGCGTCGGCGTTGGTCCGGGCTAAGGTGTCTCCGCATCGGTGCCTCCCTCTCTTTTGATCTCCACACGTAAGCCTAGTGCCCCGTTCTCGGTTCTCAAGCACCGGAACCTTAGCCGAGACCCCCACACACTTCCGAGGATCTTGCAGGCCGGGGCACGCATGACGACCAGAGAGTTGCGCCTCTCACCTGGAGCGGGCTACTTCGGATAAGCGTACTTACCAAAAGGTGGGTGAATAGGGACTCGTTGGCCATACGCTTCGTCCCCGAGCCTCCTGACCGCTGCGAGGATCTCCGTGAAGGTGTTCAGGCTGCGCGCGTGAACTGCCCCACCTGCGCGGTCTGGGCTTTCTGGCGGTCTCGGAAACTAAGACCCCTGCCACTCGAAGAGCAGCTCGTTGAAGAGGGGCTGCTTTTGGCCGAAGTCAACGGCCGGAGCAGCGGTTTCTATGAGCCGCCGAAAATGCCTGTCGAACTCGTCTTGGGAGTCGGCCATCTCGCGGAACGTGCGCTGGGGATCCTCCGTCTCCCAGTACACGACTATCGCGTATCCTATAGGCGTCCTCTGAACCCACACCCTCTCTTCACTGATTCCCAGCCTTTTCCTGGACGCTTCGTACTCTTCTCGGAACTCTCCCGAACCAGATACCGCCTCCCCCATCCTCCTTACGGTCTCCTCCTGCCCCGGCAGGATGGGCAACGTGAAAGCAAATGCCGCCATTTCCGTCCTCCTTTTTCCTTTTGCTCCGAAACCGTTGGTGCCTTCCCGGCGCACCCGGTTAGTTAGGACGCTTTGGACACCAGTTCGACCTCCACGTGCTTGACGCCATCCTCTACGCGCTCGTGTTCGGGAAGATCGAGACGCCGAAGAAGCTCCAGCATACGCTTGTTCTTGCCCATCACCATCGCGTAGAAGAACCGAACCCCTTTGTCGCGCGCTTCGTCGACCAGTCGGCGGGTCAAGCCTATCCCCACCCCGTGACCCTGCCAGCGATCCTCGACGAGGGCCGCGTACTCGGCCCTCTCGCTACCAGGCCCGCGGTCGTAGCGCACGAGCGCGATGATCTCCTCCGGATCGTCTGGATCCAGCGCGACAAAGGCGAGGTGGTCCACGCCGTCGACGTGGGCAAAGTAGTTGGCCTTCGCTTCGGGAAGTTCCTTCAACGAACCAAAGAAGCGCAGATAGATCGTCTTCTCGCTGAGCCGCTCGTGGAAACGTTGCAGGGCGGGCACGTCGTCGGGCCGAATAAGGCGAAAAGGCACATCGATCCCGCCGGGGAGGCTAAGCGTTCCGACTTTGATCACGCTCGTTATCCTGTTCGTGCGGCTTACTATCGTCTTTTGCACGAGCCTCTTGTTTGGGTGGCCGATGTAGCGTGTGTTTGGGTCCGTAGCTAGGCATCTTCCCCCGGTCCGAGAAGCCCCCCTTTTACGTACTCGGGTGAATAGGCAAGTAGAGGGCCGAGGGGGGAACTATAGACCCCGGCCCGTCAAATCTTGCGGCCCAAACCCTTAAGCCAAACCCTTAAGAGGTGGCCGCGAGCCTGCGGTCTATCTGCGCGATGAGGGTTCCCCGGTTCTTGTTGCGCTGCTCGTAGTTGCGCACCCGCCTGAGCTCGGCCTCCGAGAGGCCGTCCAACTGCTCCGTGATTTCCTCGACGTTCATCTCTTCGTAGTCGGCTATCGGCGGTTGCCCCGCGGCGATCTCTGCGCTGGTCCGCGTCGCGTCCGCCGTGATGCCTGCGGTGTCCCGCGTCGTGTCAGCCGCGATGCCCACCACGTCGGCGATGGTTTGGGAACCGACGCGCGCCCGCTCCTGGGCGCTTCCCGCGGCCCGTTGGGTGCCCTCCCGGTACCGGGAGAAGGCGGTGTCAAGGAAGTCCATGTAGGCGTTGACCGACTCCCGCGCGAACGCCTGACCGGCCTCCTGTTGCTTCCTCGCCTGGTCGGTCAGCCGCTCGGAGACGGCCTGCCCGCTCTGGGACTGCTCTCTGAGGTGGTCCATCACCCGCTCGGAGAAGTCCTGGGCGAGTCCAGCCTGGCGCTGTTGAGCTTCGGTGGCCTGCTCGTAGACGATCCTGTAGGACTCGGCGAGGGTGTCGGCGAACCTTGCCGCCGCCTCGTCCACTGCCTGTTCCTTTTTTCGATCAACCATGTTCTGGGCCCCTTTCCCTAGAGTGTTCCCCTGGCGGCATCTTACCCCAGGCGTGAGACGGGCACACGCGACAGGTCGCGGACCGGGGCCATGGAAACTTTCGAGGACTCTGTACTCGGAAACTTCTGAGACGGCCCCCTCTAGGCATCTAGGCAGTTGGGTGAATGAAGGACACGCAGTGGCGATGGCGCGAAAAAGGTTCACCGGAAACACCGGGCTGGAAGTTTTGGCATATCCTGTTAGAACATATGTGCGTTAGGAATATAGATGAAGCTAACAAGAAGAGAGGGACTTTTGATGGAAAAAGAACAGCAGCAACGGATCGACGCGGCGGCGGAGCAGTTCGCCGATGCCGTAAAGACGTCTTACCAGGCAGTAGCCAAGCGTGGCAAAGAGGCCCAGGAGTTGAACGCAGAGCTAACGGAGCAGTTCTTCAACAAGGTCAACGAGCGTCTGCGCACCCAGGCGGAGGAGAACCGGCAGCTCACGCAAGAGTTGGCGGACCAGGGCAAGCGCCAGCAGGAGGCCGGTCAGCAGATCGCGCAGGAGTCGGTCAACGCCTACATGGACTTCATGAACTCCATGTTCTCCTACTCCCAGGGCGCCGCGCAGGGAGGCGCCAAGAAGACCAAGTAGTAACCGGACAAGAACGATCGCTACGAAAGGCCGGGGACCTTCGGGGCTCCGGCCTTTCGTGTTCGTGGCCTTGAGGGCGGTCTGGCCGTGGACGGACGGGCGGAGGACCAGTAACGGAGGATGGGGTCATCGCATGATCGGAGTAGGATTGCCGGTCGCCGCCTCGTTCCGTCCGATAAAAGGTATAAAGTGTGATGCGTAACACAAGGGCTTTTTGGGGGAAAGAGGAGAGATAGTTGATGCCCGATTCTGGAGAAAACGCAGGAGAAACGGGCGTCCCGAACTCGGGTTCGGCGGCTTTCGCGCCGTTCGAGGCGTGGTCGCGGTGGCTGAGGGACAACATGGACGCCACGTCGGCGACACCGGGCTCCACCGGCGAGGAGGCGGTGCCCGAAGAAGCCACAGACAGGGCCGCAGCCAACGACCCGTTGATGTCGGCCATGAGCAACATCATACCGATCGACTGGATGGAGATCTCCGAGGCGCTGCAGACCCTCCACGAGCGCCAGATGTCCGACCCGCAGCGGACGAAGCGGGTGTTAACGGACTACAACCGTCGCCTCTTCGAGACGACGATGAAGGTGTGGAGCGACGCCGCATCCCGCTTCTCGGGCCAGCCCGGGCAGGAGGCAGAGGAGGAAGGCAAGCCAGACAAGCGCTTCTCCGATCCCGAGTGGGAGTCCAACCCCCACTACAAGATGCTCAAAGAGACGTACCTGCTGACTTCGGAGTACGTTCTCGAGGAGGCCGAAGAGACCGACGACGGGCGGGACACCGAGGAACAGTTGCGCCTCAAGTTCCACCTCAAGCAGTTCGTTGACGCGATGGCCCCGGTCAACTTCTTCATCACCAACCCCGCCGCCATCAGGCGCGCGATGGAGACGGGGGGGACGAGCCTCGCCGACGGCGCCCGCAACCTCGCCTCGGACCTGGAAGAGGGGCGTCTGAGCATGGTCGACGCCGACGCCTTCGAGGTGGGCGAGAACCTCGCGACGACACCAGGCAAGGTCGTCTACCGCAACGGGCTTATCGAGCTGATCCAGTATGAGCCGACGACCGAGCGGGTATACGAGGTGCCGCTACTCTTCCTCCCGCCCTGGATCAACAAGTACTACATCCTCGACCTCCAGCCGAAGAACAGCATGGTCAAGTACCTGGTGGAGCGGGGCTTCACGGTGTTCATGACCAGCTGGAAGAACCCGGACTCCTCGATGGAGGAGACCAAGTTCGAGGACTATATGACCCTGGGTCCCTTGAAGGCCGTTGACGTGATACGCGAGATCACGGGCAGCGAGAAGGTCA
>JAABUN010007137.1_pt1 | contig 12285 bp, 15 predicted proteins | sample 5559311 | NCBI WGS metagenome assembly JAABUN01 (sample SAMN10711877, study PRJNA513370) | rock metagenome | isolation source: Antarctica rocks | place: Antarctica: Victoria Land, Siegfried Peak sud | reverse complement strand
CTGCTGCTCGCGGTCGGTCTGGACTGGCGAACCGTGCACTGGCAGGCTTCGCCTGCCACCCCGATCAGAGGCCGCTCACCACGCTTGGTGGCGTAGAGCCCACAAAGGTGCCGCCGGTTGGGCGCGTCGCCACCTCCATGCTCGTCGATGTATACGGCGGCTCGGTCGACGTCCGCAGCGAGGCCGGCTGGGTAACCATCGAGGTCTCCCTGCAGCCTGCGCTGCAGGTGCCCCGGCAGGCACTGTTGGACCAGCGGGCCTAGACGCTCGTCCCGACCAGGCTGCCGATGCCGTAGGTCAAGGTGGTAGCGACGGCGCCGAGCAGCAGCTGGCGGCTGCCGCTGTAGACCGCGCTGCGGTCGGTGAAGCGGCTGACCAGCGCGCCGGCGAGGAACAGCGCGAGCAGGGCGAGCAGTAGCGGGACCAGCAGACCGGTCCCGCCCAGCAGGTAGGGCGCCAGCGGAACGGCGGCGCCGACGGTGAAGGCCGCGAAGGACGAGCCCGCTGCGGTCCACGGCGACGGCAGGTCGTCGGGGTCGACGCCGAGCTCTTCGCGGGCGTGCACCCGCCACACCTGTTCGGGGTGGCGTGACAGCTGCCGGGCGACCTCGCGGGCGGTGGCGTTGTCCACCCCTCGGCTGCGGTAGAGCGTCGCGAGCTCAGCCTCCTCGGCCGCGGGCAGGCGGGCGATCTCGCGCTTCTCCACCTCGATCTCGGCGCGGGTGAGCTCGGTCTGCGAAGCGACCGAGACGTACTCCCCGGTCGCCATCGAGATCGCGCCGGCGACCAGCCCGGCCAGGCCGGCCAGCGCGACGGTGCTCGAGCCCGCGCCGCCGCCGGCGACGCCCGCGATCAGAGCGGTGTTGCTGACCAGTCCGTCCATGACACCGAAGACCGCCGGGCGCATCCAGCCGCCGGTGACGTCGCGGTGGTCGTGGTGCTGCTCCGGCGGGGTCCGATCGACGGCCGTCACGGGGTGGCCCCTGTCGTCTCCGCCATGAACTGAGCGGCGGCGATGACGGCCAGCGCCAGCCATCGCCGTGTGGTGCGGTCCGTCGTGCCCATCTCTTGCTCCCTTACCTGGGTATGGTACTTGTCGGCCCTAGCGGGCGCCTTGGTCGGTTGTTCCGTGGGGCCTGGTGCTGCCGCTCGGCGAGCCCGGGCAGCTCTCGGGTCGCGGGCCGGCCGGCCCCTTGGCCCGCGCCAGGCGCAGGAACGGTTCGTTCGGTAGGAGAAGGCCAGGTCGTTGGTCTCGTAGTGGCCCAGGCTCCTGCGCTCGACGATCGATGTCAGGCTCTCGCCGTTGGGGCGGGACAGCCGGGTGGTGACCTCGGTGACGTCGAAGGCCTTGCCGCCCGGGCCGGTCAGGTAGACGGGCAGCGTGTTGACGCCGACCACGGCCCAGTCCAGGTCGATCTGCACCCGGTTGTCTGGTCCGAGCTGCTCGATGGTGCTCAACGGCTCGTCGTACGCCGTCCGCGTCGACGGGGTCTGCACCAACACGGCGGTGATCATGATGACGATAGCGGCCAGACCTGCCTCGAACACAACGTCGCGGCGCAACTGCCCTGCGCCCCGGCGTCAGCGAGTCGGACCGTGACGACCGCGCCGCCGTTGCTGCGATCGGGCTGGCCGTCGTTGAGCCGCTCACCGGACGGGTCGATGGCACGAACCGCTCCCAGCGACGTGGTGACCGGTTCGTTGCAGCGCAGCGTGACCTGCTCGGGCGCGCTGTCCAGCATGATCCCGTCTTCCGGGTCGGTTTGCAGCAGCGCCGCGTGAGTGAGCGCGGGCGAGGCGGGCAGCAGCAGGAGCGGCAGGCCAGCAGCGCGACCAACAGGGCACCCGCGAGGCGCATTACGCCGACCGCTGCTCGTCGTCGTGCGGCATCGATCGCAGGGCCCGTCCCGACGGCGCGGTCGGCCGCGCCGGTCCCCGGCGGCGCAGCCGCCACAGCAACAGCGCCGCGGTGGGCGCTAGCACGTGCAGCGACTCCTGCAGCGGCGTCACTCGGCCGGACAGGACGTCGGCGGTGCTGGTGACGGTCAGGCCCGCGGCCAGCACGACCACAACCGGCAGCATCCCGGCCGCCCGCCATGGCTGCACCGCCGCGAACAGCACCCCGACGGACAGCGCCACGTCGGTGACCCCCGCTTCCCGGACCAGGTGCAGATCGCCGGCGGCCTCGACGCCGAGGACCAGCGGGACGGCGAACACCAGCATCACCGCGCCGACCAGCAGCAGCAGCCACCGCTCCGGCGGCCAGGTGCCGACCGGCACAGCCTGCGCGCGCAGACCCGACAGCACCGGGTCGGTGAGGTCCGGGGTCATACGCAGCGGGCGCAACCGCACCCGGCGGGTGACGTCGGCCGCTCCCTGCGCCCACGCCTGGCAGCAGGAGCACCGGTCCAGGTGCGCGTCGAGCTCGGCGGCGGCGACTGGCCCGGTCTCGCCGTCGAGGCGGGCCGAGAGCCCCTCGCGGGCGGTTGGGCAGTCCATGCTGTGCCAGTCGCTCGGCAGGGATCGGTGGTTCCCGCGTCGTACTGTGTTCTTCATGCAGGCGTGGGACGGCTGGGCTCAGGCGGCGCGGGAGGGCGACCCGGTCGCCGTCACGCACCTGGTCCGCGCCACCCAGCGCGACGTCCGCCGGCTGTGCGCGCATCTGGTTAGCAACGCCGACGCTGACGACCTGGCACAGGAGACATACGAGCGGGCGCTCAAGGCGCTGCCGCGCTTCCGGGGGGACGCCCCGGTGGAGGTGTGGCTGCTCGGCATCGCGCGCCGCACCTGCATGGACGCGTTGCGTCGTCAGACCCGCCGCCGACGGCTGATCGACCGACTCCGCAGCCAGCCCACCGAGACGGCCCCGGCCGCGGTGGGGAGCTCTGCGGAGGACGAGCTGCTGGCGGCGTTGTCGCCCGAGGGCCGCGCCGCCTTTGTCCTGACCCAGCTGCTCGGCCTGTCTTACGCCGAGGCCGCGACCGCCTGCGACGTGCCGGTCGGCACCATCCGCTCCCGCGTCGCCCGCGCCCGCGACGAGCTCCTACACGCCTACCGCCAGGCCGAGACCGGATGACCGTGCTCGCGCGCGGCGCCGTCGACCCCGCCGACGAGTTCGTCCTGCTCGTTCCCGCACTCGCGCTGCTCGTGCTCGCCGGCAGCGGGAACGGTGGCGTCAACGCGCTCCGGTCCGCGACATCGCCGCCCCCACCCGACGCGGACAGGTAACGCGGCACCTCGGGAACTTCCGGGGGCGGCCGGTCGACTACTGACACAGGACCCCTTCGATCCTCAGGAGCCTGGTGTCACCGTCCCCGACGTCCTCCACCGCCGGTCGGCAACGCGCCGGCGAGCTGCACCGGCAGCAGCGCCGCCGCGATCAGCGCCGGCGCGTCCTGCTGGTCAGCGGCGCCGTCGTCGCCTCGGTGTTGGTGCTCATCGCCCTCGGCATCGGCATCAGCCAGAGCCAGGGCGGCGCGACCGACACCGCAGCGCCGTCCGGGCTGGTCGACGGGGCGATCGTCAGTGGTGAGCCCGATGCCCCGGTAACGGTCACCCTCTACGAGGACTTCCAGTGCCCGGCCTGCCAGGCCTTCGCGCAGGCGGTCGGCTCGACCCTCGACGAGCTGCGCGATGCCGGCACCATCCGGGTCGAGCAGCGGCCGCTGGCGTTCCTGGACCGTGCCTCGACCGACCGCTACTCCAGCCGGGCTCTGAACGCGGTCGGCTGCGTCCTGGACAGGTCCCCGGCCGCAGTTGAGCCGTTCATCGACCTGCTTTTCGCGCAGCAACCCGCAGAAGGCGGCCCCGGGCTGAGCGACACCCGGCTCACCGAGCTCGCCGGCAACGCCAGAGCCGGCGACGTGGACAGTTGCATCCGCACCGAGGCGTTCCGCGGCTGGGCCCGGCTGAGGACCGAACGTGCCCAGCAGGCAGGCGTGACCAGCACGCCCACCGTGCTTGTCGATGGACAGGTGCTGCAAGATCGCTCCCCGCAAGGGCTGCGCGCCGCCGTCCAGGCCGCGGCGACCTGAGCGCGCGATGCTGACCGACGACCGCGAGTGTCTGGACCTGCTCGACGGACAGGACGCGCCCGACCAAGGTGTCCGGCGGCTCGGCTGGCTGCTGCTGCTCGCCGGGCTGGTCGGTCTGGTCGCCGCGTTCGTGCTGCTGCTGGAGAAGGTCCGACTGCTCGAAGACCCGTCCTACGTGCCGAGCTGCAGCCTGAACCCGGTGCTGTCCTGCGGCTCGGTGATGACCACCGACCAGGCGGCGGTCTTCGGCTTCCCGAACCCGATGCTCGGGCTGGTCGGCTTCACGCTGGTGGTGGCGACCGGCGCGGCGGTGCTGGCCGGCGCCGCGCTCCGGCGGTGGTATTGGCTCGGGCTGCAATTCGGGGTGGGCGCCGGGCTCGCGTTTGTCGGCTGGCTGGCTTTCCAGAGCCTGTACCGGATCAACGCGCTGTGCTCCTACTGCATGGTCGTCTGGGCGGTGACCATCCCGATCGCTGTCTACGTGACGGTGCACAACGTCCGCACCGGTGTTCTGCCGGTGCGGCGCGTGCTCGTGCAGGTCCTCTCGGACTACGCGCCCCTGCTCGTCGTGCTGCTCTACCTGCTGGTCCTTGGCCTGGCTGCTGAGCGCTTCTGGGACTACTGGGCCACGCTGCTTCCCTGACCGGCGGTCCAGCCGCCCGAGCCGGCGGGCGGGACCCGGCCAGTGCGTGTGCCCCTGCGGCCGTTGCAGTCCGCCCGCCACCGGCCATCCGAGTGAAACACGCGGAAGATGAGGCAGCGGCCAGCGACATGGTCGGCCCCGGCGCGGCCGTTGAGCCGACGTCGACGAGACACTCTCCGGACGCCCCAAACTGGGTCGCCCGCGTCTTCCAATATGTCACTGCCCAACGCGCCGACAGTCTTGAGGTCGTGCACAGCGATCTGGCCGCGGACCCGGTGTGCTCGACGCCGTCGCGGCCAAGGCTTCGCGGGGATGCCGGGCCGGCAACTCGTCGATGAGGACCGTGACGAGCGGGCCGAGCAGAACGGCCCCGCGCACGACGCGATCGGGCAATGTCGGCATCGCGGGTCGTGCCCGCGACTACCACCAACCGGAGAGCGTTAGGTGGTCGGCACGATCAGCACAGCCCGCGTCGGCGACGCCTGATCGCTCAGCAGACCCGCAACCTTGCGAGTCGTTCCCGGACGTACGACCACTACACGTGCGCTCATCGGTCCTTAGGGCGCAGAGCCATCAGGGCGCAGAGGCCGCGAGGCCCACGGATCTGGGGCACCCCATGGTTGGGCCCTTCCGCACAGGACGGTGAGCGCGTGCGCGAGGAGGCGGCGCCAACGGCTTGTCAACTCCGGTCATCACTGAGCCATGCGTGCCGGCGGCTGGCAGGCGCAGCTGCCGGACCCGCAGCTCGACAAGGCGGCTCGCAGCGTGTCCGGCCCGGCAAGACCCGACGGCAGACGCAGAGCAAGCAGGGCCGCGGCCACGCCTGCCGCGACGACGGTGACGGTCAGCGCGACCTCGTAGCCGACTGCCTGCTGCGCTGTGGCGACTCCGGCGTAGCTGAGGCTGCCGAGTCCGGTGGACAGGCCAAGGATGCGCGCCACGGCAGGGGCCGCCGATGCCTCACCGTTTCGCTTCGCCGCTGTCACGAGCAGTGGCAGGGAGCCGGACAGACCGGCGCCGACGAGCACCATCACGACCGGGACGGCGCCCGGCTGCACGTGCGGGATGGCGGTGGCGGCTGCGGTGCCGAGCAAGACGGCCGGGGCGACGACCAGGCGCAGGGCTACGCGTCTGACCAGCAGCGCCAGCAGGACACCGCCGACGGCGCCGGCGCCGCTGTAGGCGGCGACGGACACGCCCAGCAGTGGATCTGCCGATCCGAGGGACTGCGCCAGCAGCACCGGCGCGGTGGCGTTCGCGGTCAGACCTGCCAACGCGATCAGCGCCGCGGCGAGCACCGGCGCCAGCACGGCCGCTGGTTGCTGGGAGGTCCCGGGTTGCGGCGCCGGGCACAGCAGCTCGCCGGGAGTGACCAGCTCAGGCTGGACGTGCGGGGAGCGGCTTGCGCGCAGCCGTAGGGCTGCGACGGCAGCGCCCAGGACGAGGACCGCGGCCGCCGGAACGGCTGCGGCCGCTCCGAGGGCCTCGGCGGTGAGCAGCACGCCGATCGGCACGCCTGCGGCACCGGCTGTCCCGACGGCGGAGAACAGCGCGAGCGGCAGCGCCTCGCGTCCGGGCTGTGCCATCCCAGCCAGCAGGCCGCCGGCCGCTGGATGGAACAGCGCCGAGCCTGCGCCTCCGACCATGACGGCGAGCGCGCCCTGCTCCAGCGACCCGGCAGCCGGGAGCAGGCCGTAGCCGGCCGTGGCCAGCAGAGCGCCGGTCACGACAGCGCGCAGCTCGCCGTACCGCAGCACCAACCGGGCCGCAGCCGGCTGCAGCAGCGTGGCTGCGGTCAGCGAGACCGCGACCAGCACCCCCAGTTGGGCTGACGTTGCGGTCAGCCGCTGAGCCAGCACAGCCTGCAGCGGCAAGATCATCGCAGTCAGTCCGTCGACTGCGAGGTGCATCACGCCGAGCACCGCGAACGCCGCCAGCCCGGCGGGCGCCTGGCGGCGCAGGCGGGACCGGGTCAGCATCCCCGCCTGCCGGTCGAGCAGGCGCGGGCGCACACGCGAGCGAGCTCGCCGGCGACGGTGATCACCACTGTCCATGCGCCGAGCTGGCGGGTCAGCCGCGTCTCGACGCGGCCCAGGTTCTGGCCGCTCATCGGCCGGCACCGGCGTGGTCCAGCGCCTCGACGGGAGCCGCGTTGGCCACCAGGTGCTGGATGCGGTTGACCGCTCGGGCGCCGCCGACGCCGACCGCAGCGACCAGGCGTTGCCGGTCGTCGGCCAGGGCGACCGCGAACCGGTCGTCGCCCGGCTGGCCGAGCAGCGGTATCTCGGTGGTCGCGCGGTGCGGCCAGCCCAGGATCGTGAGCTTGGTGTCGTGCACGTAGGTGCTGTAGCTCGGCGGCTCCGGCATCGCGGGCGGCTGCGCGGCCCCGCCATCGAAGTCGGCCAGGACGGTGCAGGCCGCGACGCGCCCCTGGGACAGCGCCGCTCCCCAGTGCTCAACCGTCGCCGGCTCGCCGTTGATGTCGGGAACGGCGGCCAGGTCGCCGGCGGCGTAGATCCCCGGCCAGCCGACGACGCGCTGCCAACGGTCGACCGCGATCGCGCCGGCAGGGCTCGGCAGGCCGGTCCTGGCCAGCCAGCCCGTCGCCGGCCGGACCCCCAGGCAGGCGATGACCACGCCGACCTCGACATGGGTGCCGTCCGACAGCGTCACGGTCACGGGCGTGCGCTCGTCGTCGGCGGCGATGTCTGTGACCGCGACAGTTGTGCGCAGGTCCAGTCCGGCGGTGCGGTGCGCATCGGCGACCCAGCCCGCGACCGTGGACCCGAGCAGCCCCTTCATGGGCAGCGCTGCGGTGTCCACGAGCGTCACCGGGTGGCCGGCGGTGCGCAGCACGCCGGCGAGCTCGGTGCCGATCAGGCCGGCACCGGCGACCAGCGCCGGCGTTCCGGACGAGAGCGTCTCGCGCAGCCGGGCCGTGTCCGCCGCAGTCCGCAGCGAGACAAGCCTGGCTGCCGCGGGCTCGGCGACCGGCGCGCCGAGCCCGCGCGGGCTCGCGCCGGTCGCCAGCACGAGCGCGTCGGCGCTCAGGAGCTCACCGCTGACCAGCCGGACCTGCTTGGTCACAGGGTCGAGGTCGACTGCCTGCTCGCCGAGCCTCCAGACGGCGCCGGTCCCGTCCAGGCCCGGCAGGGAGATGTCGCAGTCCTGGACGGCACCGGACAGCAGGCCCTTGTTCACCGTCGTGCGGTTGTACGGCGGCCGGTCCTCCTGCCCGACGATCACCACCTCCAGCTCGGCACTGGTGGAGCCCAGGACCGTCGCTGCGGCGCTGCCCGCCGCGCCGGCCCCGATGATCACAACCCTTCGTCGCGTCACTTGTCCTCCTCCTTGCAGTCCGTGGGGTACCCCTGTATGGTATCCGGTGTACCACGTACTGCCAGGGGGTATCCACTCCGGCAACCGACAGAGGGAGACGCTCGTGACGAGCACCGACTACACCGTCCGCGGCATGACCTGCGACCACTGCGCCGGGTCCGTCACCGCGGAGGTCACCAAGATCCCCGGCGTCAAGGACGTGAAGGTCGACGTCAGCGCCGGCCGCCTCACGGTCCAGGCCGACCAGGCGATCTCGGACGAGGCCGTCGTCGAGGCGGTCGAAGAGGCCGGCTACGAGGTCGTAAGCGCCTGACCTGGCGCGGAGAGGAGCAGACCTGATGCTCGACGCTCTGCCCCGCGCCCGCCACCGCCACGAGCCCCAGGAGTACATGATGGCCGGCTACACCCACGCCAAGGACGAGCACCTCAAGCGGCTGCGCCGCATCGAGGGACAGATCCGCGGCCTGCAGCGGATGGTCGAGGAAGACAAGTACTGCATCGACATCCTCACCCAGGTCTCAGCGGCGACCCGAGCGCTGCAGTCGTTCTCCCTCGGGCTGCTCGAGGAGCACATGGCCGGCTGCGTGCTCGAGGCCGCCGCCCGCGGCGGACCCGAGGCCGACGCCAAGGTCCGCGAGGCCTCCGAGGCCATCGCCCGACTCGTCCGTTCCTGACCCGAGACCTGACCCAGGAGAGACCCATGCGCACCCCCTTCAAGCTCGCTGCGTTCGGCGGCGTCGTGGCCGTCGTGTTCGCCGGAGCGCTCGGCGTCGGCGCCGCCGCCGGCAGCCCGATCGAGTCGGGCAGCACACCGCAGCACGGCCCGGGCGCCGGCCACAGCACGCCCGGCGACGGGCACAACGCCAGCACCGGTGCCGGCGGCGACCACGGCGCCGAACACGGCAGCAACAGCGACGCTGCCAACGGCGACGCGCAGCCCGGCGGCCTGCAGGTCTCCGACCGCGGCTACACCCTCGAGCTCGCCGAGCCGGCCCTGCCGGCGGGCGAAGCCGTCGACGTCGCGTTCCAGGTCACCGAAGACGGCGGCCAGCCGCTGCTGGACTACGCGGTCAGCCACGACAAGGCGATGCACCTGATCCTGGTGCGCCGGGACGGCACCGGCTTCCAGCACGTCCACCCGCAGCTGGCACCGGACGGGACGTGGAGCACGCCGGTGGCCCTGACGCCGGGCGCCTGGCGGGTGTTCACCGATTTCGTCCCGGCCGCCGGCCCGGCCCCAGACCAGACGCTGACCCTGGGCGCCGACCTGTCCGTCGCAGGCATCTACGACCCGGCGCCGCTGCCGCAGCCGTCCCGCACCTCGACGGTCGACGGCTACCAGGTCACGCTCGACGGTGACCTGACACCCGGTCAGGAGCGCCCGCTGACGCTCACGGTCAGCCGCGACGGGCAGCCGGTCACCGACCTGCAGCCCTACCTGGGCGCCTATGGGCACCTTGTCGCGCTGCGCGCCGGCGACCTGGCCTACCTGCACGTGCACCCCGACGGAGAGCCCGGCGACGGCAGCACCGAGCCCGGACCGGACGTGACCTTCTACGCGACCGCGCCGTCGCAGGGGACCTACCGGTTGTTCCTGGACTTCCAGCACCAGGGACAGGTCCGGACCGCCGAGTTCACCGTCGCCGCAGGCCCGCGCGGCGCCGCACCCGCGACGCCGTCCGAGCCGGCGTCCCCGTCGGCAGAGCACGGCAGCGACGGCCACGACCACTGACCACCCGAGGGCTGCGGCCCTCGGCTCCGCAACCTTGCAGCAGCGACGCGACAGGAGCGACAGATGAGCACGGCGACCAGCGCGACGACCAGCACGACGGCAGACGACCAGCACGAGCTCGAGCTGGTGATCGGCGGGATGACGTGCGCCAGCTGCGCGAACCGGATCGAGAAGAAGCTCAACAAGCTCGACGGTGTCCAGGCGACGGTGAACTACGCGACCGAGAAGGCGAAGGTCACCTACGCCGGCGACCTCGGCCCGCAGGACTTCGTCGCGGCCGTCGAGTCCGCCGGCTACACCGCCAAGCTGCCCGCTCCGAAGAAGCCGGTAGGCAGCCGCGGCGACCTGGCCGGCGCCGAGACCGGCGACGGCCTGGAGAGCCCGGAGCAGGACCCGACCGTTGACCTGCGCCGCCGGGTCACGATCAGCGCGCTGCTCAGCGTGCCGATCATCGCGATGGCGATGGTCCCGGCTTTGCAGTTCACCTACTGGCAGTGGCTGAGCTTCGCCCTGGCCGGGCCTGTGCTGTTCTACGCCGGAGCGCCGTTCCACCGCGCCGCCTGGGCCAACCTCAAGCACGGCGCCGCCACGATGGACACGCTCATCTCGATGGGCACGATCGCGGCGTTCACCTGGTCGACCTACGCGCTGTTCCTGGGCACCGCCGGCGAGCCCGGCATGACCCACCCCTTCGAGCTCACCGTCGCCCGGATGGACGGCACGGCCAACATCTACCTGGAGGTCGCCGCCGGGGTGATCACCTTCATCCTGCTCGGCCGGTACTTCGAGGCCCGGTCCAAGCGCCGCGCCGGCGCGGCCCTGCGCGCCCTGCTGGAGCTGGGCGCCAAGGACGTCGCGGTGCTGCGCGACGGGCGCGAGCAGCGCATCGGCATCGACGAGCTCGTCGCCGACGACCTGTTCGTCGTCCGGCCGGGCGAGAAGGTCGCCACCGACGGGACCGTCGAGGAGGGCACGTCCGCGGTCGACATGAGCATGCTCACCGGCGAGTCCGTCCCGGTCGAGGTCGGTCCCGGCGACCGGGTCGTCGGCGCGACGGTGAACGCCGGCGGCCGGCTCGTGGTGCGCGCCACCCGCGTCGGATCCGACACCCAGCTGTCGCAGATGGCCAAGCTCGTCGAGGACGCCCAGAACGGCAAGGCCCAGATCCAACGCCTGGCCGACCGGATCTCGGGCGTGTTCGTCCCGGTCGTCATCGTCATCGCCGCGGCCACCCTGGGCTTCTGGATCGGCACCGGCGAGCCGATCAGCATCGGGTTCACCGCCGCCGTCGCCGTGCTCATCATCGCCTGCCCGTGCGCCCTGGGCCTGGCCACGCCCACCGCGCTGCTCGTCGGCACCGGCCGCGGCGCGCAGCTCGGCATCATCATCAAGGGCCCGGAGGTGCTGGAGAGCACCCGCAAGATCGACACGATCGTGCTGGACAAGACCGGCACGGTCACCACCGGCAAGATGACGCTGCTGGAGGCCATCACGGCCGACGGCGTCGACCGGGCCGAGCTGCTCCGGCTGGCCGGCGCGCTCGAGGACGCCTCCGAGCACCCGATCGCTCAGGCCATCGCGGTAGGGGCTGTGCAGGAGGTCGGGACGCTGCCGCCGGTCGAGGACTTCCAGAACATCGAGGGCCTGGGCGTGCAGGGCGTCGTCGACGGCCACGCGGTCCTGGTGGGCCGGACCCGGCTGCTTAAGCAGTGGTCGCAGCAGCTGCCGCAGCGGCTCGAGCAGGCCAAGGCCGACGCCGAGCGGCAGGGACGCACCGCGGTCGCCGTCGGCTGGGACGGCCAGGCCCGTGGTGTGCTGGTCGTCGCGGACGCGGTCAAGGCGACCAGCGCCGAGGCGATCGCGCAGTTCCGTGAGCTGGGGCTGACGCCGATCCTGCTCACCGGCGACAACACTGCCGTCGCGCGGGCGGTCGCCGCCGAGGTCGGCATCGACGAGGTCATCGCCGAGGTGCTCCCCTCGCAGAAGGTCGAGGTCGTCAAGCGGCTGCAGGCCGAAGGCAAGGCCGTGGCCATGGTCGGCGACGGCGTGAACGACGCCGGCGCGCTCGCCCAGGCCGACCTCGGTCTTGCGATGGGCACCGGCACCGACGTCGCGATCGAGGCCAGCGACTTGACGCTGGTGCGTGGCGATCTGCGGGCGGCCGCCGACGCGATCCGGCTGTCCCGGCGCACGCTGCGCACGATCAAGCAGAACCTCGTGTGGGCGTTCGGCTACAACACCGCCGCGCTCCCGCTGGCCGCGGCCGGCCTGCTCAACCCGATGATCGCCGGCGCGGCGATGGCGTTCTCGTCGGTGTCCGTGGTCGCCAACAGCCTGCGGCTGCGCCGCTTCGCCGCCCTGAACAGCCCCGAGCAGCCGCCGTCGGCAGCGCAGCGTCCGACCCGCCAGCGGGAGACCGCCGACGCCTAGCCACCGCCCTGCGAGCCGCCGGCCTGCGAGCCCGAGGAGGACCTCATGAACGGCTCACCACAGACCGCGCACGGCTGCGGCACGGAAGTGCGCAGGCAAGCGGCGCC
>JAABUN010007136.1_pt1 | contig 12288 bp, 11 predicted proteins | sample 5559311 | NCBI WGS metagenome assembly JAABUN01 (sample SAMN10711877, study PRJNA513370) | rock metagenome | isolation source: Antarctica rocks | place: Antarctica: Victoria Land, Siegfried Peak sud | reverse complement strand
GTGTTATTCCGTCTGCTCCAGCCCGCGCGCTCGGTGCCCCCGGTGCCTGCCATTGCCGTCGCGGCTTGACGGATCGCCAGCCAGGCCGGGGGACTTGACACGGGAGGCTCACGACTTCCTGGGTCTTGCAGACATTCGATGATCGGGGTTGCCGCAGCCCGCACCGTTCGGCAAGGCTTACCCGCCGCTACGCGGCACACCGCGTGTGGATCGGTCTCGTGCGGCAGACCCACGGAAGGCGATCATCGAAAGGCGGCAAGACCCGACATCATGCGGCGGGGTGTGTTCTGGCGGGGCCGGACGAGGGCGGAACTCCTCGCCTCGTCGCTCGCGCCGCACAACCACCAGCACCTGGGCGAAGCCCTCGCCATCAAGAGTTTGCTCGCGCTGCAGGCACCGGCGACCGCGTGATAGCGCCCAGCGGTATCCCTGATGGCTGCGGTGGCGAGACTCGCCGTGCGTGACGATCACCCGCTGACTGCCGAGCGCCGACCGGGACGATCGCACCGGCAGTCGTGCCTGACGGGGGATCACCCGAACGCAGCTTCCGCGGCCCGGGAATCCCGTCGCGGCACGCGGGGAGCCGCCCGCAGGGAGCGGAGGTGTGCCCCTTGCACCATGGTGAAGAGCCCGGCGAGTTATCCCCGGGGTTCCGTTGGGTTGTGTGGTGATGGGTGAGACGCGCAGCGCGCGGGGGTCAGTGCGGCGAGGCGTGGGCCGTCGTGCGGGCGTCAGCGCCCCAGGAGTACGCCCGTCAGGGCGGCCCACGCCTGCACCACCGGCGGCTGCGACGGGGCAGCGATGGCGTCGACCCGTCGCCCGAGATCGTAGAAGCCGCCGCGCAGGTTGCGGAGGAAAGCGTGCCCGGCGCAAAGGACCTGCGCCCCGGCCAGGGTCTTGAAGCCGCGCATCGGGCGCAGCCGCCCCTTCAGGTGCTGGTGGTCGCGTTCAATGCGCTGCTGGACCGCCTTCCCCGCCTCGTGCAGGACTCCTGGGAGGACCGCAGCGAGCGCGGGCGGGTACGCGGCGGCGCCGTCGGTGGTCACCTCATCCGGGATGACGCCCGTGGCCGCAATGGCGTGGCGGAAGAAGGCGGTCGCGTCGGCGGTCGCGCGCCGCTGGCTCACGTAGACGTCGACGACCTGCCCCAGCCCGTCGATCGCCCGGTAGACGTAGGTTGGCCGGCCGGCGACCCTCGTGTAGGTCTCATCGACGCTCCAGCTGCTTCCGACGGCGTGACGAAAGGGGCGCGCGGCCTCCTCGTACAGCGGGGCGAACTCGCGCACCCAGTCGAAGATGGTCGAAGGGCCAACGGCCACGCCCCGCTCGGCCAGCAACTCGGCCACGTCGGCGAAGCTTAGGCGGTAGCGGAGGTACCACCGCACCGCCAGGGCGATGATATCGGGCGGGAAGCGGTAGCCGGAGAAGGGCGTGGCGCTGCAGGCGGTGAAGCGGCGGCGACAGCCGTGGCACTGGTAGATCTGCCGCCCTTGGCGATCGTGCCCGTTCCTGCGCGTCGTGGCCAGGCCGCAGTCCGGGCATTCCACCGCTTTGCTCATCCCACCTCCCTGACGCACCGTCACCGCAAGCGCAGAAGGTTACCACACCACTGCACTACCCAACGGCACCGCGCCCAGTCCACGCGGCACCTTCGTGCGGCTAGACGGGCCGGGGTTTCCTGACTAAAATCAGAGAATCCCGGCCCGTCGGCGCGACGGACTCGGCTCGGCCAACGCGCAGTAGCCAGGAGGTGCAGAGCCATGGACAGCCCGTCGATCCAACAAATTCGCCGCTTCAACCGCACCGTCGCCGAACGGATCGGTGCCCTGGATGACCGCTTCCTCGGCCGCACCCGACCGATGGGGGAGGCACGGACGCTCTGGGAGGTCGGCCTCGAAGGCACCGAGGTACGGGCGCTCCGCGCGCGGCTCGGCCTCGATTCCGGCTATGCAAGTCGTGTGTTGCGGTCCCTCGAGCGGCAGGGCCTCGTCACCGTCGACCCGAGCCCGGACGACCGGCGGGTCCGGCGCGTCCGCCTCACTGCGGCCGGGCGCGCCGAATGGACCGAGCTCGACCGGCGCTCGGACGACGTCGCGCGGAGCTTCCTGGCGCCGCTCGATGAGCGCCAGCGCGTCAGGCTCGTGGCGGCGATGGCCGAGGTCGAGCGGCTCCTGCGCGCCTCCCAGGTGCGCGTCGCCATCGAGGACCCGACCACGCCCGACGCCCGGTGGTGCATCGCGCAGTATTTCGCCGAACTCAACGCGCGCTTCCAGGCTGGCTTCGACCCGGCGCTGAGCCTCCCCGCCGACGCGCGCGAGTTGACGCCGCCCGCCGGCATGCTACTCATCGCCCGCCTGTGCGCGCGGCCCGTCGGCTGCGGGGCGCTCAAGTTCCATCCGGACGCGCCGGCCGAGCTGAAGCGGATGTGGGTCGCGTCGGAGGCGCGGGGGCTCGGGCTCGGGCGGCGGCTCCTGCAGGAATTGGAGCGGCGCGCGCGGGACGCAGGCGTAGCGGTGCTGCGGCTCGAGACGAACTGCGCCTTGCGCGAGGCCATCGCGCTGTACCGCGGCAGCGGCTACCGAGAGGTTTCCGCCTTCAACGACGAGCCGTACGCGCATCATTGGTTCGAGAAGCACCTCTCCTCGCCGAACGGCAGCGACCCAGGACGAGCGACGGCCAGTTCGGTCTAGAGAAGCTCTGCCATCAGTGAGTGCAAATATGTGTCGGAGAGGTCGCGACGAGGTGTGCCGGCAAATCTGGTGATCGCCACCGGCGCATTGCGTCACCGAAGATCGCACTTTGCAGCAGTAGCTTGCCTCACGAATAATCGCACCCGACGCTGGTGGATGACGAGCGGAGGGGGAGGACGTGAGGTCGCGGATGAGTTTCCAGGCGAAGCGCGAATTGCTGGCCCAGACGACGGCGCGCTACCAGGCGGCGCGCCCTGCCCAGAGGACGACAATCCTCGATGAGTTTGTCGCCGCCACCGGCTACACCCGCAAGTACGCCATCCGCGTGCTGCGCCATCCGCCCCCGGTCGCGGCGGCGATCACCCGCCCGCGCGCGCCGCGCTACGGCCCGGCGGTGCAGGCGGCCCTGCGCGTGGCGTGGGAAGCGGCGAACGGCATCTGCGGCAAGCGGTTGGTACCTTTCCTCCCGGAGCTCGTCCCCGCGCTGGAGCGCCACGGCCACCTCGCGCTCACCGATGACGTGCGGGCGCAGCTGCTCACGCTCAGCGCGGCGACGGCCGACCGCCACCTGGCCCGCGCCCGCCGCGCCGCCGACCCGCGGGGCATCGCCACGACCAAGCCGGGGGCGCTGCTCAAGCGGCAGGTGCCGCTGCGCACCTTCGCGGGCTGGGATGACGCCACGCCCGGCTTCGTGGAGGCCGACCTCGTCGCGCACTGCGGCCCCCAGGCGTCCGGGGCGTTCCTGCACACGCTGGTGCTCACTGACGTCGCCACCGGCTGGACCGAGTGCCTGCCCCTGCTGACGCGCAGCCACGACGCCGTCATCGGGGCCCTCGACCAGGTGCGACAGCTGCTCCCCTTCCCGCTCGTGGGGCTCGACACCGACAACGGCCCGGAGTTCCTCAACTACGAGTTGCTGGGCTACTGCGAGCGCGAGCGGATCACCTTCACGCGCGGGCGGGCGTACCACAAGAACGACCAATGCTTCGTGGAGCAGAAGAACGGCGTCATCGTCCGCCAGATGGTCGGCTACGATCGCTTCGCGGGGGCGGCCGCCTACCGGCAGCTCGCCGAGGTCTATCGTGCGCTGCGGCTCTACGTGAACTTCTTCCAGCCCTCGATGAAGCTGCTGGAGAAGCAGCGCGACGGCGGCGCCCTCCACCGCCGCTACGATCGCGCCCAAACGCCCTGGCAACGCCTGCTTGCCAGCGGCGTCCTCAACGCGCCGAGTACCGCGCGCCTGACCGCCATCTTCCAGGCCCTGGATCCGGTGCGCCTGCGGCGGCAGCTGGAGGCGCTGCTCGACGCGCTCTGGCGGCACGCCGCCTTCGTCAGCCCGATCAGCCCGGCGGGGGCGCACCTGGCCCCGTCACCCGGGACGACAGTGGTTTTCCAGCGCACCGCCTGCACCACCCCCGTCGCCCCGCCCCAGCGCGGGGTCACCGCGCTGGGGCGGCGGCGCTACCGGCAGACGCAGAAGTACCAGGGGCCGCGCTGGTGGCGCACTCGCACCGACCCGTTCGCTGAGGTCTGGGGCATCGTGCAGGAGCGGCTGACGGCCGACCCGACCAGCACCGCCAAAGGCCTCTTCCGGGAGTTGCAGGCCGAGTATCCCGGGCGCTTCCCTGACCTCCAGCTGCGCACGCTCCAGCGTCGCGTCCAGCAGTGGCGCGCCACCGCGCTCCTGACCTTCCAGGACACCTGGCTCGCCGAGGACCGCCTGGCCGCCATAGCGAGCGATGCGGCGGATTGATGCCTGGTGGGGGGCGCGATGTGATCATTCCTGAGGCAACAACCCGAGACGCGGTATGATTCTCCCATGAGGCAAGACGCCGGCAATTCTAATTGTCGCCTAACAGCGGGCATCCGCGCCTACGTCCCGCGGCCCGAGGCCGATGCCCGTCGGGCCGGCTTCACGCAACAAGATTTCACCTACGAGGCAAGCGGCGATCGCTACCGCTGCCCCCAGGGCGCATTGCTCACGCGTCGGCAGGCGAAGACCGAGCGGGAGATTGTCGTCTACCAGGCCCCGGCCGCCGTGTGCAATGCCTGCCCCCGCAAGGCTGACTGCACCCCGAGCGACACCGGGCGCGCGGTGCAGCGCCATGTGGATGAGGCGTATCGCGACCGGGTGCGCGCCTACCATGGGACGGCCGCCTATCGGAAGGCGATCCGCAAACGTGCCGTCTGGGTCGAACCGCTCTTCGCCGAGGCCAAGCTGTGGCATCGCTTCCTACGCTTCCGACTACGCACGCTCGAACGCGTGAACATCGAGGCGCAACTGGTGGCGAGCGGGCAGAACCTCAAGCGACTACTCAACAAGAACGGGTGGAGGCGACGGCCATGGCCAGCCGACGGAGCCGGCATCGGCGCGCGGCCAGCTCGCTGCCGCAACTTTCCCGGTAGATCACAATCGCACGCGAACTAATCGCCGCCTCGCACTGGGTTTTTCAACACGCTGCCTGTCCCTACAGCACCACTTCGCTGCAATGCTCAACACGACGGGAGACTTGCGTACCCTGGCGACAATGCGCCGCCGCACCGGGTGCAAGGGAGAGTTGTACGTACTTGCCAAACCGGTCAGCTCCACCACGCTCGCAGCGGAAATTGCAGCCTGGCGACCCTGTAGGGTGCGAATACTTCATCCGGCACCATTTTGTCGAGCCAACTGACCTCCAGCCTGTGGTCTCACAGATCCGTACTGGCGTTCCGTTCGATCGGCTATGATCGCCTCTGGTGCGGCGCATCGCGCTGCCGAGCGGTGAGGAGCAATGAGGAGGGGCGGGTGTTCTGGTTCATGCTCACGCACTTCGTGGCGTTCTTCGTCGACCTGGTCGTCGGCACGCGACCAGGCACCCGCGACAAGGACCTCCAGATCCTCGTGCTGCGGCACCAGGTGCGTCTGCTGCAGCGCCAGCGCCCCCGCCCGCCCCGGCTCGCCCGCGGCGAGAAGCTGACCCTCGCCGTCCTGACCGCCGCGCTCGCCCGGCTGGCCGCCGGACCGCGGGGCCAGCTCGACCAGAACCTGCTCCTGTTCAAGCCGGACACGGTCCTCAAGTGGTACCGCGAACTGGTCCGGCGCAAGTGGACCTACCGACGGACGCATCGGGGCGGTCGCCCGACCATCCCGGCCGAGGTCGAGGCGCTCATTCTCCGGCTCGGGCGGGAGAACCCGCGCTGGGGGCATCGGCGTATCCAGGGCGAGCTGGGCAAGCTCGGCCACCCCGTCAGCGCCTCGGCCGTGCGCGCGGCTCTGCGGCGGCACCGCATCCCGCCCGCCCCGCAGCGACGATCCATGACGACCTGGCGCGACTTCATCACCCGCCACAAGGAGCAGTTGCTGGCCTGCGACTTCTTCACCGTCGAGACGCTCAGCCTCAAGACGCTGTATGTCCTCTTCTTCCTCGAGGTCGGCACCCGCCGCGTGCACTTGGCCGGCTGCACGGCCCACCCGACGGCGGCGTGGGTCACGCAGCAGGCGCGCCAGCTCGCCTGGACGCTGCAGGAGGCGGGCACCTCGCCACGGTTCCTGATCCATGATCGCGACGCCAAATTCCCGCCCGGCTTCGGTACCGTGTTCGCGGCCGAGGACATCGCGATCGTCCGCACGCCGTATCGGGCACCAACAGCCAACGCGTACGCGGAGCGCTGGGTCCGCACCGTCCGCGAGGAGTGCCTCGATCACCTCCTCATCGTCGGCGAGAAGCACCTGCGGCGGGTCCTTGCCGCCTACCTCGCGCACTACAACCACGAGCGCCCGCATCAAGGTTTGGGGCAAGCGACACCGACCCCGATTAACCGGGGCACCCGGCACGGCCCGGTCCGGCGACGAGATGTGCTTGGCGGGCTCATCCACGAATACGACCGCGAAGCAGCGTAAGCCAGGGAGCGGTGCTGGACGGGCTTTTCACACCATTCAAGCACCTGGTCGTCGTCGAGCGGCTGCTCCGGCACCCGTCGGGTACCAAGGGCGCGACGTGCCAAACCTCGCCGTGACCTGTCTGACACATATTTGCACTCGCCCCTGGCAGCGCCCTATGATGGCCGCTCGCTGGTCTGGGGGGATACGCCCGTCGGGCACCCGCAGCGGCCAGCGGTGGGGAACACCCGGCGGTGCGAGCGATGGGGCCACAGCGACGCGAACGGATCGAGACGACCGACGACTGGCAGCAGCTGGAGCTGCGCGTCCAAGCGGTCGGGCAGCGCGGCTATGAGCTCATCCGCCCGGTGGTCCTTTTCGGCCACTCCCCGGCGGAGCGTGCGGCGGCGACCGGTACCCCCGCGCGGACCCTCTACCGTCAGGTCGCGCGCTTCGCGCAGCTCGGCATGGCCAGCTTCGTGCCGCCGCCGAAGGTGGAGCAGCACCGCACCTTGCCCCCGGTGCTCCGGCAAGCCATCATCGATCTTAAACGCGAGCACCCGCCGCTCAATACCTACGAGATCACGACAATCTGCTGGGCGCGTTTCGACCACCGCCCCAGCCCACACACCGTCAAGCGCATCCTCGCCGAGGAGCCGCCCCCGCCGCGCGTGGCGCGGCGCTTCCCGCCCTACCACCGGATCGCCGACCCGGCGACCCGGCGGCTGGCGATCATCCGCCTGCATGTGGAAGGCTGGAACGCGAAGAGCATCGCCGCGTACCTGGAGTGCAGCCGGGACACCGTCCACGCCACGCTGCGCCGCTGGTTCGCGGAGGGGACGGCTGGCCTCGATGACAAGTCGACCGCGCCGAAACAGCACGCCCACAAGGTCACGCTCCGGGCGATCGCCACGGTCAAGGAGTTGCAGGAGAACCCGCTGCTCGGCGAGTGGCGGGTCCACGCCGCTCTGAAGCGGCTCGGCATCCACCTCGGCCCGCGCACCTGCGAGCGCATCCTGGCCCTCAACCGCAAGCTCTACGGGCTGGTCGCGCCGACGTCGGCACCCAGGGCGCCGAAGGCGATGCCCTTCGCCGCGCGGCGCCGGCACGAGTACTGGACCGTGGACATCCGCTACCTCGACCACGGGCTGGGCGAGTTCAAGGTCTACTGCATCAGCATCCTGGAGAACTACAGCCGCGCCATCCTCGCCAGCGGCCTCTCGCGCAGCCAGGATCTGACCGCCTACCTGATGGTCCTCTACATGGCGATCCGCCAGCACGGGGCACCCGAGGCCCTCGTCAGCGACAGCGGCGGCGTCTTCCTGGCGAAGCCGGCGCAGGCCATCTACGCGGCGCTGGGGATCCGCAAGGAAGAGATCGACCGGCGCCAGCCGTGGCAGAGCTACAGCGAGACCAACTTCAACGTGCAGCGCCGCCTCGCCGACTACCACTTCGCCAAGGCGACGGCCTGGGAGGGGTTGCTGGCCGCGCACGACCGCTGGGTGGCCGACTTCAACTGGCAAGACCACGGCGCCCATCGCCAGCGGCGGCCGGAGTTGCGCAGCCCGCAGGCGCTGCTCCACGGCGTGTGCGGGCACCTGTTCGGCCCCGAGGAGCTGCACCGGGTCTTCGCGCACACGCGCTTCGGGCGCGTGGTCGACAAGGCCGGCTTCATCCGGTTCCGCCACTGGCGCCTCTACGGCGAGCGCGGACTGCAAGGCGATCGGGTGGCGGTCTGGCTCTACGCCGAGCACCTGACGCTCGTCTTCCAGGATGAGCCGCTCGCGCAGTACCGCGTGACCTACCAGGCGGCCAAACGCCGCCTCAAGACGGTGGCGGAGGAGCGGCTCTTCGACACGCCCCACCGCTCGCCGCAGCCGCCGCTGTGGGCGTGGGGCGCGGACGAGTGGCTGCGGGTGCTCCGGCTGCCGGCGTACGCGCCGCGCCGACGGCCCACCAGCGACCAGTGTCAGGCACCGTTGTTCGCACTCGAAGGCACGGGCTAGGGCGATGCGCCTCGTGTACGCGACGGATCTGCATGGCGACCCCGACGCCTACGCGGCCCTCGCCGCGCTGGCGCGGCGGGAGCGGGCGCAGGCCGTGCTCCTCGGGGGCGATCTCTTCGCCTACAGCCGCGAAGCCGCCCCGCAGCTCGCCTTCGCCGCCGGGCGGTTCCGGGACTTCCTGCGGCAGCTCCGCGCCGCCCGGGCGTCCGTGGTGGCGATCCCCGGCAACGACGACCGGGCGGCGGCGGTGGCCTACCTGCACACCCTCGCGGCCGCGGGGCTGCTCCGCCTGGCGGACCTCCGCCCACAGCGCCTCGCCGCCGACGACGGGATCGCGGCCGTCACCATCGTGGGCTACCCGTTCGTGCCCCCCACGCCCTTCCGGCTCAAGGAGGGGGAACGGCGCGACCTGGCGACCGACCGCTACCCCGGCCCCTGGCCCCACTTCGTCTCCGCGCCCGACCCGGCCGCGCCCTGGGTCGAGGCGCCGCCGGACCGGCTCGACCGGCTGCCGAGCATCGCGGAGGAGCTGGCCGCCGCCCCGGCCGCCGCCCCGCCGTGGATCCTGCTCGCCCACTCGCCGCCCTGGGGCGTGCTCGACCGCGCGGCGAGTGCGGAGCACGTCGGCAGCCGCGCCCTGCGCGCCTGGATCCTCGCGCGCCAGCCGACCCTGGCGCTGCACGGCCATATCCACGAGGCGCCGGACCTGCTCGGGCATTGGGCCGCGCGCCTCGGGGCGACGATCTGCGTCAACCCCGGGGCGGCGCAGGGGACGGCGGTGCAGGCGGTGGTGTGCGACACGGCGGCCCTGCCGCAGAGCCTGCGCCACACCGCGCGAGCGCCGGCCCCGCTCGCTGCGGTGCGCCGCCCGAGCGAGGAGGACGGGCGGTAAGGATCCACGACTTTGGCCCTGCCAGCGGCAGCCGCCAAGCTGCGACGCTGCCAGGGCTGAATGCAAACATGTGTCAGACGGGCCGTGGCGAGGTTTGCTCCTGCACAAGCGATTCTCGCCCCAAAGGGTTCCTTTGCCAAGAAGGGTAGCATGAAGTTCCCCGACTACGTTTCGTGACCAAACATCTACTTTGGCCGACGAAGGGAAGCACCGACGAGAGCGGCATCGGCGAGCACCGGTAGCCCCTCGCTCGCCAAATTACCAGTGGGAATGGCCCTGTCGCGATCCCCAGAGGAGGCTAACGCCGACGCAGGAAGCGGAGACGCTACCCCGCGCCAGGACTTGCTGTAGATCAGCCACGTCATAGCATTCGCTTGTCGAATCGCGCGCACTCGCGCGCTGCCCTTGCACGGCGAGGATACGGCGGCCGAACTGCCCGAGGAGCACGTCATAGGGTGGGACGTTCTCGGGGTGCAGCTCCAGCCGCGCGCGCTCGAAGTACTGCACGCGGTAGGTTCGGCCGTCTTCAAGCAGTTGATCGAACTCGTCGCTGATCGGGTAGCCGTTGACCGCCAGCCCACCGTGCGCCCGCCAGTACGCCAGGAAGCGGCCCTGGGCGCAAAAGCCGGTCTCGGTGAAGCAGGACCGGCTGCTGCCGGAGACGGTGAAGGTCGCCGTCGCCACGATCGTCCGGTTGATCTCCGCGCCGACCTCGTACTGCGTACCCTCGGGCTGTTGCGGCTCGTACCCGCAACTCAACCGACGCAACTCGAACTCGACGACGAAGGTGCCGTCGGCGGCGACCGTGACGTCCGGGAGCGGGTTCAGGTTGTTGCTTCGGAACGGCGTGGTGCGGACCGCGGTGAGCGTTACGGTCAGGCCCGGCGGGAAGTTGAGGCCGCGCAGGGTTGCCCGCCGGTCCTGGCTGTCGCAGGGGTCGCTATCGGGCGTCACGGTGAGGACTGGGGAGTTCGCGCGCGCGGGCGGGGCGCCGAGCGAACCGAGCGCGGCCACCCCCGCGAGCACGCAGGCGATCAGGAGCACCGCGGGTCGCGGCATCCGGGAGAGGATTCGTCGCTTTGTCAGGATTACCATCGGTACCCCCACGCTCATCCCAGAGATCGGCCCGAGGTTCCTTGCCCGCCCCTGTCTGTCCGACGATTCCGCGCTATGCAAGACGTATAACGCGCAGACCGGTGTTCGGTAGCGCCTCCACACACGATGGACAAGTGGTATCGCGGGGCAGTGGGCGGACCCACGGCGTGGCACGCCGACGCTCGTCGGCGTGCCAGGGGAAACCGCATTCGTTCGAGCTACTTGCCACGCAGGTCGATGGGCTGCGGCTTGGTGTCGTAGTAGGGCTTCCCGGCAGGCAGGAGGCCGACCCCTTCCGTCAGACCCACCTCGAGTGTCGCCGCGTCGCGCAGTTCCGACGGCGTCAGGCACAGCGCCGTCGTCACCACCGGGCAGAGATCGCCGTCGCACAGCAACTCCTGCGCCGTAATGTGCTGCGGTCGGTCGCCAAAAGCCTGCCCGATCTACTCCGGCGAGGCGATGAAGATGAAGAGGCGATAAAGGCTCGGCTCGCTCACCGCGGCCGACGCGCCGAGCCGACTGGACGGGCGATAGCGCGGATCGGCGATGGTCGGCCCGGTGGGGCAGCCGGTGTCAACTGTTACCGGTTGTCGTCCCAGGCCCGCCGCCCGGTAGTCTGGATGGTTAGCGATAGAGGCCAGGCCGCCCTGGAAATGGCCACGGATCGTCCGGGCATCGACGTCGGGCACCAGCGACTCCACAGAGACCTTGAGGCCGAGCCGATTGGTCGTGAGCAGCGCAGTCGCGCTCGTGGCGTGCGTGCCCGGATGGCCGAAGGCTCGATCGGCACCGACGATGGGACGCCTCGCCATATCATCGGGGGTCTTGCCGACATTCGATGATCCATGAGTGTCACGCACGGCAATTCGCGCTACGCTTGCTGGTTGTGCCGTTGTCGCGTCAGCTTGGAGTAGCCAATGGAGCTTCCTACGTTCCTGCCTTATCTCGAGGGCCTGCGCCTTGACGACTACACCGCGACGGCGGAGCGGATTACGCTCCGGGTCGCCGCCTCCAGTGGGCCGGCCCGCTGCCCGGGGTGCCAGTCGGTCTCCGCGAGGATCCATAGCCGCTACGTGCGCACAGTCGCCGATGTGTCGTGGGGCGGCGTGCCCGTGACCCTGCGGGTCCTGGTACGCCGCTTCTTCTGCGGGGACGCGGGCTGCCCGCGCCGCATCTTCGCCGAGCGGCTTCCGCGCCTCGTCGAGCGCTACGCCCGACGGACCTCCGCCCTCCGCGCGACGCTCCAGCGTATCGGGCTTGCGCTGGGCGGGGCGGCGGGGGCCCGGCTCGCCGCCGCCCTGGGCCTGCCTGTGGGGCGCACTACGCTGCTCACCCTCGTCCGCGCGGCCCCGTCGCCCGCAGCACCGCCGCCCAGGATCGTGGGGATCGACGAATGGGCCTGGCGCCGGGGGCACCGGTTCGGGACAATCCTCGTCGACTTGGAGCGCCACCGGGTGCTCGATCTGCTGGCGGATCGCTCGGCGGACAGCACCGCCGCGTGGCTCGCGGCGCATCCCGGCACGATGATCGTGGCGCGTGACCGCAGTGGGGGGTATGCGGAGGGGGTCCGGCGCGGTGCGCCGACGGCCATCCACGTCGCGGACCGCTGGCACCTGCTCGTGCGCCGTTTCACCCGGCGCTCGATCCCCGTTCGAGACGGGAAGGGTTCTGAAGGATGCCCTTGGGTCAACGACTTACCTGGCGGCGAAAGCCAAAGGGGACAAGAGCATGTCGCGTGAAAGCGGG
>JAABUN010007135.1_pt1 | contig 12288 bp, 11 predicted proteins | sample 5559311 | NCBI WGS metagenome assembly JAABUN01 (sample SAMN10711877, study PRJNA513370) | rock metagenome | isolation source: Antarctica rocks | place: Antarctica: Victoria Land, Siegfried Peak sud | reverse complement strand
CCGCAGAAGGTCTGGTAGGGATGCGCGGCCGGCTCGGGACGGGCAGCAAAGCGCTCAGAGCCTGGCCGATCCTCGTAGGGATGCTCCAGGGCCGCCAACAAATCCCCGAAGGGACCGAAGTCTCCACTCTGCAAGGCGGCGTCAATGACAGCCTCCACCAGGTGGTTGCGCGGGATGACGGCCGGGTTAACGGCCCGCATGGCGGCGGCACGGGCGTCCGGCGCAGCCGGGTCGGCGGCCAGGCGTTCGCGCCAGCGTGCGGCCCACTCGTCGTAGGCGCCGCCGTCCGCGAACAGGGCGCGCACGGCGGCGTCGCCCTCCGGCCCTGTGGCCGCGGCGCACAGGCCGCGGAACGTCAGGGTGAAGTCGGCCCCATTCGCGGCCATCCGCACCAGCAGATCCTGGAGCAGGGCGGCGTCGCCGTCGAGTTCCGTGGACAGCCCGGCCTTATGCCGCAGCCCGCCGAGATAGGCCGCCTCGAAACGCGGGCCGAAGGCGGCGAGCGCGTCCTTCGCCGACGCCATGGCCGCGTCCTCGTCCGCGTCCAGTAGCGGCAGCATCGCCTCGGCCAGCCGCGTCAGGTTCCAGTGCATGATGCGCGGCTGGTTGCCGTAGGCGTAGCGGCCGGCGTGGTCAATCGAGCTGTAAACCGTCGCGGGGTCGTAGGCGTCCATGAAGGCGCAAGGTCCGTAGTCTATGGTCTCCCCCGACACGGAGGTGTTGTCCGTGTTCATCACGCCGTGGATGAAGCCGATCAGCAGCCACTGCGCCACAAGCTCCGCCTGCCGGCCGATCACCCCGTCCAGCAACGCACGGTAGGGCTGCGGGGACGCTGCAGCCTCGGGGTAGTGGCGTCCGATGGCGTGGTCGGCTAGCAGCCGCAGCGCGTCCGCGTCGCCCTGGGCGGCGAAGTACTGGAACGTGCCGACGCGGATGTGGCTGGCGGCGACCCGGGTCAGCACGGCGCCGGGCAGCGGCGTTTCGCGGACCACCTTCTGCCCCGTCGTGACGGCGGCCAGCGCCCGGGTCGTCGGCACGCCCAGCGCCGCCATCGCCTCGCTCACCAGGTATTCGCGCAACACCGGACCCAACGCGGCGCGTCCGTCGCCCCGGCGCGAGAACGGCGTCGGCCCCGAACCCTTGAGCTGGATGTCCCGCCGGACGCCGTCCCGCCCGAGGACCTCCCCCAGCAGGATGGCGCGGCCGTCGCCAAGCTGCGGCGTGAAGCCGCCGAACTGGTGCCCGGCATAGGCGAGCGCCGCCGGCTCCGCCCCCTCTGGCACGCGGTTGCCGGCCAGGATCTCGACGCCCTCGGGACTGGCCAGTTCAGCGGGGTCAATCCCAAGGCGCTCCGCCAGGGGGGCGTTCACCCGGATCAGCCGGGGGGTAGGCACGGGCGTCGGGTTGACGTGGGCGTAGAACCGCTCCGGCAGCCGGGCATAACTGTTGTCGAACGGGATGTGGATGGTCATGGGATGGACTCCTCAAACGGCCGGCGCCGGGTTGGGCACAAGGGCCGCATGCCATGGACCCGCCGTCAACTCGCTGCACGATCGCGGGACTGGCGCCAGCGGCCGCTTGCTTTGCACCCGTCAGTGCGGCGTGGCAGTCCAGGCGGCGAGCGCAGCTCGTGGCGTTACCAGCCCCCGTTCACGTACGAGCCCTAGATGCCCAGAGCGCACCCGAACCGCCGCGAGGTCCTTGCCGCAACCGTGGCGCCACCTGCGGATCACGCCGGGACCGGCAACGATGCACGAGCGGCCGAAGCCCATTGCCGAACAGGCCCTGCGTGGAGCCTCTTGTCAGCCTAGCTTGCGTGGTTTGCCGTCCTCACCCAGCGCGACATAGGTGAACACCCCCTCCGTCACCTTCTGCACGTCTGCACCCGACCGGTCCCGTGTCCAGGTTTCTATCCGGACCGCGATTGATGTGTCACCGCTGTCCGCCAGCGAGCAATAGCAGCTGACCTCATCGCCCACCTCGACAGGCTGCAGGAAACGCATCGCCTCGATGCTGACCGTCACCACCCTGCCGCTGGCACGCTGGGCGGCGAACGTGCCGCCCGCAAGGTCCATCTGCGACAGGGTCCAGCCTCCGAAGATGGCGCCGCTGGCATTGGTGTCGCGCGGCATGGCAATCGTGCGCAGGTGCGGTCCGCCTGGGACGTCGGGAACATGATCCGCCATCGGCCTTCTCCATTCTGTAGTGGTTCAGAAAAGCTCTCGGCTTCCACGGCCTGCTACCGGTGCGAGCCGTCCAGCTCGCCCGCCACCGGCGCATGGTTCAACAGCGCCACCAGCGCGGTGCCGCCGATGGTGTTGCCGAGCAGTGTCGGCGCCAGGAACTTCGTCAGGTAGTCGCCGATGCTGGCCTGCCCCGACACCACCCCGAACCATGCCTCGACCGAGCCTGCGATCACGTGCGGGAACTGGCAGACCGCGACGGCATACGTCAGCACGATGATGATCAATGGCCTGGCCGGGCCTGCGGCTGGAAGCAGCCAGACCATGAGCCCAATCAGCCACCCCGCCGCAACGGCGGTGATCAGCGTCTGCCCGAACGGATGCGCCATGGTCGCCGCCGACAACGTGGCCATCGCCTTCATGGCCTCTGGCGAGAACACGCCATGCTGGGCCGCGATGGCGCCAAACACCAGCGTGCCCAGAAGGTTCGCGCCAAGCACGATCGCCCACACCCGGACCGTCTGCCGCAGGGCCGCCACCGTTCGCTCGGCGAGGGTGGGAACAAGGGCGGTCAGCGTCGTCTCGGTAAACAACTCCTGCTGCCCGAGCACCACGATCAGGAACCCCAAGCTGTAGCCGAAACCATCGATCAGGTGGCTCCAGGAGGCCTCCGGCAGACCCGCACGCAGATAGGCCTGCAGCACGAACGAGAAGCCGATTGACAAACCTGCGGCCAGTGCAGACCAGGCCAGTCCACCGAACGACCGCTCCAGCTTTTTGCGACCCTGGTCGCGGACGATCTCGTGGATAACCAGGGGGCCGATGATCACGTGCGCAGCGGCCTGCTCCTGCTCCTGGTCGCTGAGGTGTGGGGAGTTGCTTCCGGCTTCGTCCGTTCCGCCGCTGTCCATGGATGAAGCGTCCCCGGCTGTGTCAGTGTTCGTCTCGCTCCGGGAACTGCCCTCTTTGGCTTCGGCGTCAAGCGGTGCGCCGCGCGCTTGCGGCTCCAGCAGATGGGCTGGCTCACGCCCACTTGGGCAACGTCGGACCAGGCACTACTCGTCGCGGTTCCCGGCCTCCCCGCCTCCGGTCCCCGGTTCCCCGGTTTCCTTTCCGGACGCACCGGGCTGCGGCCCGAGGTGTTCGAGCTTCCGTTTCACCTCGCGGTCATACTCGGTCAGTGGCGTGGGATGCTTGACCGCAACGCCCGGCGGCACGGCATCTCCGGGATCGCGGTCCCGGCCATCCTCGTTCGACATCGGTCCTCCTCAGGTTTCAGCACTCTTGCGCGGCCTAGCCCCGCTCCGTCTACCTCCTCCGGGCAACGGCCCAGCCGCGCCATTCGGTTCCACCTTCCACCAACCCCGCACCCTGCGCCCGGTTGCAGCGTCATGCATGTTTGCCGGCCGGAGCCGCGGCTGTCTGAAGCGCCTACGAACACGAGGGTACCTGGTCCCCGTCTGAGGATGGAAGGGCGAGATCTCCCAATAAGTTGACGGTGCCCCTGTGATCATGGGCACCCCGGTCCGCTACGATCCCTCACTGGAGCATGTCGCCCCGGACGAGGCCGAGACGCGCGCGGCGCTCATAACGACGATGCGCTCCATCGCCGAGACGACCTGCCGCGACTAGGGCTATGCCGTGCGCAGCGTCCACGCAAAGAGCTACGCGCTGCTCGAAGGCGAACTGACGGTGCCAGATGGGCTGCCGGCTGAACTGGCCCAGGGCATGTTCGCCCAGCCTGGGACCTACCCGGTGGTGCTCCGCTTTTCGACCAACCCCGGCGACATCCTGGACGACAGGGTGTCCGCGCCGCGCGGCCTCGCGGTCAAGGTGATCGGGGTGGACAGCGCGCGGCTGCCGGGGTCAGAGGGCGCTGTAACCCAGGATTTCGTCGTGGCCAACGGCCCGGCCTTCGTTGCACTGGACGCCAAGACGTTCCTGGGCAGCCTCAAGCTGGCACCGCCCTGCAATACTTCGACCCATGGCGTCCTTTGACTGAGCCGAAACCCGCCCCAACACTGCTCCGGAGCCGCCATCACTGTAGTTACGGGCCGTGCGCCGCCGGCCCCAGCAAGTTCAAAAGCGGGTCCGGTGCAGCCCACCGGCTGCTCAACGGCTTGCCAACAGGGCTGCCGGGCTGTCGCCCAACTCGTCGGGCGTCCAACTGCGCCGCAGCGTGAACAGCTCCACCAGGGCAGTCGTGTCCCTGTCGCGGCCCAGTCCTGCCGCCGCGGCCACAACCCCGTCCTTGACGTAGTAGGCCAGGAACTCCGGCTTGCCGAGGTCGCCGTGCAGCACGACCCTGTCCCACGCCTCCGCGTGCCCCACGTAGTCGAGGCGCTTCATATACTGGATAGTCCAGAAGAACGGCACCGCGTCGTATGGGGTCGGCTGGCCCAGCATATTGAGCGCCGCCACCCGGCCCTGCTGCTCCGCCACGCGCCAATGCTCGACCCGGATCCGTCCACCGTCGCCGCGGTGCGGGAAGCTGGCGATGTCGCCGGCCGCATACAGCCCCTCCCCGGCCCGCAGGAAAGCGTCCACGACGATCCCGCCGTCATCGGTCCGTGTCAGGCCATCGGCATAGGACGTGGCAGGCTTGACCCCAAAGCCGATCACGACGAGGTCCGCCGGCAGCGTCTCGCCGCTCTTCAACGTGACGCCGGCGACCTGCCCGTCTCCCTCCAGCGCCGCGACCTCGCTGCCGAGGCGGAAGGCCACGCCGTGCCGTTCGTGCAGGCCGATGAACGCTGCGCCGACCTCAGGGCCGAGCTGCTTCTCGAACGGCACAGCCTCTCTGCCCACGACGGTCACGTCCAAACCGCGCTCGCGCAGGCTTGCTGCGACCTCCATCCCGATGAAGCTTGCGCCGAGGATCACGGCCCGCCCGCTGCGTTCGGCCTGCGCCAGGATGGCATCCGCGTCGGCGCGGCTGCGCAGGGTATAGACGTGGTCTAGCCCGGCGCCCGGCAGCGCGGGGCGCACGGGCGTGCCGCCGGTCGCCAGCAGGGCCGCATCGTACTCCACCACGGACCCGTCGGCGCAGGTCAGCCGGCGCGCGTCCGCGTCAACGCGGGCCACCTCCGCCGTGCGCCGCTCAATCCGGTGCTCCCGGTAGAAGGCCTGGCTCTGGAGGGGCGACTTCTCCCCGCCCGTCCGTCCGGACAGCGCATACTTGCTGAGGACCGTGCGGTCGTAGGGAACCCGGTTCGCCGGGTCGAGCATGACGACCCGGCCTGCAAACCCGGCCTCACGCAAGGTCTGCGCCGCCACCGCCCCTGCCGCGCCCGCGCCGGCGATGACGAAGCAGCGCTCATCGGCCTCCGGCACCAGCCCGGCGGGCGCCTGCACCGGCTTGGCCAGCAGGATGCGCCCTGCGTCAAGGCGCACGTCGTAGCGCGGCAGCGCATCCAGTGCCGGCGGGTCGAGCACCGCCCCAGTCCGGACGCAGAACGCCGCCTTGTGCCAGGGACAGACGATGCGGCTTCCGTTGTGGACACCTTGCGCGAGCGGGCCGCCGGCATGGGGACAGGTCGCTGCCACCGCATGCACCCCGTCGCCGTCCCGCAGCAACAGGATCTTCTCGCCGTCCCACTCGACCTGGCGCATGCCGCCGGGGTCCAGATCGTCCAGGAGAGCGGCTTCGAACACGTCCTGCGGCATCTGCTGCTCCCGTTCGGTGGGCGATCAAACGCGGCGGCCCGGCGATGGTTTGGCGTTATGGGCCGGCGTGCACAGGCGCAGAGTGGTTCGGTGCAGAAGTGTGGTTTAGAACCATCCCAGCCCGAAAGTCGATGACCGTTCGGAAGCGTCGAACAGAGGTGGAGACGTCAAGAATTAGAGCGATCAATCCCGACGCGGCACGTCTGATGGCCGGGATGCACGGCCTCCAGAAGGTCTGACCCATGCCGGCCCATAAACGCGCAGTCCCGGGCGACCAGGCGGCGGTCCAAGCCCTGCGCCGCTGGTCCGAGCCGCTGCCGCAGCTCGACGACCCCGCCCTCACTGACACCTTCGACGTGTTCGGACGCGCCCGCGTCGTGCTGCTCGGCGACGCGACGCATTGTACGGCGGAGTTCTCTCGACTTTGCCCATTCGGGAAGAGCTGGGTCAGGCATGACCGCGACCACGGCACATAGCGGAGGGCGTCGAGGATGCCCCGGAGCTCCGGCGCAATCGGTTTCGTCATGTCGGTGGTTTCGGCCGAGATGACGATACGCTCGAACCACAGAGGCTCCTATTGGGTTCCGGGGTGGTGATGGGTCCGTCACACAACCAAGCCGGCGATCAAGGCGCTGAGCAGGGCTTTGCCACGTCGGCGCGCGTTATGCACGAACTGGAAGAAGCCGAGGTAGAGCGGTAGCTTGTCTTGCGAGATGCCGCAGTGCGGGCGCCACCAGGAGCGCAGCAGTGACCAGAAGCCCTCCATCGTGTTGACGTGCACCTCGCAGAAGCCGTCCCCATCCGCGTCGCGGGCATACTCGCCGCGGGCGTGGCAGACCGTCCTGTGCTGGTAGCCCCCCAGGCGGGCAGGCGGGCGTAGATGCCATACTCGTCGGTGTGGACGAGGGTGCCCGGAGCGACCGCGGCGGTGATGATCGGCTTGATCGTGGCCTGTCGCACGCGGGCCAACATGCGCAGGACCACTTGGCCGCCGCGCTGGATCAGGCCGAGGATGGGCGGCTTGCCCTTCGCCAGCGTGCCGCGGCCCGGCGCGCCTGTCAGCTTGCGACGGCGTCCGAGCCGCCCCTTTTGGCAACAGGCGCCGGCTGTCCCTCATGCCCAGCCACGACGTAGACCTCGTCGATCCCGCTGGATGCCCTGGCATCCGGCTCCACCTCGCCCGTCAGCTCCACCGCCGGCGTCCTGGTGGCCAGCCCGCGGCGCAGCTACTCTGTCATGACCTGCACGTCCGAAGCATCCAGGCCCAGCTCCAGGGCGATCTGCCGGTTCCTAAGAAACTGCCGCCACGGGTGGGGTCGGGTCTGTGGTCTGCAGCACGTAGCCGAGCGACTTGGCCCGGCGTCGGAGGTTGGCCAGCACGCGCTGCCTGTATCGCTCCTCGTAATAGGAGGCGCCGGGATCGGTGTAGGCCGTGCCGTGTCGCAGGGTGTTGTAGAACAGCACGGCAATCTTGCGCGCGGTGGCGGTGACCGCCTTGGCCTTGCCCACGCGCCCGGACAGGCGGCGGTAGAAGGCGCCGAGCGCCGTCTCGGTGCGGCCCACTGCGACCGCGGCCAGCCGCAGCAGGGCGGCAGCTCGATTGTTCGAGCGCCGGGTCTTGGACGAGAGCACCTTGCCGCCGGAAATCTTGTTGCTGGGTGCCAAACACAGCCACGAGGTGAAGTGCTTGGCACTGGGCCAGGCCGCGAGGCTGGTGCCGCACTCGCCCACCAGCTTGAGCGCGAGATACGGCCCGAGACCGTGGGTCTGGGTCAGATCGACGCCCAGGATCCGGTGCAAGGCCTCGCGTGCCGGGAAGGCGAGCGCATTGTGCGTCTGCGTTTGGTAGCGGGGCGTGGGTAGCGGCGTGGCAGGCACCGGGCAATCGGCCTGCAAGCGGTTCAGCGCTGCCTCGATGCGAGCGTCACACGCGGCCACCTTGGCCTGGTAGGTGTCGTAGAGTTCCAGGGCCTGCGCCAGCGCGAAGACGTGCTCCTCGCGGTCGTTGCCGACCAGCGCCTGGCGGACCGTCTCCTCGGAGGCCTTGCAGCGATAGTCGCGCAGGGCGGCGAGCGCGGCCGGGTCACGCTCGCCGGCCACGATGGCGCGGATGATGCGCAAGCCGGTGGTGCCGGTGATGTCTGTGACCACGTGGTGCAGTTGCAGGTTCATCTGCGTCAGCGCCTTCTGCATGTGCTGGATGTGCGAGGCGGCGTAGTCGAGCAGACGCTCGCGCTGGCGCAGGTAGTCCCGCAAAGCCGCGATCCCGGCGTCCGGGCGGAAGCTGGCGCGCAGCAGCCCATACTCATGCAGCCGCTGCAGCCATTGGGCGTCGCTGACGTCGGTCTTGCGCCCTGGCACGTGCTTGGCGTCGCGGGCGTTGACCAGCACGACCGCGAAACCGCGCTGCTCCAGCACCTCGTAAGCCGGGATCCAGTAGACCCCGGTGCTCTCCATCGCCACGGTCCGTATGCCGCAGCGCTCGAACCAATCGGCCATGCGGTGCAGGTCGGCGGTGAAGGTGCCGAAGCTGCGCACCGGCTCGGGGTCGCGGTCTGGGCCGACGGCGGCCACGTTCAGCGTAGCGCCGATGTCGACGGCGGCGGCGTGGGCGTGAACGGGCGACATCTCCCGCTTCCGGCTGGGCCGTTTGGCTTTGCTCATCAAGTCTTCCTCTGCTGCGCAAGGGCGGAGGGGATGAGCTGCGCGACAGATCAGTTTCCTAACCGGGATCGCCCCAGGGGACGTCACCATTTGCAAGTGCGCAGCAGCCCACGGGCCAAGTTGGAAAACGGGGTTCTAGACCACCAAAAACGGAGCGGCCGCGCCCCTCCGGAGCCGATTACACACCTAGCCGTTTCTCCCGCAACAGGAGGCATACCGAGCCGCGCCAGTTGGAAAGGTTCAGGCCCATAAAGTAGAGGCACAGGACTCACACGCGCAGCGGCTGGTGGTGCCCGCCCAGCAGCATCGCGTGGCGATCCCCCGGAGAGAGATGCCCCACAGCGGCATCAAGGCCGGTGAGGTTGTCAAAGCGCCCCGTGCACGCCTTGCAACGATACCGTTGCCGGTGCGGCTGCGTGTCGTCGCACCCGTCCCGGATCACCGCGGAGTTGCCGCACCCAGGGCAACATACCCCCTCTGGCCAGCGGTGTTGGCGCACGAAGGCGAAGCACTTGGCGTCGTCCATCAGGCCCGAGATGTTGACCAAGTCCGGTGCGGCCATGATGGCGAAACCTCCTCGCGCGAGGCGGGGCATCGCGCGCTCATTGCGCATTCCGACGAAGTCAGCCGGTGATTCCGATCCAAACCAGCCGCCTGTTCCGAGCGAAGCCAGCCGGGCATTCCGATGATCCCAGCCGGGTGGACGACGCTGTTTGCGAGCGGGTGAAGTTGGCCTACGGGGCGGCTGCCTCGTCAAGCCTGGCCTTGGCAGCGCGCAGCTTGCGCATGCTTTCCCCTTTCAGGTCGAGGCGGTGCGCACCGTGGACGAGCCGGTCCAGCACGGCGTCGGCGATGGTGGGGTTGCCGATGTGCTCGTGCCAGTGCTCCACGGGCACCTGGCTGGTGACGATGGTGGACGCGCGGTCGTGCCGGTCGTCGATGATCTCCATCAGGTCCCGGCGCTGCTCGGCGGTGAGCGGCGTCATGGCCCAGTCATCCAGGATCAGCAGCTGCACGCGGGCCAGGCTCTTCAGCATGCGGGCATACCGCCCGTCGCCGCGCGCCAGGCCGAGCGCCTCCAGCAGCCGCGGCACGCGCTGATACAGCACGGACCGGTTGTCGCGGCAGGCGCGATGGCCAAGCGCGCAGGACAGCCAGGTCTTGCCCGTCCCGGTCGGGCCGGTGACGAGCAGGTCCTGGTGGCGCTCGATCCACTCGCCGCCGGTCAGGCGCCCGAACAGGGCACGGTCCAGCCCGCGGGCGGCACGGTGGTCAACGTCCTCCGGCGTCGCCTGCTGGCGTAGGCCGGCGAACCGCAGCCGGGCGGCCAGGCGCTTGGTGTCGCGCTCCAGCGCCTCGCGGTCCACCAGCATGGCCAGCCGGTCCTCGAAGCCAAGGTCCACGTTGTCCGGCTGTCGTCTCTGTTCTTCCAGGGCGCGGGCCATTCCAGCGAGGCCCATCTCGCGCAGGCGGTCCGTGGTGGGGTGGGTCAGCATGGTGTCGTCCTCCTCAATGGTAGTAGCCGCTGCCGCGGATGTTCTCGTGCTGGACCGGCAACTCGTCCGGCACGGGTTCGGGGCGAAAGGCCCGGTCGAGGCCGTTCTGCAGGATGGAGCGCACCGACCCGTATGAGCGGGCGCCGATGTCCATGCCGCGCTGGCAGGCGGCCTCCAGCCGCGCGGGGCCGTAGGTGCGCGCCAGCCGCAGGATGCCGAGGCAAGCCCGGAAGCCCTGCTCAGGATGCGGCTTGGCGGTCAGGATGCGCTCAACCAGGGCGATGGTGCCGGGGCCGACCGCCGCGGCCTCGCGCAGCAGCCGCGTCGGCGTCCACTCGGCGTAGCGGCGGTGGGCGCTCGGCATGTGGTCGGGCGTCGTCGTGTGCCGGTGCTGGCGTGGGCTGCGGAGATGGCTGGCCACCCGGGTGCCGCGGTGGAACAGCTCGATGGTCTGGTCGGTGATGCGGGCCTCGATCACCTCGCGCACCAGGCGGTAGGGCACGGAGTAGAAGTGGCCCTGCACCTCGACGTGGTAGTCCAGCCCCGCCCGGCAGCGTTTCCACTCGGCGTAGGCATACGGCCCAGACGGCAGCGGCAGCAGGGCTGGCTGCTCTACCACCTCGAACAGCGCCCGGCGGCTCGTGCCGAGGTGGCGCATCGTCCGGTTGTTCAGGTCGGTGGTCAGCGCCCGGATCGCCACGTTGAGTTCGGCCAGGGAGAAGAACCGCTGGTTGCGCAGCCTGGCCAAGATCCAGCGCTGCACGACCTGCACGGCGACTTCGACCTTGGCCTTGTCGCGGGGCCGGCGGACGCGCCCGGGCAGGACCGCCGTGCCGTAGTGGCCTGCCATCTCCTGGTAGGTCCGGCTGATGCCCGGCTCATACCGGCACGTCGCGGTGACGCCGGACTTGAGGTTGTCGCAGACGATCTGCCGCGCCACCCCGCCGAAGAAGGCGAACGCGCCCACGTGGCAGCCGATCCAGTCCGGCAGCGCCTGCGTCCAGCGCGCCTCCGCGTAGGTGTAGTTGGACGCCCCCAGGGCGGCGACGAACACCTGCGCCGCACGTACCTCGCCGGTGGCGCCGTCGATCACGTCCATCGTCTGCCCGGCGTAGTCCACGAACAGCCGCTCGCCCGCCGGGTGGGTCTGGCGCATGGTCGGCGACAAACGGCCCCGCCAGGCCGCGTGCAGGTCGCAGAACCGGCTGTAGCCATACCCCTCCGGCTGCCCCGCCCGGTACTCCTCCCACAGCAGCAACAAGGTGACGCCGGGGCGGCGCAGCTCGGCGTGCAGCCGTGGCCAGTCCGGCTGCGGGCGCGACGGCTCGGCCACGAAGGGCGGGCTGAACAGCCTGCGCTCCAGCGCCGCGTCGTCCAGCCCGTCCGGCACCGGCCAGGTGATGCCGACCACGGCGGCGCGGCGCAGGTACTCGGCCACCGTGTAGCGGCTGACGCCGACCATGGCCGCGATCTGGTGGCCGCTGCGGCCGCAGACGTGTGTGAGGCGAAGCACTTCTCGAACCTGGCGCATCGGCAGTCTCTGTCCTGGCATGGCGCTCCCCGGGGTTGCCCGGACAGACCCTGCTCTCGGTGAACGACTGCTCGCGAACCGCGCCGACCGCCCTACTCAGGGGTGGCTGGGATGCCTCGGAATGGGTGGCTGGCTTCGGCCGGAATCACCGGCTGGCTTGCGTCGGGATACCCGGCTGGGATCCGTCGGAATACGCACTCATCATCAGATCAGGGATCCGTCCGCCACGCCACCCAGGCCCAAAAGCCACCACCCCGGAACCGAACAAGAGCCAAGCCGCTAACCGACCGTGCGCGGCAGTTGCTGCTCCTGCTCGCACGCTGGCTGCCCAACCGGCAGGTCATCGCCGTCGCCGACAGCAGCTACGCCGCCATCGAGCTGCTCGCCGCCGTGTGCCGCCGCGTGACCGTGATTACCCGGCTGCGGCTCGACGCCCGCCTGTTCGACCCACCGCCGCCCAGGCCGCCCGGGACCAAAGGACGCCCGCGCGTCTCTGGCGCGCGCCAGCCGACGCTGCTCCAGCGCCTGGCCGATCCTAAAACAGGGTGGCAGCGCGTCACGGTCGCGGGCTGGTATGGGCAGACCGAACGCCGGCTCGACGTCGTCTCGGGCACGGCGCTTTGGTATCACCCCGGCAAGCAGGTGCCGATCCGCTGGCTGCTCGTCCGAGACGTCGCCGGCGAGTTCGAGCCGCAGGCGTTCGCCTGCACGGACCAGGCCGCCGATCCCATCGCCATCCTACGGCTGT
>JAABUN010007134.1_pt1 | contig 12291 bp, 10 predicted proteins | sample 5559311 | NCBI WGS metagenome assembly JAABUN01 (sample SAMN10711877, study PRJNA513370) | rock metagenome | isolation source: Antarctica rocks | place: Antarctica: Victoria Land, Siegfried Peak sud | reverse complement strand
ACAGCATTGCATTCTTCTCATTTATCTTACTCAGTTGTCAAGTGCGTTTTAATCTGGTCGTTTATTCTCATCTTGTTTAATTTGTCAAGTTCACTTTATACCAAGTTAGATGAGCTTACCCTGGGTGAAAACTGAATTACATATTGAGAAAAAGTTTATTTGTAAAAAACAGTAACTTAAAATACATTTTGCTAAATGCAGCAATTACCAATTCTTGACTCAATCTCCATAAATTCACCACATTCAACCCCAGGTTAGAACTATAAAACTGTAAATATCTGTAACTTAACGGTGAAGCGCTAAAAAGTAATCATGCAGATTCAAACCCCAGATTGGGTAAAACACGCAGTTTTTTATCAAATATTCCCTGATCGCTTTGCCAAAAGTCAAGAACCGCACAAGCGAGTTTTAAAAACTGTATCTTGGGAAGAATGGGATGAAATGCCTACACTCCAAGGCTACAAGGGTGGAGATTTGTGGGGTGTTTTAGAGCAGTTAGATTACTTACAAAGTCTAGGCATTAATGCAATTTACTTTACGCCAATTTTTCAATCTGCCAGCAATCACCGCTACCATACTCATGATTACTATCAAATCGATCCCATGTTGGGCGGAAACGATGCCTTTAAAGATTTACTCTCAGCCTGTCACGATCGCAATATTAAAGTTGTCTTAGATGGAGTATTTAATCACTCTAGTCGCGGCTTCTTCTTTTTCCACGATGTCCTAGAAAATGGCCCTCATTCCCCTTGGGTAGATTGGTTTAAGATTCACGGTTGGCCCTTGTCTCCCTATAATGGCGAATTTCCGGCAAATTACGAAGGCTGGGCAGACAACCGAGCGCTACCAGTATTCAACCACGACAATCCTGAAGTGCGAGAGTACATTATGGAAATTGCCGAGTATTGGATTAAATTGGGCATCGACGGCTGGCGTTTGGATGTACCTTTTGAAGTCAAATCACCCGGTTTTTGGCAAGAATTTAGAACTCGCGTTAAAGCTATTAACCCCGAAGCTTATATTGTGGGCGAAGTATGGGAAGACTCTAGAGAGTGGCTAGACGGTACGCAATTTGACGGCGTGATGAATTACCTATTTGCTGCCCCTACCATCGCTTTTGCGGCAGGCGAGCGCGTGGATATGGCACAAGTCCAAGACAGGTCTTATCATCCTTATCCCCCATTATTTGCCGCCGAATACCGTGACAAAATTCAATCTTTATTACAGCTTTACCCTTGGGAAATTCAGCTAACTCAACTCAATTTGTTGGCTAGTCACGATACGGCTAGGCTAATTTCTATCGCTGGTGGCGATCGCTCAAGTGTAGAATTATCAACCTTACTATTACTAACTTTTCCCGGCGCTCCTAGCATCTACTACGGCGACGAAGTTGGTTTACCTGGGCGTTTAGATCCCGATTCAAGGCGGGGTTTTCCTTTAGAATCTCAGTGGGAGCGCGATGTTTTAGACTATCACCGTCAGCTAATTTCTATTCGTCACAATTACCCAGCCTTACGTACAGGTAGTTATAAAGTTATATATGCTCAAGGTACATTGTATATATTTGCCCGAATTTTAGACGCGGAAGAATTGATTATTGCTGTTAATGCTGGTACAGCAGAAGTCACCGCTACTATTAAAGTTGAAGCTTTAACTTCTCAACCTAGCAAAGTTTTGTATGGCGCGGGAGAAATAAGTTGGAGTGACAAAAAACACTCTCTAACTATTAATGTTCCGTCTCGTAGTGGGAGTATTTTCTCCACTATTTAAAACAAAACAAGAGGTATCTGTAATTAGATACCTCTTGTTTTGATGTTCTTGCTAAGTTGCAACAGTGTTTTGCTACTTAACGATTTTTTGGCAAAGCTTTACAATGTTGTGATCGGTTCAGTCAATGCCAGAAAAATTATGAGAGTGACTTACCAGCTTCAGTAAGCATTTTGCCTAATTCTGACATTTGCTGACCTGCATCACCACCAGTGCTTGTACCAGCACCAGAAGCTTGTCCACCTAGTTTTGTCAACAATGCACCGATTGAAGAACCAGAGGCGCTACCGCTTGTTAAAGCAGTTTTGAGTTCAGCAAGAGTACTTGCAACTTCTGGGGCTGCATCTTTGAGTTGTGAGTGCCAGCTTTCAATATTTTCTACTGCTGCTGCTGCGGGAAGTGCTGTTAGTCCACCTTTCAAAGCAGAGATTGTTGAATTGAGATCTGCTGTTGCCATGATTATCTACTTTGAAATGTTTTACCTTGCTACTGTAACAAGTTTTACAATTTTGTGGGTTGAGATTAGGTTAATTTGAGTTTAAAAATTATTTAAACCAAAATTAATCTTAAAAATAATTTATCTGACAGATAAAAATCATCCTTTCAGCAGATGTATTTGTTTATAAAATGCAAGTAAAGCAGAATAAATACTTCTACTTTACTTGCAAACTTCAAAAAAGAGCGATCGCCTAACTTGTGTAAGGATCTACTCAACCGCTAATAATGCAGGGAATAAAACGCTATCAATCACATGGATTACACCATTATCTGCAATAATATCTGTTTGCAAAACGTTAGCGTCATTAACTTTAATGCCATTATTATTTTCAATAGCAACGATTGAACCTTCTACAGTGGCGGCTTCTTCAATTTGCTGCAAATCTTCTGCTCTTACGTCTCCAAAGACTACATGATAAGTTAAGATTCTTTTAAGTTTGGGGATGTCTTGGAGTAACGCCGCTAAAGCTTCTTGAGGCAACTTAGAAAAGGCTTCGTCGGTGGGGGCAAAAACTGTATAAGAGCCTTCACTTTTGAGCAAATCTACTAAGTCAGCGCTTTCAATTGCTTTTACTAAGGTAGTAAAATTTCCGGCATTAACAGCAGTTGCGATAATATCAGCCATGATAGATTTTTGAAATAGTTCAACTTCATAGTACAGCCTGCCTCCTTCAAGAGAACATCAAAATTGCTGCAATAAGCACGGGATTGGTTGAGCGCTAAATGGGATTTAAAAGCTCGTACATACTCACTGCGAAGGTACGTACCAGTAGACACTAGCAAAGTTGTAGCCTATCGCCGCCCCAATTTTCAGCAACGCTTACATCCATAACGTTGCTAATCTCCCATCAAGTCAGCCTGAGACACCGAGAATTTGCAGAGGTACAATTTAAGTCGGGATGACTGGATTCGAACCAGCGCCCCCTTCGTCCCGAACGAAGTGCGCTACCAAGCTGCGCTACATCCCGCGAAAAAATGGTTTCATTTCACGCTTTACTATCCTACACCAAACCGACTAAATCAAACACTAAGGCGCTGGAGGGTAGGAAAATAATCAGCACTATTGATTAAAATATAGTTTATTTTGAAACTTGGCGATCGCGCAAATTCCAAAATTAGCGCGACCATATAGGTAAATGAGCAATCAATTTGAACCCGGAGAAGATTTATCTCCGACTAAACGCGCCTTACTAGCACTTAAACAAATGCAGTCCAAGCTAGAAGCTTGGGAAAAAGCAAAAAATGAACCGATCGCCATTGTCGGTATAGGTTGTCGATTTCCGCAATTGTGCGATCGCCCGGAAGATTTTTGGCAGCTATTAATTGACGGTAAAAGCGGAATTACTGAAGTTCCCGCCGATAGATGGGATATAGACGCTTATTACAACGACGACGCAAATACTCCAGGGAAAATGTATAGCCGCTACGGTGGTTTTGTGCCTCACTTACAAGATTTTGACGCGCAATTTTTCCGCATTTCTCCCCGTGAAGCGATTAGCCTCGATCCTCAACAACGTCTACTTTTAGAAGTAAGCTGGGAAGCTTTAGAACGAGCGGGTATTGCTCCAGATCGGCTAGCAGGTAGTCAAACGGGAGTATTTGTAGGTATTTGCGGTAACGATTATTGGCATCGATTGCTAACTAAAAACGCCTCAGAAATTGATGCTTATTTAGCTACAGGCAATGCTCACAGCATGGCTTCGGGACGCTTATCTTATATTTTGGGGTTGACGGGGCCAAGTATGTCAGTAGATACCGCTTGCTCGTCGTCTTTGGTGGCGGTGCATTTAGCGATCGGCAGTTTGCGAAATGGCGAGTGCGATTTGGCGATCGCTTCGGGGGTAAATCGAATTTTATTACCCGAAGTTAGTATCAATTTTTCTAAAGCCCGAATGCTCACCCCCGGACAATATTGCAAAACCTTTGATGCTGCCGCCGATGGCTTTGTCCGGGCGGAAGGGTGTGGGGCGATCGTTCTCAAGCGTCTGAGCGATGCTATAGCCGATGGAAACAATATTTTGGCGATAATTCTTGGTTCAGCCGTCAACCACGATGGGCGCAGCAGTGGGCTAACCGTTCCAATGGGCCCGCTCAACAAGCGGTTATTCGCCAAGCTTTAGAACGTAGTAAAATTGAACCTCACCAAGTAAGTTATTTAGAAACTCACGGTACAGGTACAGCTTTAGGCGATCCGATTGAGGTGGGAGCTTTGGGCGAGGTATTTGGACAAAGAAGCACCGCACCGCCATTAATTATTGGCTCAGTAAAAACAAATATCGGTCACTTAGAAGCCGCCGCCGGAATTGCTAGTTTAATTAAAGTCGTGATGGCGCTGCAACAACAGGAAATTCCACCACATTTACATTTACAACAACCTAACCCGCATATTGATTGGGAGCAATTGCCGATAAAAGTCGCAACTGGTACTCCTTGGACTAGGGGACAACAGCAACGTATCGCCGGAGTAAGTTCCTTTGGCTTTAGCGGCACAAATGCCCACGTAGTAGTAGCTGAAGCGCCACAAGTAAAGCGGAAGTTAGCCCAAGTAGTCCGCCCCTTACATATATTCACTCTCTCGGCAAAGACTCAAACAGCACTCACACAGTTGGCTACTCGTTATCAAGATTACCTAGCTACTACGAGCGCAGATATCGGCGATATTTGCTTTACTGCTAACGTTGGGCGATCGCACTTTAATTATCGCCAATATGTTGTAACTTCCTCAATTACCCAGCTTGGCGAACAACTAGCGGATTTTGTTGCAGAGAAAGTTACATTACACCTTGGACAAATAAAAGATAGTAGTACGAAAAAACTAGCCTTTATCTTTACAGATTTTGGTTGTCAAGATGCAATGGGACACCAGCTTTACCAAACTCAGCCGACTTTTCGGCAAGCAATTGACCAATGTGCAGAAATTTTAACTAGCTACATAGATGTACCATTGCTAGAAAATTTATACCCCACTCCAAAAGAATCCGCCTTACTTAACCAATCTAGCTACGCCAACAGTGCTTTATTTGCCTTTGAGTATGCTTTATCTGAGTTATGGATTTCTTGGGGTATACAACCAGGCGCTGTTACGGGTGATGAGGTGGGCGAATATGTGGCTGCGTGTGTCGCGGGAGTATTTAGCCTAGAAGATGGCTTGAAGTTGATGGCGGCGCACGATCGCCAGTTATTACCTAACGTGGAGGAAGGTTTATTAACGGAAGTAGCCAAAAAAATTAGTTACTCAGCACCCAAAACCCAATTTATTGCCCGTTTTGCTGGAGACGTGGCAACTTATCAGTATTGGTGTCGTCATCCATTCCTAACGGGGAAGTTGTTTGCACAAAGGTTACAAACTTTGGCATCGTCTGGTTATGAAATCTGTTTAGAAATTAGTCCCCGACCTGCTATTTTGAATACAAATACTGAAGGCGATCTATTATCGAGTTTGCGTCAAGAAAGTGCAAGCTACAGTCAATTTTTGCACTGTTTGGGGGAACTATACTTACAAGGGGTAGCGGTAAACTGGTCGGGTTTTGACCGAGATTATCTTCGTCGCTTGGTGGTATTGCCTACCTACCCTTTTCAAAGACAGCGTTATTGGTTTGAGTAAGCATTAATAAAATCATTATGGCTACAAGTCTACAGAAATACTACTGTTTATTTACGGTTGGGATAAGTGCGGCTCTTAACATATCATTAGCTACAATTCCCGCCAAAGCCGAGCTATTTAATAGCGCCCTCGATCGTCTCCCTGCTACGGAGCGCGTAGCCTTACGTCAAGGGAAAAGTTTGGTTACAGGAAGCAACGGCAAATATATAGGTAAGGTATTAGTAAGAGCAACCCCTGCTACAGCTTGGCAAGTATTGACCGACTACAATAATTTTTACCGTTTTTTGCCTAATGTAGTTAGTAGCAAGCTAGTTCAAAATGATCGCGATCGCAAAGTTTTTGAGCAAGTCCAACTTGTTCGAGTTTTTGTGATTACTAAAAAAGCCCGTGTGCGAATTGCTGTCAAAGAAACTTACCCTAAACAAATTGCTTTTAGTCTTGTCGAAGGCGATTTGAAATCTCTACAAGGTGCTTGGCGGATAGAGCCAGTTTCACCCTATCCTGGCGCACCTCCCAATCAAGTTTTGATTGTTCACCAAGTCAACGCCGATCCCGGTGCTATTGCTGCTCGTGGTGTATTCTATAGTGTATATAAAAATACTTTAGAAAATACAATGGTAGCTTTGAAGAAAGAAGTTGAAAAGCGATCGCTCAAAAAATAATATTTTTTTGAACATCGTTAGTGTAATAACAACATGATTTAGTGTTGTTATTTTTTTATGTAATACCAGATTGTAAACCAATTTAATTATCTATGTTATTGGGAAATTCCCAAATAAATGTTGCGACTAAATATTAAAACTATTCCTAAAACCTGGTTTGTTTTATTCATAATCATTATTTTCTTGGGTATATTTTTTAGAATTACTAATAGTGAAAATAAAGTTTATTGGGTAGATGAAGTTGCTACCTCTATTAGAGTTGCTGGTTATACAAAACAAGAAGTTACTCAAAGTCTTGCTAGTTTAAAATTTATTAGTGTAAGAGATTTACAAAAGTATCAAAACTTGACTGTTCAAAAAAATTTAACTGCTATTAAAGCTTTAATCAAAAGTCCTGAACATTCGCCACTTTATTTTATATTAACTAGGTTTTGGGTGCAAAGGTTTGGTAGTTCAGTTTTTGCAACTAGAAGTTTGTCAGTTGTTTTTGGTTTATTAGCGATTCCTTGCGTTTATTGGTTATGTCAAGAGTTATTTAAAACACCTTTAATAAGTTGGGTTGCAGTCGCACTTTTTGCTGTTTCTCCTTTTTATGTAGCTTATTCTCAAGAAGCACGTCCTTACAGTTTATGGATAGTTACTATTTTAATTTCAAATATTGCTCTTTTACGGGCTATTCGGCTTAAGAATAGACAAAGTTGGCTTTTATATACAGTCAGTTTAACCATTGGTTTTTATACTTCTTTATTTTCTATATTTGTTGCTATCGGACAAAGTATTTATGTAATTCTTTTAGAGAAATTTAATCTTACTCAAATAGTTAAAAAATATTTATTAGCATTTACTCTAGGAATAATCAGTTTTTTGCCTTGGCTTTTTATAATTTTTTACAATTGGCAAAGGTTTCAAGATAATACAACTTGGATGCGCGTACCTATTTCTCTACCAATTAAAATAGTTATTTGGATTTATAGCATTGCCATTGTATTTGTAGAATCGCCTATTTATAAAGCTTTCGATGCAATTATTATTGCTAGAATTGTTACTGATTTAAGCTTATTTGCCTTAATCATTTTGGCTTTTGATTTTTTATTAAATCAAGCTCCAAGAGCAGTTAAGCTATTTATTTTAACTTCAACGATAGTTCCTACTTTGCTTTTTATATTAGTTGATTTAATCTTTGGTTCAAAAACTTCTACGGCTCCTAGATATATAGTTCCTTGTCAGCTAGGAATTTTGTTTACTCTTGCTTATTTTTTAGCAAATAAGTTATTAAACAAACAATTTCTCTGGAAAAAAATCTTAATTACTCTAATTTCGATAGAGATAATGTCTTGTATTTTTACTCTCAATACTTCTCCTAAATATCAAAAAACTCGAAATATATATAATATTCCTATAGCTGCTGTTTTGAACCAAGCTAAAGCTCCAGTTTTAATTGCTGAAACCAAAGAAACCTTAGACATAATATCTCTTAGTTACCAGTTGGAAGCAAAAATAAAAAATCAGTTCTTACCCCAAACAAATTTGAGCCAATTAATTAATAGCTGCGAAAATGTATTTTTATTTAATCCTTCAATAAGTTGGCAAAGTCAGCTTAATCAACAATTTAAACTAAAGCAAGTTTATCAACCTAATCTGCTTACCTCTGATGAAATAGCACTAACATTGTGGACAGTTGAAGGTTTAAACAATAATTGCTTGTAATAATAAATCTAATTATTTAATTTACTAAATTTTACAAACTTCAGATTGTACGGCTTTTTAGTAATGTATTGAGTATAAGAAGATTGCAAATATTTACTGTATTCGGTGTCTTGAGCTATGTAAAACTTAAAAAATCCTACTGTTAGCGCCTCAAGATAACTTTGCGCTACTAATCTTAATTCCTCTAAAGATGCGGCTCTATTTGTATTTAATAGTTTATCCATTAGCTGAATAGTCACGCGGGTATGAGGGAGGTTTTCAGATACTACTAAATACTTCTCAGAAGTTAACCGATTAAAAGCTGGCAATTGTTCTAATAAAAACGGTGTAACAATATCTTCATCGGTAGCTTGCCAAAAAATAGGAATGTTGACACGGCTTAAACCATTTTTCCCAAATAGGCTATTAGTAAAGGGAACAAATACAAATGCCGCCTTAATTCTGTTGTCTTGTAAATTAACTCTTTGTCTTGGTAATTCTAAAGCTCGACATTGATACAAAATCGAAATATTTACAACATTAATCGGAAAAGTACAATCTTTTTCTAGTTGGTTAAAATCAAGTTCAGCACCAGCTAAAGATAAAGCTGTAGTTCCGCCAAAAGAATAACCAAACATTCCAACTTGGTGCAAGTTTAACTTATTTTCAAATTCACTAGAATTAAGCTTTTCTAACTCATTTAAAACAAAAGTTATATCTAAAGGACGATTGATATATTCTTCAGCATCAAAATTTTCTTTGTATAATCCAGCAAAAAATTGTTTTTGCCTAAGATCGCTACTACCAGGATGATCGGGAACAACAACTAAAAAGCCTTGAGAAGCTAAATGTTGAGCTAATAGTATAAAGCGATCGCGCTGTCCGCCTAAACCATTAGAAATTGTAATTACCGGGACTTGGGACTTGTGAAAAGCTGCGGGTAAATATAAATCTACAATAATGGCGCGATCGCGTTTTGAGTCATGTAAATTGATTGTGCGCCTAGAAACACTATAATTGCCCAGTTTTCTCAAATCTGGTAAGCGATCATAATTAGTTTGTTTATCTGGAGGAGATTGTTCGCCAAGCTGACAAACCAAAGTATCAGTATCTTTAAGCAACTTAGAAATTTGGCGAGTAAACTTGAGAACTTCCCCAATATCAATTTGAATATCTGTCGGAAACTTCCGCAAAAAATTAAGGGCTGTAAATCCTTCAGGAGAAGCCGCCGACTGAACTATCGCCGCCCTAATTCCATAAAACCCATTTTGACCACCTTTAGTTTTAATTACCAATCCAAACCGCTTTAACAACCGCTCTCCAGTGATAGAGTAGCTAACTCTAGAGATAATTACAGGCTTAAGGTTGTAGCGAGTCTGCAAAAAAGCCCGTAGCTGAACTTGCTGTTTTGGACTTAAACGATTGAGAACAAAACTTAATTGGCGATCGATTTTTCCTTGCTGGGCAAAAGTTTCTAAAGCATCAACAGAAAACGAAAAGCCCAAAGTACCGTAATTAACATAAACTCGCTGGGCGGCGCTAACAGGTAAAGCAGTCAAGATACTAGAAACAATCCCTAACGCCAAAACTCGCAGTCTCATCATTTAAGTTTTTTTCAGAGCTTTTTTGACTAAATCGGGAATTTGGGAAGGTTTTTCCGCAATCGGAATCTTAGCAGACTTTAAAGCAGCTAATTTGCTTTGTACTGTACCTACATCTGCACCTCTACCCACAACGGCGGCTAAAGTTCCTGTGTGTCCCCAATGTCTCCCGGCGGGGGCTTTTCTGCCTGCAATGTAAGCAATTACAGGTTTATTGATAGTTTCAGTAATGTAATGGGCGGCGGCTTCTTCGCTATTCCCACCAAGTTCGCCGACTAAAACAATTACTTCTGTTGCGTCGTCAGAGTCAAACATTTGCAGCCATTGCAAAAAGGAAGATCCGGCGATCGCATCACCGCCGATACTTACCGCCATAGACTGCCCCAAACCTGCCTTAGTCAGTTCCAAAGCAATTTCGTAGGTTAGGGTACTGCTACGGCTGACTATTCCCACCGCTCCAGGAATATAAAACTCGCTTCTATGCGTCCCCAAAAGTAATTTTCCCGGTATGATAATTCCGGGGCTATTGGGGCCGACAATAATAGTTTCGGTAGCTTCGGCTTTCCGCAACAGATGCACCATATCTAAAGGCGGCATTCCAGAGGAGACAATAATAATTTGTCTAATTCCTGCCGATATTGCCTCCAAAGCCGCGTCTAAAGCCTGGTAAGCCGGGACAAAAATTAAAGTAGTATCAATTAAGCCCACTTCAGCTAAAGCTTGTTCTACAAGGTCAAATACAGGAATATCATCAAAGGTTTGTCCGCCCAAACCGGGGTTGACTCCCGCCACTACTTTTGTACCGTAAACTTTCATTTGTACCCCGTGAGTTGCAGAAAGTTCGGCGGTAATGCCTTGAAATAAAATTTTACTGTCTGGCTGTAAATTCATGACTTTTTAGCCGGAGAAGACTTAGCTTGACGGATAGTTTGCAAAACAGCCTCATCCAAATTTTCAATTAAAGGAATTGCTAAAGACGCAAATTGCGCTTGGGCTGAGTCTAGTTCAGAACCAGCAAAACGAACAATTAAGCGGGGATAAGAAGCATTGCCGGTTTTTACCAGACTACGATCTTCCCCAAACTTACTAATCGATTCTGCTACTTTTACTCCTTTAAGAACGCTCCCAAGGATATTGACGAGTACAACTTGAATGTTTTTGTCTCGCACCAATAGTTCTAAACCTTGCTCTAGGCGATCGCTAAAACTAGGCTTAGTTGGGTCTAAATTGCTGCCATGACCGATATTTAGGCAAGTTTTGACTTTCCCCCCCCCGTCGCTAACAAGATCCAATGTTGCCATCACAAGCCCCGCACCATTTCCCAAAATCCCAATATTGCCCGATCGATCTACTAAATCGGCATTACCCAAAATATCGAAGTAGTTTTGACTATTGGCACGATTTGCCATTTTTTGCGCCATTAAGCTGATGTCGGCGTGACGAGCGATCGCCCGGCTATTGACGGTTACTTTGCCATCTAGCGCCATTAATTCTCCCGTAGCGCTCACACCTAGGGGATTTATCTCCACTAAATCTAAGTCTTTTTGCCAAAATAGCTGATACATCTTCTCAACAACATCACTAACTGACCCAATTAAAGCTCCTTTTAGCCCCATTTTAACGCTCAACTTACGGGCATAAAAAGGCGAAAATTCTTGCTCTACTACTACTATTTGGAGTAATTCTTCTGATGATTCTACATCAACACCACCTTGAGGAGAACCCAATAATACAGGTCTGCGAGTGGCGCTATCTAATACTACGGCTAAGTAAAATTCTCTGTCTGCATTGTATTTTGCTTCTGCGAGTAGCACTTCGGGGACTTCACCTAAGATCGGGAGATGAAATATAGTTTGCGCCGCCGCGATCGCATCTATAGTATTTGTTACAATCCTCACTCCCCCAGCCCGTCCGCGTCCACCCGTGCGTACTTGAGACTTAATTACTACTGGATAGGGAATTTTTAACCCTTTAAGGTCGCCAATTTTGTCAATTTTTTGAGATGGCAATACTGGAATGCCCGTTTCCCGGAACCATTCTTTAGCTTGGTACTCTAATAAATCCATCTAATGCTTTTAGTCGCAACTCCCCTACCCTACAGCCTATCGCTTAATTTTTCATTTCTTCCGGTCAAAAAATAAATTATCTCTATCAGTTTTAATAAAAGTTAGACCGCCTGCTGGCTTTAATTATCGCGATCGCAATATTTTTGTAGTTAATCGCACAATCTAGCCACAAATTTCTGATAGTGGTTATAGTGCGCTCAAAAATGGGAAATATAGGTTTAAGCCTGACAAACTTGGTAAACCTATAGAGATTCATTGCGTATGGACTACGCAATCGGCGCTAAAGCGGCTGGTGCGATTCGTTGAGTGTGAATCACGGCAATCAGTCCGTAAATAACCACTCCAGCCAAGTCTCCCAAGACTAGCTGAACTCTCAGAGAAATGTAGGTGAAAACCCTACCAGTCAG
>JAABUN010007133.1_pt1 | contig 12292 bp, 16 predicted proteins | sample 5559311 | NCBI WGS metagenome assembly JAABUN01 (sample SAMN10711877, study PRJNA513370) | rock metagenome | isolation source: Antarctica rocks | place: Antarctica: Victoria Land, Siegfried Peak sud | reverse complement strand
TGTCGAAAGTGCGGTCATAGATAGTTTTAATGGGTTCGTTCTGGAAGGCGCATCTAAGTTTGCCGAGGCGGACGACGGTAATCACATGTAAGAGGCTTTCAGGTACTTTAGGCGTTGAACGGTAAACAACTCGGATGACGACGCCTTTAGAGGTTTCGTATTCGGCTATCCGGTTCTGACCTTGAGACCTACAGGCATCAGGTCGCCGTAGGGTACGCCTCACCTGTTTTTTGAAGATGCCTCTATCAACCATTCTCGCCTGAGCATGGTCGGAATAGATCAGCGGAGCACCTTCAATCATGAGTTCTTAATTGTAGTATCCTGTGCGTTGTCCGGGGGTAACAAAGGGGACAAACATGGTTACTGTAGGACTACTTGTGCGTTTAGAGGCTAAGCCTGGTAAAGAGGACGAGCTCGAGACGTTCTTGAAGAGTGGCCTCGAGTTGGCCGAGCAAGAACCCGACACAACCGTTTGGTTTGCCATACGGCTGGGGCCTTCGACGTTCGGGATTTTTGACGCGTTCAGCAACGAAGCTGGGCGACAAGCGCACCTAAACGGTCGGATCGCCGCAGCGCTTATGGAGAAAGCGCCTGAGCTGCTAGCCCAACCCCCAACGATTGAGCAAGTAGATGTGCTGGCGGCCAAGCTCACGTGAGGTAGGCACTCCTTGCTACAGCAAAGAAGCCCCAGTTTTTGCTGGGGCTTCTTGATTTAGGGGTTACACGGATACGTCATCAATTAGCTTAATCTTACGCGGTTTGGTTATGGCATAACACCTGAACCCTGAATTGTTTAGCGGGCTGTCCTATAGCTATACGGTATACAGACTTTTTTAGGGCGGCGATTATGGGCAATTAGAGCCGACCTGCTCATAATTGCCAAGGTTGCCGCTACCCGTTTAGCGTACCTCGGTTTGTTCCTCCCGAGTCGCCCGTGCTGTCGCCAGCAAAAACAGGTACAGCTCAGCCGCCAGCCTGGGTATGGGCTCAGCACTGTGCCGGTGCAGCACTGCTTTCTCCCATTCGCCGGGCCTCTCGTCAGGCGGCGCGGGTATGTCGCTAGGCCAGCAGGTGAGGTCTGGAGGATCATCCTCTGGGATGTCATACGAGTTGAACCACGCCTCGAACACCCGGTACTGCGTCACCCCTAGACCCTCCAGAAACGCCACCATGCGAGCCTCTATCTCGTTTGCGTCTAGTTCCGGGTGCGCCTTCTGTAACGCGTCGTTAAACGCCTCCGCTGTGTCTGTAAAGATGTCCCCGGCGTGTTTGTCGTAGATGGTCGCGCTGCGCTCCCAAGCTTTACGCCACTTCTCTAGAGCGCGGGCCTCCACCTTCTCCAGTCGGCTTTTACGGGTCACGTCAGCACCGGGCCGCAGATGTGTCTGGTTATCCGTACCACCGTCAGGCCAGGTTTGGTACGTGCTCGCTCGTTTAGCGCATCTCTCGTCAGCGTTTCGCCCTCATAGGGGTACAGATCGGGGTCGTTATCGTCTAGACGCCACACCTTGAAGTAGGCGGGTGCGAGATGCTCGAGCTTATCTAAAAGGGCTTTGAGGCTCACGCTCTACCTCCTCTTTGATCGCCCTCAGCACTCGCTCCCTAGTTTCAGGGTCGGCGCGTTCCAGGCGTCTCACAAGTTCTTCGCTGGCCCATGCGTAGTGTTCTGCTTGGGGTGTGCGCTGGAGCTTATCTAGTCGAGATTTAAGGCTCATACCCTCCCCCGTCGAGATGACGTTGTACCCGTTCTCTCGCCTCCGGGCTTGTGTCGTCTCGCCCTAGCAGCTCCCGAGCAACCACGTCCGGCACATCTTCGTAGCCTTCACTCGTTATGAAGTCCCGGCGTACCAGCGCCTCGAGCATGATCTCCAGCGCCCGGATCGGCACGGGCTTATCGCTCATAACGCGGTATCCGGCGTCATGGTCGTAGCGGTAGCTGTGCAGCTTGCGGGACTCATCACGAGAGAGGTGTGCGGGTGCCCTCAGCATCAGCGGGGCGAGATCGGCGGGGTATTGCTGCCCGTAGACCATCCCGCTTCTGGTGTATCCCTCCAAGTTTTCCAAGCGGCGTTTTAGCCTCACGGCTGGCCGCCTCAAGTCAATGACCAGCTCGGCGTCCGCTTGCAGACGTTCAGCCTCTTGCGCCGTGTACCGCCGTCCGTCCGGGCCGGTCGTGGTGGTGCCGTCCAGGTCGAACAGCCACACCTCAATACTGACGGGTGCGGTGTGGGCAGCCTTCAGCTTATCGAGTCGGTTTCTAAGTCTCATGGTAGTCCGGGCTTTGAATGATGAGCCCGTGGCACCCCGGCCCTTTGCCCGGTAGGGCGTCTAGCTCCGTTTCAGTAAGAATGCGCCCGTCGTCTAAGTGATAGAGCCCCGGCGTGTGGTCGTCCTCCCAGGCTAGCCAAAGCTTTGTCACCTCTAACGGTGTGCTCTGCTCGAGCCTGTCTAACCGTCTCTTGAGCTTCATATGTCCCTTGGGTCGATCCCCACGATAACCTTAGCGTTCCCTACCGCTTCTGGGCTTACAGGCAGGTCGTGTACGTCTCGGAGTCCCTGCGGCGTCAGGAATACTAGACTAAGGCAAGAACGCACGTGCCGAACCTCTAGGCGCTCTAATCGTGCCTTAAGCCTCACGCTGCCCATCTCTGCGGGCTGTCTTGCACCGCCGTTTGTGCTTTCTCTAGTGCCTCGAGTCTCGTTTCAAACTCGCCCACCTCTACCGCTTTGAGGTACGTTGACGCGCTCTGACTCAGGGCGTGTGTGAGCTTGCAGAGTTCGGCAGTGTCTACCTCGTCTGCCGTCGCGGTGGCGTCTAGGTGTGTTTCTAGGTGCGTGATAGCGCGCCACAGCACCGCCGAAAGCTGTTTGACGGTGCCCGGTTTGGGTCGTCGTGCGCGCTTCTTTTCTTGTCTGGCTACGTGCGCCTTGGTGTCACCGGGCATGTCACCCCCCCGTCTCTGTTGAGTTCCGTAGTGTTAAGTCATTAAGGTTGCCAAGTTTCGTGAGGACGTGCCCACCTACAAGCCTCAGCACATCTCTAGCCGTCATTTTGTGGGGCATCAGTTCACCCCTTGCCATGCTCGGTAAACAGCCCACAATCTTGAAAGCGACTCGTCACGGTCCCCGGTGAGGTAGCTACATCCCCAGGCTAGAGTGTAGCGCCCCGCGTCTGGCACTCCCGGCAGGTCCACCGTTAAGACGTTGCTACTGGCGGCGCTTAAGAGACGCTCGAGCTGCCAGGGTAGCTGAGGCAGTGTAGTGGGCAAGACTTCAGCCAGACCACTTTTTTCTGCGGCGTTCTCCCCTGGAAGCGACTTGACAAAACTGACAGAACCTGATGGCTCGAGGGTTGTGTCAGTTTTGTCAACCAGAATTAGGGGGTATGCGCTCAGCTTTTCTCGTTGTTCGGTGTTTGCGGTTGGTTGAGGTGGTACGGCGCTCAGGTACTTGGCTCGGGCGATCCGCTTAAACTCCGCCATCACGCACCCCTCAGCTCAGGGTGCAACCTCAGCACGTCGCTGGGACGACCCCCTCGCTTACCGGGCTCGAGCGTTTGTACCCTTAGCCAGTTGCACCGCTTCAGCACTTGAAGCGCACTCTCGAGCTGTTCGGCGCTTTTGAGTCCGGTCCACTGTCTGCGCTGCACGTCGCGTAAGGGTTGGGCGTCCTCTACCTCGCGCTGCCTTATCCTTTCCGCCAGCACATGCGCGGCTAAGACAGCGGTGTTGAGTTCGGGGGCGTACATCTTCTTGGCGTGAAGCTCCAGAAACGCGCACCAGTCTACCGCCATCTCTGCGGCGTCTACCGACACACGGCCTGAAGCTTTACCGTCCACTATGTCGATCAAATGAAAGATTAGGGCGAGTGAAGCGCATAGCGACGGGTACTTGGCAAGGTGCGCCATGAATGCCGGGGTGCACTCGAGTTCGGGCGTCCTTATACGGTTCATAAGCTCAGCACGCCAGCCGTTAAACAGTTCTTGCGCTTGTGGGGTAAAGCGGAGGGCTGGGATGTCGTCGGGCTCTATATCGTGCAATATGCCGGGGTCTAGTTGGTCAAGCTTTCGGTACACCTCAAAGGCTCGGTTCTTGGCGTCGGTTTTAGGGTAGCGGTCTACGTTCTCCCAGGCCGGGGGCTTGTCAGGCCAAACAATGAGTTGGAAGCGTTGCAATAGCCCGTCGTCACCCTCACCCCCCTCGAGCGTGCCGTATATATAACTTCTCAGCTTGCCCGGTTGGACGCCGCCCAGGATGCTCAAGGTGAGAGCCGGAACGTAGAGGCTGCCGCGTCCTATGCGGTCTACATTAGTGCTGTCGGTGCCGTTCCAGGCGGTGAGGTAGAAGGGGCGCTCGTTTTCGCGTCCCGGCTTGTCGAAGGTCTTCAGGAGCCCCATCAGCTCATCATGGAGTGATAGTAGCCCGCGTGGGTTCTGTATCAAGAGTTCGCCCAGCTTTTCTATGGTGGCGTCATTCGTGAGGTAACGCTTTTCTGTACCGGCGTCCTCCAAGTCCTTCAGTTCTTGCAAGAAAGCTGTCAAGTCGCTTTTGATCGCTGCCGGATCACCCTTTTTAGCTGTCCCGGACTTTTTAAGCTGTCCTATCTGGAGTTTCAACACCTCGGCGTCAGCCTCACGGTTTGCTTCTGCCGCTTCAAACGCTTCACGCGCTTGTGTGGCTAGGCGGCGTAAGGGGGCCGTCCCCTCTGCTATGGAAGGGCTTTTAAGTACGCTCGGACTGCCTACAATCGCGCCCCAGACATTTGGGACCACGAGCCAACTGTCCCGCTGTTTCGGGTAGATGCCGACCCTCCGGCCTATCAGCGCCCCTACCGAGACTAGGGCCGGGACTGCGATAAATTCCCGGTGGACGTTGGTACGTTCTGCCGCGTCGTCTATCCACTCTCTGAGCGGGTCGGGTATCAGTTCGGCGGGTAAGGTCGGAACCTCCGGTAGTTCTGCCGGTAGCGGTAGTAGCGTCTCCCAAGGCTCTGTGTCAGGTGGCACGTCCGGCTGTTTCGCGTTGACAAAACCTACAAAACCCCCCTCATGCCGTAGTCTCAGCTCCCTACCAGCGGCCTCATACGCGGCTTTCTTGTCACCGTCGTGTTCTAAGTAAGCGAACACATCGAAAGCGTCGTGCGCTCTGCCGTCGCCTAGCGCGTCCCCGTGGTGCGAGTAGATGAGCGGGGCATCATTAAACACCGTCACGCCAGGGTTACCACTTGTGCTGTCGGGTGAAAGGTACTTACCCTTAACCAGCTTGTAGCCGTTGCGCTCGAGGATGTCGGCGGGCTCATATTCCGAGTTGAACGCTCGAATGATCTCGCCTTGCTCACCCTGACGCTGTTCATATCCCTTAATAAGGCGGCGCTGCTCGGCTATCTCTAGCGGCATCCGGTTCAGAGCACGGGCCGCGTATAGCAGCGCTGTAACCTGCTTACTCGTTAGGGTCGGCACGTCGGTAAGGTCTAGGTGCTGCCAAGCGTAGAGGTTGCCACTCGGGTGTAGTGAGGGCGGGAGCAAGGCGTACCCTCCCTGCCCCCGCGTCTCTATAACGGCGTGAAAACCTTGTCTGTTACTTGCCGGGACTTTGGCTAACTTGGCGTTACCGCCGGGATTGGGACAGCGTACAAAGAACTGAAAGCCCCCGCTACCGGTGCGCTGATAGGGAATGATCGAGGGGTCTACAACAGCGCTCACGGCCTTAAGCCACGGCTCTACGAATTCGTGCTCGAGGTCGAACGGCTCTAGTGATTCACCCTTTTTGTCGAGGTCGAAATCAAGCGAAAGCAGACCGCCGGATACCTCGCCTGTAACGGCGGCAAAACCTGTGATCGCGCTCGAACTAAAGCGTGAGGGCAGCGCTTCGGGAGGGTCTATGGTTTGTTGGTTGTGGGTCCAACTCCCTAGTGGCAGTTTGTCAGCTTTGACCGGCACGATGCTGAAACCAGCACCGGCTAAGCGTTGAGCTTCAGGTAGTAAGGTCGTGAGGCTCATGCCGTTGTTTCTAGGTAAAAACTGAGATCATCAGGGTAGGGGGCTGTGTTTTCTATACTGCTGCCTTTTGTTAAGTGAGTGCCCCTTGCCCGAGCGTGCAATTCGGGCACTGCCATCAGGAGTGCTCCCAACTTTCGGCTAGTTCAGGCAACCTAAGCAGCTCAGTTTTAGGGATGAGGTACTTTCGCCCGACGCGCACGGTCTTGATGCGCCCTACTCGAGCCCAGCCGCGTAGCGTATTGATCCCTATCTTTTTCTCGTTCGCTTCGTACAGCTCAGTAATGGTGTAGAAGGGGCTGCCTTCGCCTTGACGTGCTACAGGTGAATCCATAGAAAAAAGCTCCAAAACATTACGGGACTAGCCCGTTAGAGGCTTAAGGTTTGGCAGGTCAAACCCTGCGCTGACTTAAGCTGCTATGTTCGGAGCGTTAGGTTTGACTTTGGGGGTCCTGCTTAATGGCTGATCGGGTGGCGGTGACAAGCACTTAATGGATCGGCGTACCCTGTCACTGCGGCGCTGTGGTGAGTCGGACAAATCGCTATCGAGAAGCTTTGACATTAAGAGCAAAAGCCAGGTGTATAAAAGAAGTATTTTGCTCCCGGAAGAGGCCATGTAGCTTATGTAGGAAAGCTTTCTAGTAATCTTGCGCCGGTTGCGTATTGATAGCAGTTGTTCCGCTGTACGGGCCGTAGCCTCTAAGATTAGAACGTGGCGCATTGTGAATTGAGGGCCGTGCCGTGCAATGAGCCTTTTAATTTCGTCTTCGTCTACAAAACGGTTGGAACTGTGGACATCACACAATGCGCGAAGTTGCGTCGTCTCGATAGCAGCTGCACGCGTGATTTGCCTAAATGTTCCAAGTTCTTGCGCTCGAAAAGAATGCAGTGATTCGTGTAGGTCGTCAAGGTACGATTTATGGAACGCCGGGGGTGCGAAATCATTGCCAAGGCTTTGCAATGCGCTTAAAGAGTCCGGACCTGTGACCATCGAAAAAGCCCCTCTAGACAGGGCTGTATCGCCTAAATCCATTTGTAGCGCGCTAGCTCTTAGACTATCAACCGCTGCGCTAACCCCGTATACATCCGCTGGCAGTAAAGCGCCCAGGGCGTACGCGGCTGCTGCGCTGGCTGAACTGTTGTTAGAGAGAGCGTCTAGGTTCATCATGGATTTGTGAACCAAATCAGTCGTGCTTTCTATAAACGGCTCACACAGTCCGACTAGTTGACTCGTTCTTGCTAGTGTCGTGGTCTCCGCCAGGAGAGACAAGCGCTCGAGTTCTTCTCTTGCTCGCATCTGATCTGCTTCGACCGACGCCCTTAGTTCTTGAAGCTCCCGCTGGTAACTCATGTAGGGACTTGTGTCTATCCCTATAGCTGCGGCACTAGCTGAAAGCTGCGCTGACATACACTCACCCAAAACGTCCGCAATCCCTCTAACCTCAGGCGCTTCTAGATGACCCTCTAATATGTCTTCTAACGCATCCCACCGCATACTCTTTTTATACCACATGATGTAACGTTTCGCAAACAAAGTACAGGATGATGATGTTTGCGAAATCGAAAGCTTTTCTTTTTTACAGCTTAACTACAGCTACGGGCGCGTAAGCTAGCGTTAAGTCACGTGACGAGCACCGTCTTAAGAGAATAAAAAACACGTCCCACAGGGCAATAGTGTTACCGCGCGTTAAAGTGCATTACAGCTTGTTGGCTAAAAGCACACTTCACACGCGAGGGGTCGTAGGTTCAATCCCTATACCGCCCACCACGTCACAGACGCAAAAACAGCTCGGATTTGATGCCGAACTGTTGGCTTTTGACCGCAGCAATACCGCAGGAAGATTTTAGTTCACGTTTTTGGGCTAACTCCCTAGCAGGTCGCTCAGGCTTAGAGCTGCGGCTTGCCGCTCCGCGTCGTATAGATGACGGTAGGTGTTATATGTGATGTCAACGCGCGCATGGCCTAAACGTTCCGAAACCTTTTCTACCTTAGTGCCCCTTTGCAACGCTAGAGAGGCGTAGGTATGCCGCATGTCGTGTAAGCGTATCTTCGTGACTCCAGCAGCAACGCAGAGCCGCCTGAGGCTTCTCAGCGCATTGCCGGGGTAGATCGGCGTGCCTATCGAGGTTGTGAAGACGAGCCCGCTGTCCGTCCACGCCTCGCCAAGATTTTTCCGCTCGGCGTCTTGGCGCGCTTTATGTACCTTGAGAAGCGTCAGCACGTCATGCGATAGGTTCAAGGTCCGCCGCGATGAAGGGGTTTTGACCTCTTTAAGCAGCACGGCACCGTTTTTTACGTCGGCTACTAGGGACTGTTTGATGCTCACACTGCCGTCAATCAGGTTGACGTTTTTCCATGAAAGCCCTAACGCCTCACCGCGCCGAAGTCCGAGGGTTAGCAGGACATAAAACAGCGTGTAGAGCGGATCGTCCTCCGCTGCTTTTAGGAAAGTCTCGACCTCGAGCGGCGTCCATACCTGAGCGACCTTCTCAACGCGCGGTGCGGATACTCTAACGCCTTCAGCAAAGTTCTTGCTAAGCACGCCGTCATGAACCGCCTCTCTAAGCGCCGCGCGAAGGTGCAAGGCAGCTTTTCGCTGTGCCCGCACTGACAAACCCTGCATCGCAGTGTAGGTGTCGCGCACGTGCAACGTCCGCAAATCTTGGAGCTTGAGATGTCCGATGCACGACAACAACGGTTTGACTTCATAGCGGTACTTGGCTCTGGTGTCGCCGTCGATATTGGTCTTATTGCTCACCCAACGCTCAACGGATTCAGCTACCGTCATCTTGCTGGGTTCGGTAAGTAGCCCACTATGCTGTTGCGTCAGCAGAGCGTTCAGCTTTTTTGCAGCCTCCGCGCGGGTCTTGCCGTAGACTGAGCGCCGCTTTGGATTGCCTTTGGCGGTAACACCGATAGTAAGCGCACCTTCCCACCGTCCATCTGGGCGCTGCCGAATGTTGCCCTCATTTTTACCTCGCCGTTTTGCCATCATTCACTCCCCTTTCAAGTTTTTGAACTGCGTCAAATCGGTGCCTCTGGGTAAAGCGACCAGCTCGAGCCCAAGTTCGTTCAGCACCCGCTGCCAACCCTCGTTGATCTTTCCTGAACGGCCCGCTAAAAGCCGCGCAAGGTTCGTCTCGTGCATATCCGCGCGCTTGGCTAACTCGCGCTGAGTGAGTTCGCGCGTTTTCATCTGATCTTTGACCGTCTGCCGGATGGTTTTGTTCACACTGTTCATAGTAGCTAGTTTATCAGTTATTGACAAACTTGTCAATTTATGTCACACTTGGTGTATCTAAGCGGCACTAGCCGCCAAGCATCAACCGCTTAGAAATCCCGCTATGAAAGAGGATCACATGCAAGATAGCACTCCCAAACAAACTAAGCTCCTGGGCGCTACAGTGCGCGGTGTCGGCGTCGTGGTAGCCATATCGAGCTGTTTGACATACGGCTACGTGCTGATCGAAGATGCTGCGGGGGTAACGCATCACCGTTTCTTGGCTGACTTGAAGCGGGATGAGGTCGTCTTTTCGTCTGCCGCTCAGCCCTTTGAGACGAGCACGCAGCGGGTTGGCTACGGACTCTGGGATGAGGTTCATAGCCTCATCCCGGCTCGTCCGGTCGTCTTGCACGCGGCGGCGTAAGGGGTACTAGCGCGCTGCGAGGTCATACCTGCGGCTTCATTCTGATACCACACTTCACGCATAGCACCGCTTCAGCTTGTATGTATAGCTCTACCGTATTTTGGCATCGGCAATGGTAGAGCACTTTGATCGTTTCAGGTATGGGCGGGTCGCGTTTTAGAGGGTCGGTGGCACTCAGACTGTTAGTTGGCGGGGCTATATTCTTGTGCGGCATCAGTCAGACCTCACTGCATCATTTTTGATTACCGTCTGTGCAATTCTTAAGAGATCGGCGTCCTCGGTTTCGGTGAGTCTACTTTTTCTGAAATAGCCTTCAGCTCCTTTCTCGAGGTCCGGTATGGTGACGCCCGGCGTCTTCAGCGACACGCCCTTTAACTCACCGGCATCGTAACGGCGGCGCAGCTCCTTAACCTCTGCTGAAGTGCCGCTCACTGTGTTGTGTGTAACTGTCTCTACTCCTAGTTTTTTTGAGCCAACTGAGCCATTTACGCTATCTGTCGTCCGTGACACGCTTTTCTGTGGCTCACTCTTTTTTCGTGGCCCACTTTCTACTGAACCATCCGCCTCTGTCTGTGGCTCACTCTTTGGCGCTGGTTCACTTACGGTTTGCGACTGAGCCACTGTTGAGGAAACTTTTGCACCGTCTGGTTCGGGATGCGGTTCAGATGGCTCACTTGGTTCAGTTTGGGCAACATAGGAAGCGGCTAGGTGCAACACGTGAGTGCGCTGATTTGTCCCCGCTAAGCCTTGCTTGCGAACAGTCAAGCGCGGCTCTTCTCTGCTTAGAATCACGCTCCTTTCGTGCAAACGCTTCCATAAGGTGCGGTCGCTCAGAGGTACGCTATCTCCCTGGTCTCTCGCAAAACGTTGAAGCTCGGCGTAGGTAGCGGCGGGCTCGAGATAGAGCGCGTCACCGTCTACCCAGCCGATCCGGGCACCTTTGGCGTGCTGCTTCAGTTCAGGGCCGTAGTGGGTTGCGACTTTAACCTGTTCCCAACCCCAACCGTCGCCGGGGCACTCACCCGTTACCGCGTCCACTACATGCGCCCGACCAGAAACGAACAGGCCGGTAAGCAACTCTCCAAAACGGGCTACTGGATCGCTCTGGGTTTGCAGGTTCGCCTGCGGCTCGAGGGCGGCTCGTATGCCGCTGTTAATCCGTTGCCACAGCGCCGCGTGCTCAGTCTCAGTCAGCGCCTTTACCTCGAGCGCAAACGCTAGTAGGCTCCGGTAGGTTGCCAAGAGTTGCGCTCCGGCGTCTACAGTCCGCTTGTGCCCGGTGCTCTGTAGCTGCTCCCGGTACTTGCTGTGGTCGGCCCTGAAGTCGGCCATGCGCGCGGCGTAGTCCTCCGCCAGCCAGCGGATAAAGCCCGCTATAGCGGAAGCGTAGATACCGTTAGCGGCTAGTTTTTGGGCCTGTGTGATGAGCTGCCAGTCGAGCGCACCGGGCTCAAGCTCGAGTATGAGGATACGCGCTTTGATGCTATGCCCTTTGGGAATGTCCTCACCAGTCGAAAGGATCAGGCCGCGCGGCGGTTTATTCGGTCTAAGACTACCGTCAGCCCGCATCCGCCCACGGGCGGCGTTGTTGCCCTGTGCTCTGAAGAGCCGTGCGGCGGTGGCGTTATACCGCTGTATGTCATGACTCGAGCCTTCGGGTGCGAAGTCGTCAACCGTGAGTAGCACATCTTTACCGGCGAATGCCAGCCCCTCGAGGGCGTTCGCCGTGCTCGACCACGAGCCGGGTAAGTGGTGAGCGTCTAGGCCAGCGCCGAAGTGTTGCTGCATCACGGCGGCTAGTGCGCTCTTACCCGCGCCCGTTTGCCCGGCTAGGTGCCCGCCAAAATCCACACCGCCGAAAACTGCTCGGTAGACCATGCCGAGCATGGGCGTAGTGATGGCGTCAGGTGCAAGGTTGAGAGTGTCTAGGCTCGAGCGTACAGCGTGCGCCAGATCGTCCCCGGTGGGCGGTACGGGTAGGGAGAACGCTTCTAAACCCTGCGGCGGCTCCACCTGCACCGTCAGCGGGGCATCTGGGGCAATCACACCCCCGGCATGTAAAAAACAGTGCTTGCTGTCGATCTCACGCCATCCTAGATGGGTATAGGTGATGCGCTTGGGGGCGTCGGCTGAGAACATCTGGATGGCGGTTCTGAGATGGTCTTTTGTGCCTTGACCGGCGTAGACCACCGCCTGCGTACCCCACTCGGCTACATTCCAGTTCATAGCTGCGAACTGGGAGGCGCTTACTTCGGCCTCCGGCAGCGTCTTACCGTTTGCGAGCTTGCCCTCGAGAACGAACGTCAGCGTGCGCTCTACGCCGTCGTCACGCTCTCTTTGCTCTGCGATGCGGGCGCTGAAGTTGCACAGTGGGGCGGTAACAGGGCCGTCGTAGGTACTTTTCTCTTGGCAGATCACGCCGTTTTCGATGAGATAAGGGCCTGCACGCTGCAACCCCTTATGACGATCTGGGTTCGCTCTCGCTACCGTCTGGTATGACTTTTTGATTGCCCTGAAGCTGACACCGCTCTCAGTGCTTAGTGTCTTAAGTAGGTGCTCGAGCTTGGAGTCCAAGAGCCTGCCGCTCTGTACGCCCCGCGCTGCGTAGGGGTAGATAACCCGCTCGCATATCTCGAGCCGCTCAGATGT
>JAABUN010007132.1_pt1 | contig 12292 bp, 14 predicted proteins | sample 5559311 | NCBI WGS metagenome assembly JAABUN01 (sample SAMN10711877, study PRJNA513370) | rock metagenome | isolation source: Antarctica rocks | place: Antarctica: Victoria Land, Siegfried Peak sud | reverse complement strand
CCGAACGGTTCGTCCGCAAACACCCCGAACCACCAGCGCTACCCGGCACCACCTGGATCAACCGACCCAACGAAACAGACTCAACGATCCAACCAACGAACTGACCCAAAAAGGTTGACAGATTCCGAACAGCACGAACAGAACGCCGAGGTAGCCAGACCTACGTCAAGGCGGCTTATGGCTTCTTCGCGGCCAGGGAGACCATCGGTAAGCCCACCCTGCACTGGCACGACCTGCGGCGCACTGCCGCGACGCTAGGAGCACAGTCCGGCGCCACCGTCCGCGAGATGCAGCACAGGTTGGGCCACACCACCCCAACCATGGCCCTGCGTTACCAAGCCGCCACCGCTGAACGCGATCGTGCGATCGCGGCTCGACTTCAAGCGCAGGTCGAGGACCACCTGAGCACCCAGCGCCTTCAAACTTTGAAAGAGCTCAAAGCGCGGTCTGGGGGAAAGGATGCGGCTCGCTGAGATGAGGCTCTCCAGATGTTTAATCTGGGGGCCACGATTCAGTCCGTGTTCCCCTGCTCCTACCTCCCAGAAAGCGAGTGCCTCCCAGGCAGATTGGGGTCCAGGACAATTCGTGATGGCGCCGTCGAAGTCGAACGGCCGTCGCTCGGCGCGAATATTCGAATCCTGCCGGAGGGCGCAACAGAACAACTGCTGACCTGCGCAAATGCACCGACAGTCGATTGACGTGCCCTACACGTGCCTTACCTGCGACCGCGGTACCTCAACGTAAGCACTGCCAGACCGCTTCGTTTCGCGGCCTCGCCCAAAGCGATGATCTGCAGATCTGCCGACGCGACATTCAACGATGTTTACCTCGGTTTCTCAATCCGCGGTCCCGTTCTGACCCTCCGGTGGCTCGCTCTGGGCTTAAGTAGATGTGGAGCGAACCCAGCCAACACACAACACTGCTCGGCGGCAGTTCGAGTCTCTGACGCAGGCAGCCGAGCGGACCGGCGTAAGTACCCGAACGTTGCGTCGGCGTATCGCGGCGGGTGATCTCGCGGCGTACCGGTCCGGGCCAAGGATCATTCGACTGGACCCTAGGGACGTCGACAATCTCTTAGTGCCAGTTCGCCAAATGCAGCGGTACCCGATTTGAATCTGGGTCTCGTACGGACGCAGAAGCAGGCTCCGCACGCATCTAGACAGGGTCGGTTTTGTCAACCTGGGCAGCGAAGCACGAGAAACCTGAGCGCCCTCAGCATCCAGCCGCTCGGCAAACTGTTGATACCGCATGGCGGCCCGGCGCGGCACCAACAATCGAATGGCCAAGCCCTGTCTGCACCTCTGCGAGCGTCGCTCCCGCCACGAGAGCCAGTGCCGCTCCGGTGTGACGCCAATCGTCAATCCGCGGATCACTACCTTCCGCGTTCGCTCGGTTTCTGCGGGGCAGGCGCGTTGGGTCATACCGCCCAGAATGACGCGGGAGTCATCCGTTCTCACTAGCCACCTGAGCCAGGGGTCTCCAAACACGCGAGGCAACAACTGGTCCACCGGCCGGCGAGGCTCGCAACAACGTTTGTCAACGTCTAGCGATTCCGCCATCACTCCGGCCGAACATCAGAGCGGCGACGCGGAGGAGCCGTCCCAGCCGCCGTATGCGGTTTCGGCGAGCGCTGGCGCCGCGACACCCCAAGGGAATTGAGTGCGTTCGCCTGAGTAGAGCTACTTGGACGCCGAGGGGTTGATCCGACTGCCCGGTACGGCGACGTGAATGATGTGGCGCGGCTCCGGGTCGATGTCGATGTCGAACGCGGTGTGACCAATCAGGGCTCTGATGTGCGGCGGCGGACCTGTGGGGTCGAAAGCTTTGTGTCGCAGCGCGACGAGAAAGCCGATGCGAATGTCGTTGCCTTGGTAAGTCGCTGCCTGCTTCAGGTACGCGGTCCGGTCGCTCATCGGAAGCTTAGTATCGTCGACCTTCATCTCCACGTGGAGCGCGAAGCTGTCGAACTTCAGCCGAATGTCGACCCGCCCCCCTCCAACATGCGAGACCTCGTACTCGACGCGAGCACCGAGGTGACCGTTGAGGTAGTTGTAGAAGTCCTCGTGGATGACATCCTCGTTCGCCGTGGCGTCGAATAGATACCCGTAATGGCCAGCTGATGAACTGGTTCTGCTAGCTACAAAGTTGATGATCAGCAATAGGACCTGGTCGACGACCGGCACGACATCGTCCTTATAGTCCGGGCTGGTCGACAGCGCTTTGCGTAGATCATCGAACAGTTCTTGCTGAGCGAGGTTCAGATGCGAGCGGCCGGCCGCTACGTGGTCGAGCCGCTGCTCTATCGCGGCGAGGATCGAGGGCGAGATGTGGGCGATCAATTCTTCGTCAGGCGAACCGGGCGGAACCAGGCGCCTGAGCGATGGCGGTAGCGGCGCCGACGGGGCGCCGCTGCCTGCTTTTCCCGGCGCTTCATCTCCCTTCGCCACTCGCCGCGCGATCTCCACGATGCTCCGTGCGGCGTAAAGTAGGGCTTCCGCATCTTCGTCCTGCTCGTTGGCGTCTCGCGACTCGAGGTCATCTGCGTACTCCTCGAGGTTGCTCAGGTGGCTGGCGTTGGTGGCGAATCCGACCTCGATGACCGGCTCGATTACGTCCTGTACTCCCACAATGTCGGCCCAGCGAGTGCCGACGCGGAAGGTGCGGGAGCTGACGTAGATGCTGAGGAGGTCGCGCACGACGACTTCTGCTTGGTAGAAGCCATCCTTGCCTAGCTGAGTGCCCATCAGATCGAGATCGGCGGCCAGTGCTGCCCAGGCTGTCAAGGCAGCCCGTTTGCCGTCGCCATACCAGTGGTCCAAGCCGCTGGAGTCGACGCTGAACCGCAGCGCCTGTTCCCGCATACCGGCGAGCACCTCCGCCGAGAGCGGTGTCGTGGCCATCGTGCCCATGGGATCGTTGGAGACCACACCGGTGACGAGTACACGAAGCGCTTCGACGATGCTGAGCATCGCGGCTGCATCGGGCCGCTGATGGGTATTGGCGGCTACTTCGAAGAACCTTGCCGCGTCCTCGAGGTGTGGGGCCATGGCGTTGACCGACGCGGCGCGCAGGGATCTAAGCAGGGAAGCAGTCGCGAGGACCCATGCCGCATCCGACTCCACGTCGGCAGCGAGTTCCTGGTCGCCGCCCTCCACCGCGTCGACGCCACCGAGGACACGGACCACATCGACCAGCGGATCCGCCTCTGGCCAGCGGTCAACGGCGGTGCTCACGGATCGGATGACTGCACGCGACATCTGGGCAGTCGTAGGGACGGTAAACTTCTGCAGCAGTGCCAGCAAGGAAAAGTGCGACCCATACCCGGCAGCGACGAGTCGGGTCATCGCCTCGAGCGCGTCCGCGGATGCCAAGTCCGCGACCGGCTCCCGTTCGGTCCGGTCGAGGAAGCTTGCGGCCACTGGTTCGAGACCTGCTACGAGCTTGACACCGATGACCTGTATTACGGCGGCACTGTTCAACAGCGCGTCGAGCGAGTCCCTCAGGATAGTGGGCTGACGGGTCGCAAGAACCGCGTCGGCGACAGCCGCCACGGCTGCGGCGGCTTCGCCGTCACCGGGTTCAGCATCTCTGGCGACCAGGGCAGCAACGATCGAAAGGGCCGGGCCGCCGGTGAGGCTCGCGGCCTCGGTGGCGATCCGTGACCAGTCGCCGAGGTCAGCGACCGCCGAAGTGGGGAGGGGCCTCCCGCCGGAGTCCTGTGCCAAATTCAGGACCGCGTTGGAGAGCGATTGGCGCGTCACCAGACGAACTCATCGCCTTCGGCAATGAGACAGTTCTCCTCAGGCAGGAGTTCGACAAGCGGACCCGTGCTTCGGGTGGCGACGATGATCTGCATCGGCGCCTCTTTCGATACGTCCATCAGCGCCGAGACCATGGTGGCTAGGTCCCCGTCGGGCACCTCCTCAGCGGCCGGCGAGTCCAGCAGCAGGAACCCGGGGTGGCGGCCGATGCTCTCTGCGTACCCGTGTTTGATGAGCGCGATGACCGTGGCGATCTTCAGCCGGAGTTGCTCGCCGGGCGACACGGCCCCGTAAGTGGACGGGTCACCATTTTGCCGGAACGTCATGTTCGCTGCGCCATCCAGCTTGATGTTGCTCAGGCTGTCCGCGCCGAAGGCCACCACGAGTCGCCCGATCTCGGTCGAGATGGTCGCAAGCAGCGGGTCCTGGTGCCCTTTAACCCAATCGCTGAGGACCTTTTGCGCGGCGTCAGCCACAGCCAACTGCACTGGATCGACCGGAGACGCGCCAACCGGTGCGACCGGCTTAGACAGTGCATCCGCCGCGCCCTCAGCGCGGGCAAGTTCAATGTCGAACAGACGGCGATCCTCGACGGTCGTCAGCAGCGCTGCGTCTAGGTCAGTCTCGGCAACGAGCTCGTCGTGACTGACCTGCAGATTGTCGATCTGGTCCCTTAACCCACCCATGACGGCCTCGACGGCTGTGAGTGCCGCCTCCAGGGCTTCGATCTCTGTCTTCGGCGTCGGCTCCTCCTCACCATCTGACGACACGGCGGCAGTGGACTCGACGAGGGCGGTAGCGACGCCGGTGCCTACCGAGTTCGCGATGACAACGTTCGCTTTGAGCGCCGTCAAATTCAAGTCGCTGGTGCACACCGAGCACTTGTGCTGGTCTGGTTCAGCCGCTCGACGCTCTTCTGTGACACCCGCGGTGCATCGCGGGCAGATCGTCGGCTCCATCTGATGGAAGAACCTCGTCAGAAGCGCATGTTCGTGTTCGGTGTGATGGCGTGCCTTTGTGGCCTTCAACTGCTGACATGCGGTGTCTGCAGCAACCGACCGGCTCAGCAACTGAGTCTCCAGAGCGTGCATCTGTCGGGCCAGGCCAACGATCTTGGCGTTGTTCTTGGCCAGCGTCGCGGGGTCGGGGGTCCCGGCTGGGAGAGCGGCGATCTTCGCCTTGACCGCTTCCACAACCTTCAGCGCGTCGGTGCGCGTCGTCTCCACCGCGTCGGTCGTAGTCTTCCTCCGCTCCTGCGCCGCCTTCTCTTCGCCCTCCAACGTGCCAGTGACCGTCGCCGCGGTTGCCAGCACCGGGACCCAGTCCGTCCCGATGAACATCTGCATCAGTCGGACGCTGAGAGTTGCCTCCTTGCCAATGATCGACTTCAGGTACAGCGGGCGCACCCACAGCGCGTTGACGTACGACGCCCAGCGATGGGTAACCGCCTTCCCCGCCTGGGAGACCGTGAATGCCTCGAGCCGCAGGCGGTTCAACATGACCGAGTTCATCGCGTCCTCGAAGGACGTATTATCGAAGGTCGCGATGACCGTGCCCGGAGTTCCGTCGGCCTCGATGACCGTCACCGTGCCGATGCTGATCTCTCCGTTATCCGCATCGAACGCCACCCGCAAGATTTCAGTGCCGACGACCCAATCAACCTCCACGTGCTCGATCCACCGCTTCACCGCCACTGAAAACTCCGCACGTCGGCCAGAGAGCGACCACAACAAAACGTTCAAAATACTCGACTTGCCCCGAAGGTTGCTGCCCGACCCTATGCCACTCACGCCGTCGGACGGCCGCCACGTGAAGTCGAACGGCACGAGAGCACGAACGACCGGTTCTTCGGCTTCGTCATGGGTGGTTTCGCCGTCCTCGTCAGCTCTGGCCGCGACGGCGACGGCATCCGTTCCTACCGGTTCGTCAGCGGTACCTGGCGAGTCCAGCGTCAGCTGCTCGTCGACAGCGTCCATCTGCTCGAGCCAGCAGCCCTCGGCATCGGGATGCGACGGGTCTAGGCGCTTCGTTCCCTTGAACGAAACTCTCGCCACACGCAAGTGAACCGGCACGCCCTTCGACGCCGACGTCGGGATGCCCAGATCCTCAAGGACCTTGTCCACTGCCGTCGACGTCATTTCGAGCCGGTTCTCCTTCCGGCGCCGGCCGAGGACCTTCACGATCTCGTCAGCAAGAGCACTCACGCGCCACCTCTCGATCCGTCCGCTGCTGCGGTCACAAGACCGTCCAGACGCTTCCACACATGCTCAGCGATCGGCGCGATGTCCAGGCCCAACTCCGTGCCGGCGTAGGTAGCCTGCTCGTACTGACGGTCCTTCAACTTGCTCCCGACAGTGTCGCCGGCAACCTGCGCCACCAAATCGGCCTGACGCGTGTATTAACTCAGCACGGGGTCGCCTTCCAGCTCCGCCACAGCGTCCGACCCCGCCTGGGTCAAAAATAACTGGTTTCGATGACTCTTCGTCCCCGGCACACCGGAACGCCGGAAGGTCGCGAGTCCGTAGGTCTCCAGCAGTGCCATCGCGTCATCGATCGCCTCGTACGCGCCATAGAACCATCGCGGCATCGGGTAGTAGTGCAGGTCCGGCTCCGGGTCCTCCAACAAACCGCGCGCAATTTCCAGATGCGAGTCCTGGAGCTTGCCGTCCTCGACCTGCGAGATGATCTCATCAGCCAGGTAGTCCGGGTTGCGCATCCAGAAATCCAACGCCTGCAAGCGCTGCTCGCTGCGCACAGCCTGCACTGCGGCCGGCGGGTCACCTTCGACTGATCTCTCCCCGGTTCGGTTCATTAGGACGAGGAGGCGAAGAGCGTGCTGCGTGCGGGTGTGGGAAGGACGCTCAACCCGAGAACCAGGACTGGTCGTCATCAACGTCCTCCCTCGGGCGCGGCTATAGATCTCGGTAGTCGCCGAAACTACCGGCGACTTGTGGGTTTCGGCGGGTTATCGTCGCACTCAGCGTGTCCGTGGAGGTCAACAGGTGGGCTGCCGCATAGAGAGCTGCCTGCCGATTGCCCTAGGACCGGTGTCTGGCCAGACACCGGTCCTAGGGCAATCGTCTAGTGGCCGCACATGGGCGCTTGTCCCTTCGCGCCAGACCGGGGGCCTCGCTAGCAACGCGAGCTACGCGTTTCCTTTTGAAGACGGGCAGATCCTCAACATCCATCCCGCAAGGACAGTCGGAGTCTATCGCCGTCATGCCACCAGGAGACGACTCCAGATTTCCTGCCTCCAAGGAGTTTGATCGCCGCCAGCCGCTCAGCACTGGGTCACGACGAGTAGGGACAAACCCCGCCCGACCCGGAGTGAACTGCGGCGCCGAAGGTGACGCGACCAGATCCATGCCTGCGCCCACAACCAGCACGGTAGGCACCATAGTGGTGGCCCTCAACTCGTCTTGAAAGGCCTCTGGTTAGATGGCATCCCAAGACGATGATTCAAGACCAATCGGATGGAACAAGTCACGCTCCTGCCTGTAAGTAATCGAACGTATCGGATCTGTTATCCACTGGATATAGGAGACCCAGACGTTGTCAGGACGGAACGGTCCCAGGCGGTAGCGTCGAGCCCGTGAAAGCAACGATCCGGTGCCCACCTTGCGACTGCGCATGCTAAGTCGGGCCCGAAACAACGTCTATCTTCTGTGGGACGCATTCAGGAGTGCCCCACCATTCGAGTCTATTTTAACGATCTCGGGCGTCGGCGCCTTCATCGCGTTCGGGATAGTCGACAAACCCACCCCGGCGCTCATGTCGGCCATCGTGGCGTTCTTCATGGGCGCAAGCTGGCGTGCTCGACGGTTGGGGCCAGATGAAGTCGAGGTGATGCTAATAGCCAGGCGTGCCCCTGTCGGAAGGACATTAGTACTGTTCATAGCCAGAACAGTGACTCTTGCCTGGAATTTACTTATAGTTGCAGCACCGCTGTTGCTGATTATCATTCTGGTGACAGTTATGTCACCAGCTACCTCCGACAATTCCCAAGTCATAATGACAGAAGATCTGTTCTATATGGGAGTGCTTATTTTGGTAGCACCCGCCTTTGCGGGACTGTTAGCAAATAAGATAAACAAATTCGATTCATGGGTCGCGAGTACGACAGAAAAATTGCCCGTGTTAGTCAGCTGGCCAATGAATTACTACATCAAAGCACTGAAGTCGCTGTTCACCTTATCCATCTACATTAGGGCAGTGGGCAAGCCTGTCACCTTCGCAACCTTTGCGAACTATTACATGAAAGTTTGCTGGACCATAACGACAATAATTCTTGGGGCCGTCTTCGGCGCTGCACTATTCGCTATTCCTGCCTTCTTGTCTGCCGTTCCCCTCTCAGAAATAATCACCGTGCCCGGGCTTCGACTCGATCCCGCCTGGGTGTACCCCACAGCCTCCATCACTCTCCTGTTTCTGACGGAATTCAACCAAGAGGTCAAGATTGCCTGCGCGAAGGGCTTACGGGGTATGGAATGGCATTTCCTCGTAATGTGTGCTCTAGTAGCACTCAGCTTCACAGATTGGTCGACAATCAACGTGATTGCTGCTGTCCCTTCCGACATCTTCAGTGACGCCATCAAGGACATGCTTGTAGGATGCGTACTTGCCATAGTCTCCACCCTTGTACTGGACGTTTCACAGGCTATCTGGACGGTTATGCTGTTCCACATACACCCCCTCAACACCACTGAACTGGAAGACAGATCCATGAAATACGGAAGGTGGCACGAACGTGGTCTATATCGGGAAGGAATGGTCTCTTTCGAACATATGACCGGAGATGGAGATGTGTCTGTATATGGTGTCGTCTACGTTCCTCGCTCAGTAAGTCAACCTGAGGTTGTCGAGCAAGGGCTTGTGAGTGCCTTGCAAGAAGCAAAGTGTGCTGAGCGTGGATTCAGCGTCGGGCTCTTTAAGGAGCACAATCACGGACTACCGCGTGCCCTGATGGTCAGGCAGGGCGTCGTTGCCATGGAATGGCACCTGTCGGTGAGAGCCTCAAGCGACGACGCCCCGAAAAGTATCCCTGCCGACGTACTCTTCGCCCTACGACAGCACGTACCCTGGGGTTGGGCACCACGTAGGTGGAGTGAAGCTTGGATAAGAGTAGTCGTGGACGCAATACTTCCTATCGGCGTGAGTACATCAGGAGACCTCGTTGCAAGTGAAAAGAGTAGGCACGTACGCACGTACACAGTAGTGCTTAACACAGATTCGGTGTATAGAATCCATGTGTCTCGTACACATGGATTAGTCGCGGCCTACCTTAACGACTAGCTTCGCCGCCGGTGGCAAAGACGCGTTGGCGTCGAATCGTCCAGGGACGGATCGTGACTTAGGCACATAGCCTGGCTGAATTTACAATGTTGACTGCACGGCGGATTCTAGTCATCGTCGCAACACGGACTGATTCTTCGACGCTAGCAGGGTATCGAACAACTCGGCTGGGGTGCGGTCGTTGAGGAAGAGTTCCATGACGTTGCGCTCCATAGCACCCAATCGTCCGCACCGGCTTGAGCAATGAATGCCAGCGCCACATGCGACCCGGCTAAAGCATAGGCACTGACCTGGTAGCGACCGTTCTTGTGTCGGGCCACTCGGTCGTACTAGCCTGCCGGTACCCCCTGCAAGTCTCGACGTCCGCGGTCGCTGACTCCGATTCGCTCAGGGACTTCACGCGACGAGGATAGCGTTGGCGTGTGTCCATATACCCGCCTCATGTCGCCACAAGTTTGGCAAGGCGGGAAGCAGCCAACGCCCGACCGGCATAGCGGTGCTAGGGCTTCACTCTCGGTGGCTACGCCGACAGTAACTGAATATCAATGCACCACGAAGGAGCATTGATGTCGGGGAAGTCAGTCCTGCGTCATGGGAGGTCAATAAGCGTTCTGGCTTTGGCGTAGAACGCGTCATCGTTACCGAAGTCAGATAGCAATCGGGGACTCACCCGCAACCGAAAACGGCTATCCATGGCGAGGTAGCCTTCGTCGAACAGTTTGTGGACGTCGCCGCGCATCAACATCCCATTGGGAACTCGGCGCTTCGCACCGTCCTTGACCGGCCGTATGAGGGCTGCCTGCAAAACTGGTCCGATTCTCGACCCTGATATCGCACGGTGCCGATGGTAGGCCCCGAGGATGGGTCCTATGAAGGCCTCCTAATTGTGTGCATGTAAACAGCTTCCTGCCCCACCCATTGGCGTCGTGACGGGGGGCAGTCCGTGTGTCAGCCCCGCGACCTCCCTGACGGTCTCGTCATCCGACCAGGCGGCGTCGAGACGCACGTTGCTCAGCAACTTCTTGAGAGCGGACCCGACGTGGGCGCCGTCACTCGTTTCTAGGTCGTACTTTTTGTAGCGAACGATGCCACCGCGGCTGAACTCCACAGCAAGGCCCAGTTCGCTTCCCGGGCCGGGAGGAACACGTTGCGGAGAAGGATGCAGACCACCTCAGGGTCGTCGCCCTAAGTCCTGCACGCCGATTCATATTTACGTCGACCAGCATCTCCTGGCGCGACGCGCGGCCATTGCCCTCGCCGAAGAAGCGCGATGCCTCGCTCACCTTCAGTTTCACGAAGGCGCTCAGAAACCCTCCGCCGCCAAAGCGGTCATCAGGGTCGTGTGTCTTGAACAGGATCGGCCCGCCAGCAGTGAGCGCCTGGAAGCCGGCGCCGGACGGGGTCCAGAACTTCGGTTCTGACACGTGGTCGCAAACACGCAGAAAGTAGGGCCACCGCATATCGGTCACTGCACTCGCCGCACGCACCCCAGCTTTCAAGCACGCGCTGTCACGCCTTCACCCGTCTCCGGCCCTTTGAGGTGGACTCGTTCGATCGGAGACCGAGAGAAGTCGGTGTTTAATTACCGCCGCGTCATGACCGCCACGCCCCATCTGGCCAGTGCCGCCTGTGCGCTGGCAACCATCTCGCGATAGGCAAAGTCAGAGGCGCGACGCTCCTATGCTTTGTCAAGCGGTTATGGCCTTACTTTCGAGTAGGCGGTAGAGGTCGCGGGCGACGTAGCGGGCAAGGCAGCGTTTGATCTCTCGGTTGGTCTTTCCTTCGGCAGTGCGTCGAGCGACGTAGTCGCGGGTGGTTGGCTGATACTGGATCCGGCTCTGGACCACGGTGTGCAGTGCGTTGTTGAGCTGGCGGTCACCGTAGCGGTTGAGTCGATAACGGGTGGTGACTTGGCCACTGTTCGCCGGGATGGGTGCCACGCCGGCGAGCATCGCGAATGCTGCCTCGGAGTGGATCCGGCCGGGGTGGGACCAGGCGCACAACACCGTCGCGGCCACGATCGGTCCGACGCCGAACTCCTCGAGCAGGTCAGGACGCCAGCTACGGATGATGGCCACGATGGCCTTCTGCAGCTCCCTTGCCTCCTTCAGCATCGCGTGCGCGCGGCGGTGTTGAGCATTGCGGCAAGCTTCTGGCCGCGGAACCTGACTCGGATCGGTTCGGGTGCTGCGATGACCAGGGGTGAAGACCTGCTGCTGGGCCTCGGTGGAGGCATTGATCGCCGAGCGCCGAGCAGCCAAGAGCACCGACGGTGCTTGACGTTCGCCCCCAGTGCGGGGAGTTCCCGACCGCGGTCGAGCCATCGCCTCACGCGCAGCGCGGATCGCATCAAGTGGATCAGACTTCGCGCCGTTGCGACGCGCAGCTCGCTTCGGGCGATCCAAATCGATGACGATCTCCGACATCGCCAACAAGTGACGACTCAGACCGGCGCCGTGACCAACCGGTCCCCTCGATCGCCCAAGCCCGCAACATCGCGTGGTTGTTGGCGAACTCCACCAGCTCGCAATAGCCCTCGGCTGTCGCCTCGACGGTGATCTCGTCGAGGACACCACCAGTGGCAGCATCTACTACCGCTGCGGAGTGGGTATGGACGTGGGTGTCGACGCCGAGGACGACATCGACCACCTCGCGCAGATCGGTCAGACTGTTCATGCGTTCTCTCCTTCGCCGGACGGGACGTTGGTTCCGGTCCGGGACGCAGGCTCGGCAGGACTGTGATGAGACACATCCGGCGCCACAAACGCCAGATGGTCAAGCTCCTGATCAGGCCAGTTCCTCCAACCGGGCCGGGGCCGGTGACCACGAGCGGACAGGTCGCAACAAGGCACGAAGCCAGTCATTCCGGGGGTCACACTCGCAGTCACCAACCACAGCCCAGCACCTTCGGGCTGCGTTGGCGATGCTCACAGTCTTTCTGCCGCGTAACGGCGCCGAGATAGGGGGCGTCCCGACCTGCTGCCTATCGCCCAGAATGGGCGGCTGACAGGGCGCAGTGTGACGTGACCACTGGTGGAGTCGGCGGGAACCTCGATGTCACGGTTCTGATCTGCAGTGACGCGAAGTAATGAGCAGCCGTGCCAGTACGGTGACAGTTAGCCTCGAGATTTCATGGGGTGGTGGCGTTAGGGGTGTGCCGGTGGCCTGAAAAGTGCCCCTGACCTGCGAGAATGGTGGTTATCTAGGCCCCATTCCGAGCAGATGCAGGAGCACCTCCC
>JAABUN010007131.1_pt1 | contig 12293 bp, 13 predicted proteins | sample 5559311 | NCBI WGS metagenome assembly JAABUN01 (sample SAMN10711877, study PRJNA513370) | rock metagenome | isolation source: Antarctica rocks | place: Antarctica: Victoria Land, Siegfried Peak sud | reverse complement strand
ACCCGTGCGCCACTTTATATCTTTCCCGAAGGAAAGTTTAATCGTTCGACTTGCATGTCTGAGGCACGCCGCCAGCGTTGATTCTGAGCCAGGATCAAACTCTCGTTAAAAAGTTTTTACTAGCTTTTATTGTTCGTTGGTTCAACATAAATTGAACCGTGTTGAATTAACACATGGACTCGCATATCTAGTTTTCAAACAGCAAATATTTTCTGTATATTTTTCCGCTTCGTTTTATGAGGCGAACTTTTTATTATACTCAATTAAATCTCTTTGTCAATCACTCAGAACAACTTTTTTAGTTTTTCTCTTTTCCAACTAAAACTTTGTTAAGAGCGAATATGTATTCTCTATATTTTGCCATTACTTGTCAAGCAGACTTAAGAGAATTTCTCAAAAATTATCTTTACGCTAAACTGCTCTTTCAAAAGCAATGGTTAAAACAAAAAATACATTATCTCAAATAATCGATTTCTCGAAATTTGTCGAAAATAAAGTCCTCTTAAATTAAACAATAAAAGAGAACAACATTTTTCACAAATTTCCTGCTTGCGTTTTCAAGCGAGCAGATTAAGATGTAATAATAGAAAGTCCGGTTGCCTGTCCCGAAAGAAATTCTCAGAGAATTTCTTTCGCCCGAAGCAGCAAATCAGTTACCTCTCGAACCGCGCCGCAACCGCCTTTTGCCTTCGTCTTATAAATAACAACCGGCAGTAATTCCGAAACTGCGTCGGCGACGGCAATCGGCAAACCGACTTTCTCCATCAGACAAGCGTCGCCAATGTCATCACCGATATACGCGACTTCTTCGGAAGCCACTTTCGCATCTTGTAAAACATCTGCAAAATCTTTCGTTTTATCAAACGAACAGGCTTTGATGTAGTGTATTCCAAGTTCGGTTGCCCGTAGTTCCAAAATTTTTTTAGCGTTTCTACCCGATATAATTCCCGAAAGAAATCCGGCTTTATGCCACGAAACTAAACCCTGACCGTCGCGGACATTGAAGACTTTCATCGCTTCGCCGCCGTCTGTGTAATAAAGTTTTCCGTCAGTCAAAACGCCGTCGCAGTCCATCAAAAGCAATTTTATTTTAGCGGCTCGCCTGATAATTTCGTCGTTTATCATTACTTTTCCTTATCTTTCGTTTAAAGTTCCTTTCCATACTTAGCGCACTTCAAACATTTCGACGCCGCTTAATTTCCAACTGCCGCTGGCTTTCGACAGACGATACAAAGCAATTCCGCTTTCGGCGTTTTTGCTTAACAATTTTATGTTTAATTCGACTTCAACCAGAACATTGTTCGCGTCTTTTTTGTCCGTCTGCAAGATTTTCGTCTGCCATTGCTGCGCTCCGGCTATGCCGCCAGTGAATTTTGGAATTTCGCCCAAAGCGATTAACGAGTCCAAATCGGCTTTGCGCCCAGACGTTGCCGCTTTATCAAACTGCGCGAAAAAGGCTTTTATACTTTCGTCAATCGTTGTCGCGGCGTTCGTTTTATTTCTGCCCGCCCGCGCAGCCAAAGTTGCGCCGTATTCGGCGTCGGCTTTTATCGATTCGTTGAAATAATTTAACGCCTGCGCATTTTGATTGGATTTCAAAGCGATTTCGCCGAGTCCTTCGTTTGCCCACGCGAGACTTCTCGCCGTCGGAAGTTTCTCGTCCAAAACGGCGCGAAATTCTCTTTCGGCATCCGAAAATTTACTTTCCGCTAAAAAAGCGCGCGCCAGTAAAATTCTGGCGTCGTCAAAGCGCGGCGCGATTTGCAAAATCGTTCGCGCATTTTTTTCGGCGGCGGCAAAATCCTGTTTGTCGAAAGCGCGTTTAATCATCAGAAAAGCGTCGCTCGTATTGAACTCGCGCGGCGCAACGTCGTCCGAATAATCTGTTTGCGGATAAATTTTTTCCGCGTCGACTTCGGCGCGCACGATTTTATTTGCGGTTTTGAAACTTGCTTCTCCAAAACTTTTAGCCGGAATCATCGCTTGCGCAGTTAGTTTTTCGCCGTTTGCGGCTGTCGCGCTAACATTAACAATAACGTCAATCGAACCCGTATTTCTTAAGGCAACTTTCGTCTCCGCGCCGGTCGCGCGCGGCAAGCCCGCAAGCAAATTCGTGTCGGTAACTTGGTCAAACGCATAATCCAAAAAGTTCTTTTGCGCCGGAAACGCCGAACGCAACTCGCTCGCGTTTAAGTTTCCATCCTTCATCTGCGCCTGCAAAACATTAAAAAATTCGTCCTGCCCGACGCTTTTCGCCAACAGCCGCCAAATCATCGCGCCTTTGTTTAAAACTTCCGAATAATAATAATCGTCGAGCGGCGAAACCGTATTTAAAGGAGCGTCGCGCTGCGCAACGGCGGCGTAAGCGGTTCGTTGCCGCATTCTTTCAACGTCGGCGATTTCCTTTCCGTATTGCGATTCTAAAAATTCTGTCGCAATAAAGCGCGGCAAGCCTTCACGGACGACTCCGAAAGCGTCTCCGTCAACCTGCACGGCATTTCCAATCCACATTTTTGTAACTGCTTCGGCAACATTCATCGCCGCCAGCGAATCGATTTTCTGTCGTTTGAAAATGTTTTCGTCAACAAAAATTGTTCCGCCGCCGGAAAAACCCGCGCCTCTCTGAACGGCAACAATGCGAACGGGAACGTCCGGCGAAGTTCCCAAAAGTTTTGCCGTAAAATTTCTCGCGCTCGACGCCAAAGCCGTCAATTCATTTGCGCGTTTTCGTTCGTCCGCGCCAGCGCCTTTCGGTAAAAGCACCGAAACATTATTCGTGTTGACCGCATCCCAATCGCCCGCAACAAAAAACGGTTGACCATTTAATCTCTGCTCAAAACTATTCGCGCTTGAAACACCCGAAGAAACGATTTGCAGATTATTTGCCGAATTGACTTGCAGACGAAACGGCGCAAAATCCGCGCCGCGCGCAAAATACCAACTGTTCGGCGTCGGATACCAAAATGACAATGGCAAAAACTGCGAGCCGACAGTCGAGAGAGCGTTCAAGCCGGAATTTTCTTTTACGTTTATTTTGTAATCGACCGCCGCCGTCAAATTCGCGTTCGGCTGAGCCGCCGGAACGCGCACGACGATTTTCTGCAAATTTCCGCCGCTCCCGATTTTTTCCGTGCCTTTCGTAAAATCCGCCGCCGCGTCGTTTATTTTAACGCTCGTAACTTCCGCGTTCGGACTGATTCTCAAAGTTAAAGTCGAAGCCGTTTTGCTTGAAACGTTTCGCAAATTCAAAACCGCTCTTGCCGTCAAATTCCTGTCCATTGCCGACTGCGGCAAAGTCGCCGTCAAATCGTATCTTTGCACATCCCAGGTTTTCGACGCGCGGCTTTCGTCTTGGGCAAAAGCGGAAAAGACGAAAGTAAAAAGAAAGAAGGCAAAAGTTATAATTGAAAATTTTCTCATTTAATTTTCTCGAATCAGTTCGTGAATGGCTTTCAATTTGAAAAGCAGTTTTTCCAATTTCTCTAAAGGCAATTGGTTCGCACCGTCCGACGGCGCGTTTTTCGGGTTGTCGTGAACTTCCATAAAAACCGCGTCCACGCCGCAAGCGACACCGGCACGAGCAAAGTTTTCGATGTATTCGGCTTGCCCGCCCGTTGCCTTGCCAAGTCCGCCCGGAAGCTGTAGCGAATGTGTTACATCGAAAACCACAGGAACATCAAACGAGCGCATAATCGGAAAACTTCTCAAATCGACAACCAGATTATTGTAACCGAAACTTGTGCCGCGCTCGGTTAATAAAATCTTTTCGCAACCCGCCGCCTGCAATTTATCGACGATATTTTTAGCGTCCCAGGGCGCGAGAAACTGACCCTTTTTGACGTTCACGGCTTTGCCCGATTTTGCCGCTTCGACGAGCAAATCCGTTTGTCGGCAAAGAAACGCCGGAATCTGCAAAACGTCCGCGACCTGTGCCGTCTTTTCAACCTGCCAGGTTTCGTGAATATCCGTAATTACTGGAACGCCGATTTCCGCTTTAACCTGCGCTAAAACTTCTAAACCTTTTTCCATTCCGCCGCCGCGAAAACTTTCAATCGAGCTGCGGTTCGCTTTGTCGAACGAAGATTTGTAAACGAACTCGACGCCGACGTGTCTGCAAATATCGCTGATTTCCTGCGCCATAAAAAGCGCGTGCTGCGCCGATTCGACTACGCACGGACCTAAAATAAAAGTTAAACTTCCGCCGCCGAAAGTTACGTTTTCCACTTGAAAAGAATTCATATTTTGAATTTCAAAATGTTCAGCACATCAACTTTATATTTTCTAAAAATCGGGTCAGCCGTCAAAATATTCAAACCTTCGGCTTGCGCCTGCGAAACAATCAATCTGTCGAACGGGTCTTTGTGAACGGGCGGCAGATTGTGAACGAAAAGAACGTGCGGCAGGCTAATCGGGAGAATCTTGAAATTGGCGCGCGCCGCGCGATTCGGCACGAAACGTTCGGGAACGTCGGGCAATTTTAATTTACCGTTGCTGTATTTAATGGAAATTTCCCACGCGCTCGCAATCGAAAAAAAGAATTCGTTTTCAACCGTGTCGGCTAAAAATTCTCTTACATCGTTCGATACATTTCCCAAGCCGCCGAAAATCCATAGAAAAACGTGCGTGTCAACCAAAACTCTCATCGTTCTCTCCGTTGAAAAGCGCCAGAATTTCCGGGTCTAACTCGTCGAAATCGTCGGCAATCCAAACTTTGCCTTTGTCCATTCCGAACCATTCTTCCTTTTCTTCGATGGGAACGAGTTTGACGAGCGGCTTTCCCGAACGCGCAATAACGACTTCTTCGCCGTTCAACGCTTTTTCGAGCAGCTTGCTTAAATTAGTTTTCGCTTCGTGTATATTTACGGTCGTCATATTTTCATCTTAGCTAACGAGATTAGCTAAAGCAAATTTATTTTGTTTCGTTATTCCTCGCCCGCAACCGATGCGCGTTCGGGCATTTCGATTTGCTTGTCGCTCATTACATCGTCGCGTAGATTTTCGCTCGTCAAACGATTTTCGTGCGCCGCTTTGACGAACGATACGAAAAGCGGATGCGCGCTCAAAGGTTTCGATTTGTATTCGGGATGAAATTGGCAGGCGACGAAAAACGGATGCGCATCTCTTGCGAGTTCAATCATCTCGACAAATTTTCCGTCGGGCGAGATGCCGCTGAAAACGACGCCTTCTTTTTCCAGAACGGCGCGAAATTCGGGGTTGAATTCGTAGCGGTGTCTGTGTCGCTCAAAAATTTCCGGCGAATTATTATAAATTTCTCCGGCAAGACTTCCCTCTTTCAATTCGCAAGCCCACGCGCCCAAACGCATCGTGCCGCCGAGCTTTTCAACGTCAACCAAATCGCGCAGTTTAAAGATTATCGGAAACGGCGTATCCGTGTTAAATTCCGTCGAATCGGCGTCGCGCAAACCGCAGACGTTACGGGCAAATTCGATGCACGCCGTCTGCATTCCCAGACAAATTCCGAAATACGGCGTCTGCGATTTTCTCGCATATTTTATCGCGCGAAGCATTCCCGAAATGCCGCGCTTTCCGAAGCCGCCGGGAACTAGAATCGCGTCGAAATCCTGCAATCGAGTTTGATAATTTTCGTCGTCAATAAGGCTTTCCGATTCAATCCACTGCACATTAACTTTCAAATTGTTCGCCACGCCCGCGTGCGTCAACGCTTCGCGCAGCGATTTATAACTGTCTTCGAGTTCGACGTATTTTCCGACAATCGCAATTTTCACCTCGCCCGCGCTCGGCTCTTTGATGGTCGAAACAAGCTCGCGCCAATTCTTCAAATCGGCGTTCGGAAACTGTCCGGTCAAGTTCAAAGATTCGACAATCAAACTGTCCAATTCCTGTTCGTGAAAAGCGAGCGGCACTTCGTAAATCGTTTTCACGTCGAGCGCGGCGATAACGGCGTTTTCCTGCACGTTGCAAAAAAGCGCGATTTTGCGGCGTAAATCTAAAGACAAAGATTTTTCTGAACGACACAAAAGAATGTCCGCCGAAATTCCGATTTCCCTTAGTTCTTTAACCGAATGCTGCGTCGGTTTCGTTTTCAATTCACCGGCGGCGGCGATATACGGAACTAAGGTTACGTGAACGAAAATCGCGTTGCCGCGTCCTTCTTCGTTGCCGATTTGACGAATCGCTTCTAAAAACGGCAGCGATTCAATATCGCCGACCGTGCCGCCGATTTCGACAATCAAAACATCCGGCGAATCTTTTTCGGCAACCGCGCGCACGGCTTGTTTGATTTCGTCGGTGATGTGCGGAATAACCTGAATTGTTTTCCCCAAATAATCGCCGCGCCGCTCTTTTTCAATCACGCTCAGATAAATTCTGCCGCTCGTCCAATTATTCGCCTGCGACAATTGCGCGTTTGTAAATCTTTCATAATGTCCCAAATCCAAATCCGTCTCCGCGCCGTCGTCCGTAACGTAACATTCGCCGTGCTGAAACGGCGACATCGTTCCCGGGTCAACATTTATATACGGGTCGAGCTTCATCATCTGCACGCGCGCGCCGCGCGATTCGAGCAGACAGCCGATAGAACTTGCCGCAAGACCTTTTCCGAGACTTGAAACCACACCGCCGGTTACGAAAATATATTTTGTCATTTTATTTTTTCCTCAAAAATCTTTTTTACTCGTTCAAAATCTTCGCGCGTGTCAACGCCAACCGAGCTTTCATCAACTTCGACGACTTTTATTTTCGCGCCGCTTTCGAGCGCGCGAAGTTGTTCAAGCATTTCGGTTTTTTCTAAATTCGTTTGTTTTAACTTTGTATATTTTAATAAAAATTCGCGGCGATAAACATAAAGTCCGGTATGTTTTTTGAAAGAGGCGAGCAAATCTTTTTCCGCGCGCAGAGCGTTTTCCAAGCTGCCGTATTCTTTGACTTTCTCGCGCGGAAACGGAATCGGCGAGCGCGAAAAATAAAGCGCGAAACCGTTTTCGTCGGCGACGACTTTCACAACGTCGGCGCTTAAAACGTCTTTATAATCTTCAATTTTTTCGCACGTCGTCGCCATATCAATCGAATCGTCTTGTAAAAGCGCGTCAACCGCTCGTTCAATCGTGTGCGGCGAAATCGTCGGCTCGTCGCCCTGAACATTGACGATTATCGAATTTTCCTCGAGAGTTTCCGCGACTTCGGCGACTCTGTCGCTGCCCGATTGATGATTTTCCGCCGTTAAAACCGCTTCAAAATCATTTTCTTGAACGACGCGCAGAATTTCTTCGCTGTCGGTTGCGACAATTACACGCGAAACATTTCCGGCTTTTTTTGCCTGTTCAATTGTGCGAACGACAAGCGGTTTTCCGCCTAAATCGAGCAGAAGTTTATTCGGCAGTCGAGTCGATTTGAGACGCGCCGGGATAACTGCGATTATTTTTTGTTCGGGATTTTTTCCGCGTTGCTTCACGGAATTTTAAGTTATATCTATTCGGCTCAAAGTTCAAGGTTCAAATTCTAAACTTTGAAAAAATAAAATTACTTTGCGCCTTAAACTTTGAACTTCGATTTTTTTTAGCTAAACTTTGACCGTGCAAAACCAAGAACAAAACAATAACGATTATTCCGCGTTGCTTGTCAAACAATTAAACGAACTGTCGGATGAACCGTCCGCTTCTCTTCCTCAGCCGACGCCGGACAATCCGCCTTGGAACAGTTGGGCGGCGCTCGGCGTTTGGGCGGCGAGCATCGCGTTTATCGTCGTCTTGTCAAATCTTTTTCTGCTGCCTTATTTACTGAAACAGAAGCTCAATTTTACCAATCAGGACGCGCTTTACGAATTTGCCAAAAATGACCCGACGGCGCTTCTTCTGCAAGTCGCCGCCGCGATTCCGGCGCATCTGCTGACGCTGCTGGTGGCTTGGCTGGTCGTTACACGGCTTCGCAAATTTTCTTTTCGTGAAACGCTCGGCTGGTCGCAGGGCGGTTTTCTGTGGTGGTATTATTTAGTTATTTTACTGGGTATTTTCGCCGTTTCGGTTGCGGTCGCCCGTCTTGTTCCCGACGGCGATAACGAAATGCTGCGTATTATTCACAGTTCGCAGGCGGCGACTTTTGTTGTCGCATTTATGGCGACCTTCACCGCGCCGCTTGTCGAAGAAGTCGTTTATCGCGGCGTTTTATATTCGGCGTTTCAGCGCAGCTTCGGCGTCGCGCCCGCCGTTTTGATTGTTACCGCCGTTTTCGCGTCCGTTCATTTCGTCCAGTATTGGGGTAGTCCGGCGACGATATTTTTGATTTGTTTCTTAAGTCTCGTCCTAACTTTGGTGCGCGTCGTTTCAAAAAATCTGCTGCCGTGCATCATTCTGCACACGGCGATAAACGGCATTCAATCAATCGGCTTGATTTTGCAATCTTTCGCGCCGACCAATTCTTCGACCGCCGCCGCATCATTTACAACTGAAAATCTCGGCGCGCTCCTTCATTTGATTAAATAAACGATTATCTGAAAATCGTTTTTCCGCCCGTGCAAAAGCTGTCCAAACTTTCATAACAACCTTTGCAAATGAAAAGTAATCAAAAGATTTGCCTGACAAAACAGTCGGGCAAATCTGTAGAACAAGGCGGAAAAAAATGGCTACTTTTCAAGACCCTATAAAATGTTTCGCACCTCTCGAAGTCGTCGAGCGTCTATTGGAAATACGCGCCGAACTGGGTTTTGCGGAAGTTCTTTATGTTGACAATTCGGTGGATGTAGCCGAGTTTCTCGACGCTTACGGTTTCGACGTTTATTCATTTTCCTCGACAAATGAAAAGATAAACTACGGCGATTATCGCGCAACGATTGTGCCGGGCGGCGACGCGATTCACTGTTCTTTAACGGCACACTAAGAAATTTTACAAGTCCCCAAAACAACTGAAAGGAACGCGGAAGGTCGAATTTATTCGCCTTCCGTTTTTCATTTTTGGATAAATAATTATTAAAGAATAATAGCCGCAAAAAGGCGCAAGAAACACAAAAATTTAAGAAAAATTGTTTTGTGTCTATTGTGCTTTTTTGCGGCTATTGTTCTTTAAATCGCTTTGATAATAAAAAGCGTTCCGTCGTCGTCCAAGAATTTTCTTTCGGTAAAATCGGCAACATCCTTTCTGATAAAGTCGATTATTTTCTGCGCGGGCAGTTCGATGCCTTCGATAACTTTTTTCGCTAACCTTTTCGTTCCGTATTCTTCGCCCGAAGCGTTCGCGGCTTCGGTAATTCCGTCTGTGTAAAGCAATAAAATTTGTCCGGCGTCAAAGCGTATAAAATGCTGGTGATAACGCATTTCACGAAACATTCCGAGCGGCAAATCGCCGTATTCGACGACTTTATAATCGCCGTTCGGACTAATCAGAAGCGGCGGATTGTGTCCGGCGTTTGAATAAACGAAAGTTTTGTTCGTCGCGTCAAGAATGCCGTAAATCGCGGTTACGAATTGATTGTCTTCGACCGAATCCCACAATAAATTATTGACCTTCGAGAGCGCGATGTGCGGCGCGTAGCCGATTTGCACGCCGGTTCTTAAAGACGCGCGCAGAAACGCCATCAGAAGCGCAGCGGGAATTCCCTTTCCAACCGCATCGGCGACGACAACGCCGATTTGGTCGTCGAAAATCTCGACCCAATCGTAATAATCGCCGGAAACTTCTTCGGTCGAAAAATTGTATGCGCTGATGTCGAAATTTCTAAGCAGCGGGTCTTTCGCCGGAAGCAGTTCGAGCTGGACTTGGCGCGCGATTTCGAGTTGTCCCTGAAGGCGTTTTTTTTCAATTAGCTGCTCGTGCAGCTCGGCTTTTTCGATGATTATCGCAACCTGCGACGCGAGTAGCTGCAAAACCGACAAATCGTCGGCGTCGTATGCGTTCAACCTGTCGCTTTCAAGGTCGAAAACGCCGATGACCTTATCGTTTGCGATAATCGGCGCGACGATTTCAGAGCGCGTCTGCGCTCGGGCGGGAAAATACCTTTCGTCCGTGCTGACATCCGGCGAGATAAGCGGCTTTCCTGTCTGCGCGACATAGCCGATAAAACCTTCACCGAGTTTTAAGCGCGGCTCGATTAAGTCAAAACTTATCTGATAGCCGCGCACCACCTTCGACGTAAAAATGTATTGATGTTCGCTTTTCGGCAAGGCTTCAATCAAATAAATTCCCGCCGCATCGTAATGAATAAGCGAGCCGAGCGTGTCCATCACTAAGGTTAAAACTTCGTCCAAATCGAGTGTGCGGCTGATTGTCTTCGTAATATCAAGCAGCATCCGCAACTTATCGATTGTCGAAAGCTCGTTGTCGGGCGACGAAGTTTGCATTGTTTTCTGCATCTTATTTTAATGGAAAATGGAAAGTGGAAAATGGAAAATTTAGGAATTGGTTTTCACATTTTCCATTTTCCATTTTCCATTTCTTAACCACTCATCACTTTTAATTTATACGTGTCCCAGAGTCTCGAAATTTTCATACGATATTCTACAAGGTCGCGGCTGACGTTAAAATGGCGGGCGATTTCTCTGGATGTTTTTCCCTGATTGACCATTCGGCGCAGCGCGGCAAACGGGACGAGCGCCGCCGCACCGACCGAATACGCGGCTTCTTCGTCGTCTTCTCGGTAATCGCGCGCAATCGGTTTGCCCTGTTTGTTGACGTTTTCGATTGCCAGACGCGACGGTTTGTGTCCGAGAAAAACGTGGCAGATTTCTTCCATCAAGGTTGCGTTTTGCCGGTTTTGATTGTGCGTCGGATTTAAGACGATTAGCTTTCTGCCGTTCTGCAAGGCTTGCGAACACGCGCCGCCGGACCATTTGTCGCTGCCGTCGCCGAGCAGGTGAGCTTTTGTTTCTTCGCTCAAGAACGGCTCGATTTGCTCGAACGAAGCGACGAGAAGTTTGGCGTAATCGGCGAGTTCAAACGGATTTAGCCGCTCGTCGTCGCGGCGCAAACCGGCGAAATCGCGCAAGCCGAGCGCGCGTATTTCGTATTCTCTGCCCTTTCTTGTCGGCGGTAAATTTTCCGTGTCCACGAATTTCGATTATACAGGAAGCAAAAAATTACTGATTTTCGTTTCTCCAATTGCTGATAATCTCCAACAGCTCGTCGCCGTATTTCTGCGCGCGCTTTTCGCCGAAGCCTTTTATTGAGACGAGTTCTTCGGTCGTATGCGGTTTGATTTTCGCCATTGTCATCAGCGAATCGTTATGCGCAATCATATACGGCGGCAAGCCGTCGCGCGCCGCCAGTTCATTGCGCTAGTCGCGTAAAACGGCGTAAAGTTTTTCTTCTTCGGCATTCAAACAAATCGGCGCGGCGGCGGCAGGCGCGGTTTCAGATTTTACGGATTTAGCGGAAACTGTTTTCGGCGCGAGAATTTCTTCAGAATTACTTGCGATGATTTCAGATTTTTGCTGCGTTTGCGGTGTTTTTGCAGTTGAAAATCCGTCGTCGTAAAAAACGAGAACCGACCAAAATTCATTGCTGACGACGTTTGAAAAAATCTGACCGACGTTCAGATTTTCGAGAAATTTGTTCAGTTTCGCTTCCTCAAAATCTTTCGTTTCGTCTTGAAAATGAATTTTGAAAGTTTTGCACTTCATAACAGTAAGCAGTGAGCAGTAAGCAGAGGCGGCGGTCAGCAGTTTAGTATTTGAATACGGCGTCGAAACATTAAGTTTTAACTGCTTACTGCTGACCGCTCACCGCTCACTTTTCAGACTTCCTTGTATTCCGAATCGACATCTTCGCCCGAGAGCGCGACCCGGTAGTTTTTCGATTGCTTTTGTTTTGTAATCAGCAAATCGTCTTTCGTCTTTAAAAGGTCGTAGCGGTTATAAACGGAAAGCTCGAAGTTGTAGCCGTGCGTGATGGCGTCTTTCGGACAGGCTTCGACGCAGAAGCCGCAGAAGATACAGCGGTTGTAATCGATGTTATAAACGCGCGCGAAACGCTCGTCGCGCCCGATGCGTTCTTCGTATGGACGCGGGTCGTCTTCCGCCTCGATGTAGATGCAGTCGGACGGACACGCCGCCGCGCATAAGTAGCAGGCGACGCATTTTTCCTTGCCGTTTTCGTCAACGTGAAGCAGATGCATTCCGCGATAACGCGGCTGAACCGTAATCGGCTCGTCAGGATACTGAACCGTCCAGCTTCGTTTCGGAAGCTGCGAGAGCGTCGTCGCCATTCCCGTGATAACCGCTTTTGTCGATTTGAGAACGTCTATGATAAGTGACATTTTTTCCTTTTGAAAACTTGAAGCTATCTCAAAACACTCTTTGCTTTTCCTTGCCGCTTTGCGCCTTTGC
>JAABUN010007130.1_pt1 | contig 12294 bp, 14 predicted proteins | sample 5559311 | NCBI WGS metagenome assembly JAABUN01 (sample SAMN10711877, study PRJNA513370) | rock metagenome | isolation source: Antarctica rocks | place: Antarctica: Victoria Land, Siegfried Peak sud | reverse complement strand
CAGCGAACAGGTCCTCCCGGTGCACCAGGAGCGCGGCGAGGGCGCAACCCACGACGAAGGCGACCGCGAACACCGCGCGCAGCCCCGGGCCGGTCACGACGTCGAAGGTGCCGCCGGCCAGGCCGAGCAGCAGAGCTGTCGAGACAGCGCCGGTAGCCGTCAGGCCGCGCCGGTCCGCCACCGCGGTCGAGGGCGGAGTTGATCCATCGCCTTGCGGGACTTCTCTCACGGCTCCAGACGCTACCCCCGCTTCGGGGCTGGGGGGTCACGCATTAGCGTCGTGTCCGTGAGCACGATCGGCGGTCCCGAGCAGCCCGGCAGTGGGGCCTATGACGCTGCGTGGGTCGCGGCCCAGGCCCGATCAAGCGACCCAGGACTGCCTGAGGAGACCGCCCGCGAGCTTGCGCTCTACGCCGGGGAGCACCTGCGCGATATCGGTGCCTTGGACGCTCCGGAAGTGGCACGTCGGCTGCTGGCGGATCACCCGAAAACCGGCGCCAGCCCGGCGGCCGTGGTGGCGAAGGCGGCCGTCGACTACTGCCGGCAGCACGACGTCAAGCCCTGATGCGCTCACGCAGGCAGTCCGCCGCCGTTGCGCAGGCCGTGCCTACAGGCCGGCGGAGGTGGGGGCAGCGCACGATAGCGCCGCTCAGGTGCGCTTACGCGCGAACAGCCGGCGGACCGGTTCGATCTGCTCGGCCTCGGCGCGCGCCTGCGCAGCGGTGTCGGTCTGTGCCGACTCCGGCGGGTACACCGCAACCGGCCTGACCGCACGGCGCGCCGCAGCAACCGGTGCGGCTCGGCGCGGGGCCAGCGGTCGGGGCTGCGCGGCCGCGGCCGACGTGGTCTCGCGCGCAGGCATCACTTTAGGGCTGCCTGGCGCGCCGGGCTTGGCGGTCGTGCCGGCTGTGGCCGTAGCGGTGGCCGGCTCAGCTGCCGGCGAACGTCGCGCGGTGGCGGGGCCAGCCTTCCTGGTCGGGCCCGCGGCGCGTGAACGGACCGGCGATGCCGTCGCAGAGGTCGCCTCCCCAGGTTTTGCGGCCGCCGGGCTGCGGCGCGGCTTGGCGGCAGACTTGCGCGCCGGGCCTGGCTTCGCCGCCGTCTTCTGTGCCGCTGTCTTCTGTGCCGCCGTCTTCTGTGCCGCTGTCTTCTGTGCCGCCGTCTTCTGTGCCGCTGTCTTCTGAGTTTCGGCTGGCTGCTCGACGGCCGGCGGCCCGGCGGTTGCGCTGACCTGGCCGCTTGCTGCACGGCGGATTTCCTCCACCACCGCCTGAAGCGCCTGGTCGGTGGACGCTGCGGTGGCGGCAACCAGCTGGCTGAACTTCTCCATGCGAGCGGTGACCTCGTCGCGATGCTCCGCGAGCAGTTGCAGCAGCGCCGTACGGCTTTCCTGGCCCGCAGGAGCCGCGTCGACCATGATCGCTCCCTGCGCCCGGATCAGGGCCTGCTCCAGCCGGATCGGCAGCGTCTCGACGGCCAGCCCCGCGGCGGCGCTGTTAGCCGACACCTGGTTCAATTCCGACCGGAGCGTGCCGAGGTCTGAGCTGAGCTCCTCCCGGATCTGGGTGAGCTGGCTGCGGACGTCGGTGCGCACTGCATCCACCCGGTCCTGCGTGCTGGCGAGCAGGATGTCTACCTGCTGGGCTGTCGATGCGGCCCGCGAGGCGCCCTGCTGCTCGAGGGTCAGCAGGGCGTCCAGGACGCGGGATGTCGTGTCCTCGAGCTGCAGCAACCTCGTCTGGGTGGCGACCCGCTCGGAGGTCACGGCGGTCAGCAGGTCCGAGACGGTGCCGAGCAACCTTTGGTCCCGGCTCGTCAGCGCGGTCTCCATGCGGTCCTGAGCCTCGTTACGGAGCCGCCGGCTCTCGACCGGATCAACCCACTGCCGCAGAGTGGCGAGGTCTGCACCCAGCGTTCGCACCTGCTGGCGCGCGCTCTCACCGCCCTCGCGATTGAGCGTTTCGATGCGCTCCGCCAGCGCTCCCATGGCTCGCTCGAGGATCACCGCCCGCGACTCCAGGGCCGAGCGGGCGTCGGCGGTGGTCGCCTGCGTCACTGCTGCGGCGTCGACCTGCGTGTCCAGCGCGGTATTGAGCGTGCGACGCAGGTCGGCCGCAGTCGCGTCCAGTCGGGCGGTCAACCTGTCATCGAGGGTGTCCCTCACCTCGTCGAGGCGCGCCTCGGTACGCGCAGCGACGCGTTCCAGGCCCGCCTGCAGCTCGGTGCTCACTTGGGCGCGCAGCATCTCCAGCTCAGCGCGTAGCGCAGCAGTGACCGGTGCGCCGGCGGACGCGCCGTCGGCTCTAGCCATCTCCGTAAACCCGCTCGGCTCCACAGCAGGCTCTCCTGACGTCCCCGCCAGCCTGCCACAAGCTGCAGGTTCAGGACATCGACGGGGTCGAGCCACGCGGGCGAGCGCCCCTACCCCCGCGTGCGGTGGAGTGCGCCGCTACTCTCGCCGGGAGGAAAGGATGGTACGCCGTGGAGCACGACCCGCTCGGCTACGCCGGTCCGCCGGACGGCGACCCGGAGGAGTCCCTCCACGCCTCGCTGACAGCGGAGTTTCGCACTCTGCGCCAGGAAGTGGCCGAGTCGGCTGCGGCGCAGCAGGCCATGTGGCAGCAGGTCGCGGCGCACTTCGAGGCCGCCGACGCCAACCTTCTCGGGTTACGGGTGGACCTCGCCGACGGGCTCGAGGCGGTACGCGACCGCGTCGTCGCCACAGTCAGCGACACCACCCGTGCTGCGCTGACCGACACCACGACCGGCGTGGCGAAGGTCACCGAGCGGCTTCAGGAGAGCCTGCTCGACCGACTCGAAGAGCAGCACAGCACTGTGCGCGCCCGACTTGCCGAGGTGGCGGCGCAGTCGCTGGCCAGCGCCGCCGCCAGCCGGAACACCCAGGAGCGGCTCGCCACCCTGACCACCGCTACCGAGCAGGTACGGCACAGCGTTCAGGCACTGCAGGGCGACTGGAACGCACGAGTCGACGAGGCATCCGCACGGGCCGGTCAAGCCGCCGAGCAGTCCGTCACCGAGTTGCAGGGGCGGGTGGACGCCGCCGTTGCAGCCCTGACGGCGGCAGCGGCCGGCCTGGCTGACGCGCATCGTCGGCGCGACGAGGCGACGGCGCTGGTGCAGCTGCAGGTGGCCGGCATGGCCGGTCAGCAGGTCCCATCCTGGGTCGACGCGCAGACCGAGTCGCGGCTGTCCGGCTCGGTGGAACCGGACGATCCTCATTCGGACGAGCCCGAGCCCGAGCCCGAGCCCGAGCCCGAGCCCGAGCCCGAGCCCGAGCCCGAGCCCGAGCCCGAGCCCGAGCCCGAGCTCGAGCCCGAGCCCGAGCTCGAATCGGACCTGGAGCCTGAGTCGGAGCGGGAGCCTGAGTTGGAGCGGGAGGAGCTTGATCCCGACGAGCAGAAGAAGGGCCCGGCCGCCCCGTACGCCGAGGAAGTGGCCGAGCCGGCGCCGATTGACACGCCCCGACGCCCGAGACGATCGGTGCCGCACTGGCGGCGATACTGAGCGACACCGGTGTCACCCCAGGGCGACTAGCCGGCCGCCTTCCGGACGTCGGTCACCGGAGCCACGAGCTCTGGCGCCGACAGCGGCCGCGGTAGCGCCGAGATCTGCGCCTGTGCATCCGGTGGCTCGGACAGGCTCAGCTCAGCCAGCGTCCGGGCCGCCGGGAGCAGCGTCCGCTCCAACGACCCGACCGTCTTGTTGAAGTCGGTCACCGCCGTGCCCAGCGATCGACCGAGTTTGTCGACGTGCGCGCCGAGAACTCCGAGCCGCGAATAGAGCTCCTTGCCGGCTGTGACAACCGCACGGGCATTCTCGGTCAGCGCCTCCTGCTGCCAGCTGTGCGCCACGGTGCGCAGCAGGGAGATCAGCGTCGTCGGCGTGGCCAGGTGGACCCGTTGTGCGTAGGCGTGCTCGAGCAAAGCTGGGTCGTGCTCTAGCGCCGGAGCCAGAAAGGCCTCTCCAGGCAGGAATAGAACGACGAACTCGGGGCTGTCAGGAAGCGCTGCCCAGTAAGACTTCTCGGCCAACCGATCGACGTGTTGACGGAGGTGACGCGCGTGCGCTGCCATGCGCTCTTGCGCCTGCTTGTCCTCGTCGCACTCGATCGCCTCGAGGTAGGCGGCGAGTGTCACCTTCGCGTCGACGACGACGCTGCGCCCACCGGCCAGGCGGATCACGAGATCGGGTCGCAGAACGGCGCCGTCGACACCGGCCACGGACGCCTGCTCGACGAAGTCACAGTGCTCCACCATGCCGGCGAACTCCACACACCGGCGCAGCTGCACCTCACCCCACCGGCCGCGCGCTTGCGGACGGCGCAAGGCATCGACCAGGGAGGCTGTCTCGCGACCGAGGAGTTCTGAGCTGCGGCGCACGCCGCTCACCTGCTCCTGCAGTTGCGCCTGCGCTCTCGCCCGCTCGACCTCCAACCCGCGAAGCTGCGCTTCGACCAGGGCGAGCTGGTGCCGCAACGGTGCCACGATCTGGTCGACCGCCTCGCGCTGACCGTCGAGCTCGCGGCCCGCCTCGTCCCGCGTGCCGGCGAGGGCGCGCGAGGCGAGGCCTTCGAACGAGGAGAGCAGCAGCTGCTCGTCGCGGCGGGTCAGCAGCCGACCGGCGATCAGCCCGAGCAGGAGCCCCGCGACGAGACCGGCGGCGAGGGCGAGGAGGACGGCCACGGGCACACGTTGGCACCGCGGTCCGACAGAACGCGCCTCCGAAGGGAGGCGTGTCGCGCCGGTAGCGTCGTACGCCGTGAGCCTTTCCCTCGGCATCGTCGGTCTGCCCAACGTCGGCAAGAGCACCCTGTTCAACGCCCTGACCAAGAACGACGTGCTGGCCGCCAACTACCCGTTCGCCACCATCGAGCCCAACATCGGCGTCGTCGGTGTGCCGGACGAGCGGCTGCCGAAGTTGGCCGAGATCTTCGGCTCGCAGAAGATCATCCCCGCGACCGTCGACTTCGTGGACATCGCCGGCATCGTGAAGGGCGCGAGCGAGGGCGAAGGGCTGGGCAACAAGTTCCTGGCGAACATCCGCGACTCCGACGCGATCTGTCAGGTGATCCGGGTGTTCCAGGACGACAACGTCGTACATGTCGACGGCCGCGTCTCGCCGCAGTCGGACATGGACACGATCAACACCGAGCTCATCCTTGCCGACCTCCAGACGATCGAGAGGTCGCTGCCGCGCCTCGAGAAGGAGGCGCGCATCAAGAAGGAGATGCAGCCGGCGCTCGAGGCCGTACGACAGGCGCAGCAGGTGCTCGACGCCGGCCGTACCGTCTTCGGCGCCGGGCTCGACCGCGAGCCGCTGCGTGAGCTGCACCTGCTGACGGCGAAGCCCTTTCTCTACGTCTTCAATCTCGACGAGGACGAGCTGGGCGACGGCGCATTGCGCGCCGATCTGGCGGCTCTGGTGGCGCCAGCCGAGGCGGTGTTCCTCGACGCGAAGGTCGAGATGGAACTGATCGAGATGGCCGACGACGAGGCGCTCGAGCTGCTGCAGTCGATGGGGCAGGCCGAGAGCGGCCTGCACCAGCTCGCGCGGGTGGGTTTCCAGACGCTCGGTCTGCAGACCTATCTCACTGCGGGGCCGAAGGAGTCGCGGGCCTGGACCATCCGTAAGGGGGCTACGGCGCCCGAGGCGGCCGGCGTCATCCACACCGACTTCCAACGCGGCTTCATCAAGGCCGAGGTCATCGGCTTCGACGACCTGGTGGCGGCCGGATCGACGCAGGCAGCGCGGTCGGCCGGCAAGGCCCGGATGGAGGGCAAGGACTACGTGATGCAGGACGGCGACGTGGTGGAGTTCCGCTTCGGATCAACGTCTACGAGTAAGCAGTGACCTGAGCCCGAGCACCACCACGTACAGCAGCCCCGCCGGGCTAGGACTCCGGCGGGGCTGCTGTGTGCGTGGCGCAGGTCGCGTCTACAGGCCCGAAAGGTAGCCCTCGTCGACCTTCGATCCCCGGCGGCCCAGGAGTGCCGTGGTCCGAGGCGACGTTAACGCCGTCATGCTTATCCGCTTCGCTCCGCCGGGTGATGGGCCGGCAGTCGAGCGAAGCGGTTGCCGCCGCCGACTGCCTGTACGAGCTCAGAGGCGACCGAAAGCGCTTCCCGCTGCGGGCATCTCACCCCGGAAACGGCTACGTCGGCGACGCTGCTCGCGCCGTGGCGCTCCGCCGGCCATCTGGACCATCGGCGAAGGCCGAAAGTGCCTATACGCGAGCGTCCAGCGGAGCGAAGCGGATAAGCATGAACGCCGTTACGAGGTCTTGGTGCCCTTGCGTGCCGGCGCCTTCGCGGGCATGACGACCTGCCGCTCGAGCCACTTCGCGGCCAGCCGGTCCTCGACCTCGAGCCGGGAGCCACCCTCGAGCTGCTGCCCGTTGTGGTTGACGGCCTGCCCGGCGGCGACCTCGACCCAGGTCACGAAGTCACGCCGCGCAGCACGACGACGGCCTGCGGGTTGAGCGGGGCGGCGTCGTAGCGGGCCACCACCCGGATCGCCTGCTGATCAAAGTCGGCGTAGAGCTGGTCGAGCAGCCGCACGCTCGGCGCGAGGTCGCGGGCGACCGCGATCTGCGAGAAGTCGGCGAGCACGACGCTGCCCTCGTTGGTGCCGGCGCCGCCGTTGGTGGGGATCCGGTTGGTCACCAGCACGGGGATGCCGAACAGGCGGAAGACGGCGTCGGCGGTGGCGTCCGGGACGATGAGGTACCGGCCGTCCGTGTCCTTGAGCTTCCGCAGCGAGATGAACGTGCGCGACGGCATGACCCACCGCAGCCGGGACGTGTCGACGTTCGCCGTGTACATCAGCGCGATGGCGTCGAGGAGCTTGTCGAGGGTGAGGACACCCGACGCCGCGACGGACTGCACGCCGGTGTAGTTCAGGATCCCGAGCGGCTCGGTGCCGCCGGTGCCGGAGAAGAACGCCTGGTCGATCTTCGCGGCGACGTCGAGCACCATCTTGTCCCGCAGCGCGGCGTCGAGCGCGACGACCGACGACCGGGCCAGCTCATTGCTGAACCGGGTAATCGACTTCAGCGACACGGTGGTGTCGAGCAGGGTGACCTCGCCGAAGGTCGCGTCGACCTCGGGGATGAGCTGGTTCTCGCCGACCCATGAGGGCGCGGTCATCGAGACCAGCTTCGGGATGCGGACCTTGCCGTCCGCCGTGACGTCGAAGATGCGCGGCCCGGCGGACAGAAACACCGATGCCTGCTCGAGCGGCTTGACGAGGATGCGCTGGACCTGCTCGGCGGTCAGAGCGCCGCCCGAGGCGGTGGTGGTAGTTGATGCGGCCATGATGGCTCCAGAGGTTGATCCGATGGGGGATCACGTCTGGCGCCCGGCCGTCCGTGCGGTGGCAGACTCCCGGCCTGCCACCACAGACAATACCCCACCGGGGTAGTTTGCGGTCAGGCACATCCGGATCACCACTAGGATCAAACGCTTCGGCATGGTCCACTTCGGCATGGTCCAACTTGTTGATGACGGCGACGGCCGCACGATGGAGTGCCAAATATGCGGGGCGCGGGCACCGTTCGATGACGGCTTGCCGTACGTCGAACAGACGGCTTCCTTCGACACCGACCACGGCTGCCCCGCAGTCGGGCGCTCGGTGACGACCGACGACGCTCTCTAACCCATCGTCACGCACCTCGACGAAGCAGCGCCGCGAGTCCTTCCTCCTGCCGCTCGGGGCGGGCGCCCTGTCCGACGTCACCGCGGGGTCGGCGGGCTGCGAGGTGCGGCTTGCGCCGGAGCAGATCCTCCACTGCGGCGGTTACCTTGTCGTTGTCGACGAGGCCGTCGTCGTCGAGCATCCCCTCGTCGTACGGCAGGTCGGTGGGGTCGGCCATCTTGCCGGTCAGGGCGGCCTGAGCCGTCACCAGGGCGGCGGCCAGGCCGTCGGCGCGCTTGGCCTTCACCCGGTGCCCTGCGGCCTCGTCGCGCAGCTTCTGGACGTACTCCCGGTCGAAGGTCTCGGGATCGGTGGAACCCGTGGGTTCCACGGCATCGGGGCTGTTGTCATCTGGCAACACGTCGGGGTCGGTGTCCACATCTGTGGACGCGGTCTCGGTCACGGGTGATCCCTTCTAGGCGACGGTCGGCACGGGCGTGCCGCCGGTCATGCGCTCGATCTGCACGGGGCTGTAGCCGAGGTCCTCGAGGACCTGCTCGCGGGACACGCCTACCGAGAGCTTCTTCACGGCGGCATCGGCGGCCTGGGCGACGGTGCGCGTCTCCGGGTCGCGCCAGATGACCTCGAGGGACTCCATGCCGGGGCGCTGCACGCCGTCCCGGACGAGCACGGCAAGGCGCATCGCGTCCTCCCAGGCGCCACCGAACGCACGCTGACGACGCCGTGCCTTGCTCACCAGGGTGGCCTCGCTGGAGCGGATCGCGTCGGCGCTGGCGACCTCGGTGCCGTGGATGCCGAAGTAGGCCGGCGGCAGACCGGACACGGCGGCGGCCTGCTGCGTAAGGGTGTCGACCGCGGCGACGAAGCCTTCGAGGGTGCTCTCTGGAAACTGCCCGAACGTCGTCTGAGGGTCGGCCGCTATCCACAGCTTCGAGGCCGGGGCGTCGGTCCACTTCTGCTGCACCTCGGTCGCGGTCCGCTCGGCCCCCGCGTCCCCGCCGACGTCCATGCCGGTGATCCAGCGACGCGGCGCGGCGGCATACTCACTCGTCACCAACAGGTCGGTCATGATCTTTCCGGCGGCGTCGGTGAGCGGGATGATGTCGGACAGCTCGCTCTCGCCGTTCGGTGACAGCAGCCGGGGCCGGTTGACCAGGGCGACGACCGGCACCTGCCCGAGCGGGTTCTCGATCGTCTCCACGCGGGTGTAGCCGCCGGTCGGCACCTCGAAGGTGTCCGAGCCCTCGACGACGCGGCTCTCGGTGCGCCAGCGGGTGATCTGGTCCGGTCCGTAGAGCACGGCGTAGCCGTAGCCGGCCTCGGTCCAGCGCTTGAGCGCCGCTGTGATCTGCCCGGTCATCGGGTCCCGCTCGACCGTCATCTGCCGGGCCGACTCGACCGTGATGCGCGGCGTAGCGGGGTCCGGGCTGGCCCACACCACGACGTAGGCCCGGCCGTAGACGAGCGCGTCGAGGTGCGCCTGCTGGGAGCCTTCGTCGAGGCTGTTGGCCTGCCAGATACGCCAGAGCTCGCGGTCGGCGGGCTCGTCGCGGGTGAGCCGGAATCCGTCGACGTCGAGTCTTTCCTCGAGCGCGCTGACGACCAGCCGGGGCCAGTTCAGCACCAGCGGCGGGAGGCGGTTGCCGAGGCTGGCCCGGACCTCCGGCGCCATGAAGGCGTGCTGCGACTGCCGGCCGGAGTAGTACAGCTCGTGCCGGTCATGGGCCGGCCGCTGCTCGTCGAGCTTGCGGCCCAGGCGGGTGAGGATCTCGATGGTCATAGGAAGCTCACTGTTCTGTTGCGCCGCGGGGCGGCATGGAACGCGGCACGGTCGGCCGCGATGATCGCCGCGATAGCGGCGTCGATCTTGCGCGTGGACATGCGCTTGTCCTTGACCACGACGTCGCCGTGCGCTGTCGACTTGGCGATGCAGTGCGCGACGTGCGCGGCGAGGCGGGTGTCGCCGTCGTGCGTGATCTCCTGCTCGGCGACCGCGGAGAACAGCCGGTCGCAGGCCGGTCCCATCCGCTGCGCCGCCGCGGTGTTGTACTCGACCACCCGACCCGGCCAACGGGCCGACCATGACTCGATCTCCGACCGCCAGCCCCACGGGTCGACGGCCAGCTCGAGGACCTCGAGCCGGGCGAACGCCTGCTCGACCACGGTGGAAACCTCGGCGCGGGGTACGCGCCAGTCCTGCCGGCCGGGGTTGGCCCAGACGCCGAGGACGAACAGATGCGGCACCGGGTTGTTGCCCGTGGGCAACGTGCAGCCCACCAGCGCCGTGCTGTCTCCCGAGGCGGACCCGTCGAAGCCGAGCACGACGCGGGTACGGGGCTCGACCTCGACCAGCGCCGCGCACGCCGACCAGGCAGACCAGTCGATCCAACCGCCGACGCTGCCGGCCCACTGCCCGAGCCGGAACCGCCGGAACGGCGCCTCGCGGGTCGTCTTGAGGGTGGCCCGGAGCGCATCCACCGCGAGGAAGTCATGCAGCGCCGGGTTCGCGGTCGCCCAGGCGGTCTCGTCGTCGGTGGCGCATCCCTCCGGGGCGGCGAACTCGGCGAAGAAGAACGACGGGTCGGCGTGCTCGCGGCCGTACTGGACCAGGCGCCACATCACGCTGTCCGGGCTGACACCGGGCGTCGAGATCGCCAATGCCAGCGAGGTGGACCGCTTGCCGCTGGCAAGGGCCATCGCGTCCCAGACCTGCTCGGTCACGACGTGCAGCTCGTCGACGACCACGAAGGACGGGTCGAAGCCTTGCAACGCACCGGGCTCGGCCGGCAACGGGCGAAGCTCGGAGTCCGTACGCGGGACGCGGATCTTGTCCCGGAACACCTGCACCTGCTCGGCGAGGCGCGGCTCCAGCTCGATCATGCGCCGCACGGCGTGGAACGTCAGGCCCGCTTGTCTTTCATCGCTGGCGACGCACAGCACCTGGGCGCCCTCGACCCCGTCGGCGAACAGGCTGTAGGCGGCCAGGAAGGACGCCAGCGCGGTCTTGCCATTTCCTCGAGGCAGACTGACCAGGGCCTGCCTCGGCCGCGGGTCGTCGTACATGCCGGCGATGAGCTGCTTCTGCCAGTCGCGCAGCCGCACCGGCTTCAGGGCGCCCGATCCCTTCGGGACCCGGAGATACTCCTCCACGAAGGCGATTACGCGCTCTGAGCCGCCCGCTGGCAGCCCCGACAGGTCCAGCGGTGGTGCGGTCACCTCCCGCTTGGCACCGGCCCTCACAACGCCACCCGCGCATACTCACTCAGAGTGTGCCTGCGGGGTGGTGCTGCGTGACCCATAGCGCCTTGTGTCCCGTGGTCTGTCGCGGTCGTCGTCACTGCGGACCTCGAGGTCCTGCTGAGCCGGACAGTCCACCGCCGCGGGAGCTGTTGTGGCGCCGGCACAGGACCCTCTGCGGTCCAACGTTGCTCCCACCCTCGGCGAGCGCCCGGACGTGGTCGGAGGTGAGGTCCGTGGTCGCGCCACAGTCCGAGCAGATGGGAGAAGCGGCGATGACGTCGCGGGCGTGCTGGCGGTTGGCGGTGCGGACACGCTGACGGGCGCGTGAGTGCTGGGCGCAGCGTGTCCACGGGCTCGGTGCGCCGCAGTCCAGGCAGGCGCGCAACACGGCGGTCACTGCTCGTCCTCGCCGGTGATCTGCTCGAACAGGCGCTCGGCGTTGACGGTGATCTCGCGGTCGCGCAGCTCGGGCGTGTCCTCGATCCCGAGCGCTTCGGCCGTCGGCCTCGTCAACGTCAGGTAGCCGTCGTCGGCTTTGACCTCGACCCGGTAGATCAGCTTGTCCTCTCGGATGTCGCTGCGGACGCGGGCGAATCCGGTCCGGCAGGACTCTTGGAACGCCGCGAGGCTGAGGCCGCCCATGAGCGTGCAGATGTCGTCCGCGACCTCGGGCTCTTGGTGGGCGAGGGCGTCGACGACGTGGGAGTGCAGGACGCGCCACAGCAGGTGGTTGGTGGTGGTCATGCCGCGTTGCCGTTCTCGATGCCGGCCATGTCGGCGATGGTCTGCCGGACGAGCCACTGCCCGGCGTTGCTGTAGACGATGGGCAGCAGGGTTTCGAAGACGGTGCCGATGCCGAGCAGGAAGCGGAGGGTCTCGCCCTCGTCGCCGGCCAGCTCGGCCAGGACGGCGTTGACGCCGTCGAGGTCGCGGTTGCCGTTGTGGATGATGAAGCACGCAGCGCGGCGTACGCCGGCCGCCTGCTCGGGGCTGGGGGTGTCGGTCATGGGGTGCTCCTTGGCATGGCTAGGTAGCTCGGGCAGGTGTCGTCGTGGTGGACGGTGAGCAGGTACACGCCGGGGTCGTGCTGCTCAACGGTCTGGTAGGCCGTGCAGTCGTCGCAGCCGCCGGGCATCCGGTGGCCGGTCATGGAGTCCAGGACGCTGGGAACGGTCTGCGGGCGTAGCCGGCGGCGGTTGCTCACGAGGCCCGCCGGTCGCAAGAACGGTGTCCGATGTCCGGTTGTCCGCCCCCTAACCCGGGGTTTTCACGCGGACTGGGGCGACACGGGGCGTGAGAGCGCGAAAGTGCCTGCTCTGTAGGGGAACATGGGCTTGTCGAGGGCTCATGGTCACCTGCACGGAGAGGCACTTCGCGAGT
>JAABUN010007129.1_pt1 | contig 12295 bp, 14 predicted proteins | sample 5559311 | NCBI WGS metagenome assembly JAABUN01 (sample SAMN10711877, study PRJNA513370) | rock metagenome | isolation source: Antarctica rocks | place: Antarctica: Victoria Land, Siegfried Peak sud | reverse complement strand
ATCTCAAAACACTCTTTGCTTTTCCTTGCCGCTTTGCGCCTTTGCGGGACAATTTCTCGGTTTCCCGCAAAGGCGCAAGGCTCGCAAAGGAAAAACTGCAGCTTTTTGCCGAATCATTATTTTTGAGATGTCTTGTAAAAAAATCTTTGTAAATTATAACTTAAAAAGCTCGCTTCTGACGAGACAGGCGAGCTTTTTTAAGTTGAATCGAAACGAATTATCTGGACAGACTGCCGAGCGTGCCGATTGCAATTCCCAAAACTATAAAAATTATATTCAGCAGCAGCGCCGCCGCGCCGAGCGCCATTCCGGCAATTGCCATACTTTTGCCGCCGAAATTCAACGAATCTTTATTCGCGTTTTGCAGCCCGAGAAAGCCGGTGACCAGCGCGGCGAGTCCAAGAGGTATTCCGCCGTAACAGCAAATGCCGACAAGACCGAGAACTCCGCAAACGAGCGAAACGATGGGCAGCGTTTGATTTTGCGCCTGACCGCCGCTCACGGCGGGCGGCTGGAACGGCGTGTTCGCGCCGACGTTTTGACTTTGCCAGTTCGCTTCCGGCGCGGGCGGCGGCGTCCATTGCGATTGTGTCTCCAAAGGCTGTCCGACCGACGGTTGATTAAAAGGCGACTGCGCCGCGCCGAAACCCGATTCATTTCCGTGTTCCGGTTCTTGAAACGGCGGCGGTTGATAACCGTCCGGCAACGGCGTCTCGAGCGGCGCAGAAGCGGACGGAGTTTCAAACGGCGTTTGATTTGAAGGCTCGTTTGAAAATGAATTTAAGTTTGACGAAAGCGGCGTTGTTGCTACTGTTGCCGCGTTTTCGGACGCCTGCGAATTGTCGAAGCTCGATTTTGCCTGCGAACCAAAATCGCTCGACAGCGAAGACGCCGACGTTTCGTCCCTTTCGTCTTTATCGAAGTCATCGTTCAAATCGTCGAAATTTATTTCTCCGCCGAAGCCGCCGCGATTGCCCGAAGCAGCCGTTGTTTCGGGCGCGTCGTCAAGCTGCAAAAGGTCTGCGTCGTCATCGTCGTTTATCATCGTGCCGCCGGCAGCGTTTGCCGCCGTATCTTCAATCAGCGGCGTTCCGTCCGTCTGGCAAAACTGCGTCGAATCGTCAAAAGTTTTCCGGCACGTCGGGCATCGTTTCATTTGGTTTCCGTCCTTTATTAGAAAGAAGTGAGATGTCAGATATTAGATATTAGTAAAAACAAAAACTAACGTCCGGCATCCGGCGTCTGACATCTGCAACTTTTATACTCTGCCGCTTAAACTAATTCAAGCTGGCTGAAAAAATAAGCGATTTCAATTTGCGCGTTCTCGTCCGAGTCCGAGCCGTGAACGGCGTTCTCGCCAATCGAATTTGCAAACTCTTTGCGCAAAGTTCCTTCCGCCGCTTCCGCCGGATTAGTCGCGCCCATAATGTCCCGCCACGCTTTGACGGCGTTTTCCTTTTCCAATGCCAGCACGACGCACGCGCCGCTCGACATAAATTCGGTCAGCTCGCCGAAAAACGGTCGCTCTTTATGCACCGCGTAAAAACCTTCCGACTGCGCTTTCGACTGATGAATCAGCTTCATCCCGCGAATCTTAAAACCCGCTTCGCTGATTTTCTGAATAATCGCGCCCGCATTCCCGGCGCGCACCGCGTCCGGTTTGATAATTCCGAATGTTAAATTGTTCATTGTTTATTATTCCTTTTAGTTTTATTTTGTTTCTTCTGTGATTTCTCCACAGGTCTTTTATAAATTTTATTTGATACTTTCAAATCTTTTGTTTCTACGGGTGAAGAATTCAAACAATCTGCGCCTGAATATCCACAAGGTTCGGGATTTTCACCTTCCAAAACTACATCGTGATTTATTTTTCCGTAAGTTGAATCTACAATTTTAAAGTTATCAATAATAATCTTTCTAAATCCTGACTGTTCAAAACTAACTTTATAAATCTCCGGCAATAAATTTATTGAATAAATTCCTTCGTCATTGCTTTTAGTTTCAAAACTTTCGCCCTTTTCATTGGTTAATTTCACATTTGTGCCTACAACAACAGCGCCCTGTGAATCATAAATAACTCCGCTCAAAACTATTTTCTGCGCGTTTGCAAAAACACTTAGTCCAAAAATCAAAACTAAAATTTGCAAAACTTTCATATTCGCCTCGCTAAAACAATTCTTTCAACTCGTTTGAAATGCGCGTCGGCTTCAATGTTTCGCGGTCAATCAAACACCAAATTGTTTTCGCCTTGACCAGCAAATCTTCCCCGCGACGAATTTCCGTAAAGCGTTCCCAACTAATGCGCGTCGGCTCGCCGACCCAAGTCGTCGCCGTGATTTGTTCGTTCGCAAATGCCTGTTTTTTATAATCAATTTCGTGCCGCACGACAATCCAAGTGAGTCGCGTTTGCTGTTCGACGGTTGCTGACGCTCGCCAATGCGCGACGGCGACATTTTGAATCCATTTCACATAAGCGATGTTGCCGACGTGGTTTTGCTCATCGATGTCGCTCGCAGGAACGTCAAACGAATGCGAAAACTTCATTGCGCTGTTTTTTTGATGGAAGTTTTGTAATACCGAAAGCTGTATGCGCACATTACCAGCGCAAAAATAATCTGTCCGACGACCGCGTAATTTCTCAAATCGCTGTTCCGGTAATTTTCGCCCGCAAAAAAATAATGCAAACCGTTTCCAAGACAATCTGCCGCCGCAAAAAGAAAGATTATAAAAAACAATGACTTTTTATTCATACTTTAAGGTTTCTCGCGCTGAATTATTTTCAAGTCAGAATAAGCGGCGACACTGAAAATTTATCCGCCCAAACTTTCCTGAATCGCTTTGCCGATGTCGGCGGGCGAATTGACGACGCGGATTCCGGCTTCGGTCAACGCCTTCATTTTCTCTGCGGCTGTGCCTTTTCCGCCCGAAATGATTGCGCCCGCGTGTCCCATTCGGCGTCCCGGCGGCGCGGTTTGTCCGGCGATAAAAGCGACGATTGGTTTTTTTACGTTCTCTTTTGCATAAGCCGCCGCGTCTTCTTCGGCAGTTCCGCCGATTTCGCCAATCATTACTATCGCATCGGTTTCGTCGTCGGCTTCAAATAATTTAAGAGCGTCGGTGTGGTTCGTGCCGATAATCGGGTCGCCGCCGATGCCGATTGCCGTCGATTGTCCCAAGCCCAAAGCGGTTAATTGTCCGACAGCTTCATATGTCAAAGTTCCGCTTCGTGAGACAACGCCGATGCGTCCTTCTTTGTGGATATGTCCGGGCATAATGCCGATTTTGCATTTGCCGGGCGAGATGACGCCGGGACAATTCGGACCGATTAAGCGCGTCGTTTTGCCATCGAGAAATCTTTTTACCTTTACCATATCGGCAACCGGAATGCCTTCGGTGATGCAGACGACGAGCGGCAAACCGGCGTCGGCGGCTTCCATAATCGCGTCGGCGGCGAACGCGGGCGGAACGTAAATGACCGAAGCGTTTGCGCCGGTTTCTTTTACGGCATCAGAGACGGTGTTGAAAACCGGCACGTTTTCGTGCGTCGTGCCGCCTTTGGCAGGCGTTACGCCGCCAACGACGTTCGTGCCGTATTCGACCATTTGTTTGGTGTGAAAAGTTCCTTCTTTTCCCGTGATGCCCTGCACAATCAGGCGCGTGTTTTTATCGACTAAAACGCTCAAAATAATTTTCTCCGTAAATTTTTGCTGGGTAAAACAATGAAAAAGTATAGCACGACGCCGTTTTATTCGCGCAAATCACGTTTGGTTTTACAAAGAATGCAAACGGCTGAAATTCTAAACTTTAAACTCTACAATTTTTAACCGCTTCACACTAAAAGATTTTGTTTTTTCCGATGTAATTTAAAATTAAAAATGTAGAATTTAGAATTGTCGCCGTTGATTTTATTAAATGAGCATTCTCGTTCAAAAAAGCGGACTTCTTTCAACTGTCCAAGATTTGGGCAGAAAAAATTTTCGTCGCTTCGGCATCAATCCGAACGGCGCGATGGACAAGCGCGCAGCGCGTTTAATCAACATTTTACTCGGCAACGACGAAGCCGAAGCCGTTTTGGAAATGCACTTTCCCGCGCCGGTTTTCCAATTTGAAAAAGCCGCAATTGTCGCGCTCGGCGGCGCTGATTTCGGCGCGCGGTTAAACGATTTAAAAATCGAAAATTGGCGACCTGTTTTTGTCGAAAAAGGAAGCGTTTTGAAATTTGCCGAAAAAGTTTCGGGCAATCGCGCTTATCTATCCCTCAAAGGCGGTCTTTCAATCGAACAATGGCTCGGCAGCTTCAGCACGAATCTGCGCGCGGGCGTCGGCGGATTTTCCGGCAGAAGCCTGCAAAAAGACGATAGAATATTTTTTAACGGAAAGTGGAAAACGGAGAATGGAAAATTTTTAGAGCAATCAAAATTTCCGTATAAAATTTCAAACGATATGATTCCGCGTTACAGTTCAAATCCAACCGTTCGTGTCGTCACGGGCGCGGAATTTGAACGTTTGACGGCTCTCGGCGAGCGGCGATTTTTAAACGAAAATTTTACAATCTCGCGCAATTCCGACCGAATGGGTTTTCGCTTGACGGGCGCGCCGCTTTATCTGCTCGACAAAATCGAAATGGTTTCGTCCGCTGTTGATTTCGGCGCGATTCAACTGCTGCCCGACGGACAAATGATAAGTTTGATGGCTGACCATCAAACCAGCGGCGGCTACCCGCGCATCGCGCACGTCGCGTCCGTCGATTTGCCCGTTCTCGCACAACTCGGCGCGAACGATAAGGTAAATTTTGAAATCGTCTCCATTGAAGAAGCAGAAAATTTGCTGCTTGAATTTGAAAAAGATTTGAATTTGCTGCGCATTGCGTGTAGCTTCAAAAACAATTCTTAATTTTTAATTCTTAATTGTCTCAATGTTTTCCGTCGATTTAAATTGCGATATGGGTGAGAGTTTCGGCGCTTGGGCGATGGGGCGCGACGCCGAGTTGATGGACTTTGTTTCGTCGGTCAACGTCGCGTGCGGCTTTCACGCCGGAGACGCGAGCGTGATTAGAAAAACGATTGAAACGGCGATTGCCAAAGGCGTTGCCGTCGGCGCGCATCCGTCTTTTCCCGATTTGCAGGGCTTCGGCAGGCGCGAAATGAAAATGTCGGCGCGTGAAGTTTTCGACATCGTGCTTTATCAAGTCGCCGCCGTCAAAGGAATTTGCGAAGCGTCGGGCGCGCGCCTTCACCACGTCAAACCGCACGGCGCGCTTTATAATCAAGCGGCGAAAGACGCGAAATTAGCCGCCGCCATTGCCGAAGCGACGAAAGCGATTGACGAAAATTTAATTTTATACGGCTTGTCGAACAGTTTTATAATTGACGAAGCCGAACGAATAAATTTGCGAACGGCGAGCGAGGTTTTTGCCGACAGAAGTTATCAACCGGATGGAAGTTTAACCAATCGAAGCGAGCCGAACGCACTAATCGCCAACGCCGAACAAGCCGCTGCGCAGGTTTTGCAAATGATTACCGACAAGAGCGCAACGACGACAAACGGCGAAACGATTTTTATTAAAGCCGAAACCGTCTGCATCCACGGCGACGGCGCGCACGCGCTCGAATTTGCGCGAGAAATCAAGCGAACATTGACTGCGGAAAAGATTTTAGTTCGACCGATTGCGGGCGACAGGAAAAGTTAAAGCGACGAAATGCGCAACGACTGTTCGTTATTCGCTGTTAACTGTTCTCTGTCTAACAGGAATTCTTGTATTTCATCGAACAGCTAACAGCGAATAACGAACAGCTTAGCGGTCGTATCGGCTAAAACATTCGCGCTGCACCCAATCTATGGAAAAGAAAAATTTATCGTCCGTCGTTTCCGGCGCGGCTTTTCTGATGGCGACTTCCGCCGTCGGACCCGGATTTCTGACGCAGACGACAGTTTTTACGAAACAACTGGCGGCGAGCTTCGGGTTTGTTATTTTGCTTTCCGTCGTTTTGGACATCTTCGCGCAGCTCAATATCTGGCGCGTTTTGACCGTCAGCGGGCGGCGCGCGCAGGACGTTGCCAACGATACGATTTTCGGAAGCGGTTATGTTTTAGCCGTGCTGATTGCGCTTGGCGGATTGGCATTTAATATCGGAAACATCGCGGGCGCGAGTCTCGGTTTGAACGTGCTTTTCGGTCTGGATTTGAAAATCGGCGCGATTGTCAGCGCGATTATCGGCATCGGAATTTTTCTTTTCAAAGAAGCGGGAAAGGCTCTGGATGCGGCGACGAAAGTTCTCGGTCTGTTGATGATTCTTCTTATAATTTATGTCGTTGTCGCTTCGCATCCGCCGCTAGCCGAAGCCGCGTTTCGCACCGTTTATCCCGAACAAATCGACCCGCGCGCGATTGTAACTTTGGTCGGCGGAACGGTCGGCGGCTACATCACTTTTGCGGGCGCGCATCGCTTGATTGACGCCGGAATTACGGGCGTCGAATCCTTGCCTCAAGTAAATCGCGGCGCGGCGACGGGAATTTTATTAACGGCGCTGATTCGTTTTCTGTTATTTTTAGCTTCTCTCGGCGTGCTGTTTCTGGGAATGCCGATTGACGATAAAAATCCGCCCGCGTCCGTTTTTCAAAATGCGGCGGGCGATTTCGGCTACAAAATTTTCGGCGTCGTGATGTGGTGCGCGGCGATTACGAGCGTTATCGGCGCGGCTTACACGTCGGTCTCGTTCGTCAAAACTTTTCACCGAAATCTGGAAAACAACAGCAAATACATCATCATCGCGTTCATCGCTTTTTCGACAATCGTGTTTTTGATTGTCGGGCAACCAATAAAAGTTTTGATTTTAGCCGGAACAATAAACGGTTTTATTTTGCCTGTCGGTCTCGCGCTCGTTCTTCTCGCCGCGCGTCGCGGCAAAATCGTCGGCGAATACAAACACCCGTTGTGGATGCAAATCGCGGGCTGGCTCGTCGTCGCCGTGATGCTCGGTTTCAGTTTATTGACAATCGGCGGCGGGCTTTTCAAATAATTTTCAAATAAAAAATCCGACGCGATTATTCGAGCGTTTTTAGCTTTCACGGTTTTCCCGATTTTCGCTGTTGATTATAAATTTTCAGAAGTAAATAATAAAAATCAAAGGAGATTTTTTAAATGTCGGAAAATAATAAAAAATTTGGTTTATAACGGGCTGCTCGACCGGATTCGGGCGCGAATTGGCGAAGGAACTTTTAGAAAACGGTTATCGCGTCGTCGTTACGGCGCGCGATGCGGAGAAAATTCAGGATTTGGTTGAAATCAATCGAGATAACGCGCTCGCATTGTCTTTGGACGTTACTGATAAAGCTCAAGTTAAAAACGCCGTCGCCGCAGCCGAAGCTCGTTTCGGCGCTATTGATGTTTTAGTTAATAACGCCGGAATCGGTTATTTCGGCGCAATCGAAGAAAGCGAAGATGCGGAAGTTCGCCGGATGTTCGAGACGAATTTCTGGGGTTTGGCGGAAATGACGCGCGCCGTTTTGCCGAAAATGCGTGAACGGCGCGGCGGTTTTATCGTCAACGTTTCGTCAATCGGCGGCTTAGTCGCTTTTCCGACTGTTGGCTATTACAACGCGACGAAATTTGCGGTCAACGGTTTTTCCGAAGCGTTAAAAAAAGAAGTCGAGCCGCTCGGAATAAAAGTTTTGCTGGTCGAGCCGAGCGGTTTTCGCACCGATTGGGCTGGACGTTCGGCGAACGAAGCGAAATCTGAAATTGACGATTACGCCGAAACCGCCGGTGCGAATAAAGCCAACATTCGCGGCTACAGCGGCAACCAGCCGGGCGACCCGCAGCGCGCGGCAAAAGCTATTGTCGCAGCAGTCGAAGCGGAAAATCCGCCGTTTCATCTTCTACTGGGACGCGCCGCATTAAAAGGCGCGCGAGCAAAACTAGAAGATTTAAAACGCGATTTCGACGCTTGGGCGGAGACGACCGAAGGCGCTGACTTTCCCGAAAATCAAGCCGCCGCGTAAAATCCGGCTCAAATAAATTTCTTATAAACCGCTAAATATAATTTTATGAACAAATCGCATTTTCTAAAATTGTTTGTCGCCTTTTCGGTTTTTGCCGCTGCTGTCAATATCTTCGCGCAGCAGTCCGCAAACAGCGGCAACCAATTTCCATCTGCATTGACAGCCGCCGATTATGCGAGCGCCGAAAAAATGTTGAGTTATAACACCGTGCCGATGGTTGACCACGCGGGCATTCGCCCGAATTGGCTGGCTGACAATCGTTTCTGGTATCGAAATACGACGGCGGCGGGAAGCCAATTCGTGTTGATAAACGCGGCGGACGGCGCGCGTCAGGTTTTCTCCGACCAGACGAAACTTAACGCCGCAATCGGCGTAGCGAACAATCCGCAGACGGGCAATCGAAACGGCAACCCGAACGAAGTTTCGTCGCCGGACGGAAAGCGCGCCGCGTTTATCCGCGATTACAATTTGTGGATGCGCGACGTGGCAAGCGGAAAGGAAACGCAGTTGACGACCGATGGCGTGAAAAATTTCGGTTACGCGACGGACAATGCCGGTTGGACGCACAGCGACCGCGCGATTTTGATGTGGTCGCCTGATTCAAAAAAGATTGCGACGTTTCAGCAGGACGAGCGCAAAACCGGCGATATGTATCTGGTTTCGACAAAAGTCGGACATCCGACGCTCGAAGCGTGGAAATATCCGTTGCCCGGCGACGAAAACATCACGATGATTGAGCGCGTCGTCATCGAAGTCGATGTGCCGAAAGTTATAAGATTTAAAATGCCGCCCGACCAGCACCGGACGACGCTTTGCGACGATATTTCGTGCAACGGCGATTTTACAGATGTCGAATGGAGCGCGGACGGTTCAAAACTCGCTTTCGTTTCGTCTTCGCGCGACCACAAACGCGCCGATTTGCGCGTGGCTGACGCAGCAACGGGCGCGATTCGGGACGTAATGAGCGAAACTTCGCCGACGCAGTTTGAATCGGGGACGCAAACGGTCAACTGGCGTTATCTGCCCGCTTCAAACGAAATCTTATGGTTTTCCGAACGAAGTAATTGGGGACATTTGTATCTTTATGATTTGACGACCGGACGTTTGAAAAATCAAATCACAACGGGCGATTGGGCGGTTACGCGCATTCTTAAAGTAGACGACAAAAATCGAGTTTTATATTTTCTCGCGGGCGGACGCGAGCAGGGACGCGACCCGTATTTTCAGCATTTTTACCGCGTTGGTTTTGACGGAAAAAATCTACAGCTTTTAACGCCGGAAGACGGCAATCACGAAGTTGCTTTATCGCCGGACGGCAAATCTTTTGTCGATAGCTTTTCAAAGCCGGATGTTCCGTCGACGACGGTTTTGCGCGATATGAACGGAAAGCTCGTCAACACGATTGAGAAAACCGACATTTCGCGCCTGCTCGCAGCCGGCTGGAAACCGCCGACGCCGATTGTCGTCAAAGCGCGCGACGGAGTAACAGACCTTTACGGCTTGATGTTCACGCCGACTAATCTTGACCCGAATGCGAACAAAAAATATCCGATTATCAATTACATTTATCCGGGTCCGCAGGGCGGCAGCGTCGGCAGCCGCTCGTTTTCGCCCGCGCGCGGCGACAATCAGGCGCTCGCCGAACTCGGTTTCGTCGTCGTTTCGATTGACGGAACGTGCAACCCGCTTCGCTCGAAAAAATTTCACGATGCGTGTTACGGCAATATGGCTGACAACACTTTGCCCGACCAGATAACGGCGATGCAGCAATTGGCGCGAAAATATCCGTATATCGATATAAACCGCGCGGGAATTTGGGGACATTCGGGCGGCGGTTTTGCGACGGCGGCGGCAATGTTTCGGTTTCCAGACTTTTTCAAAGTCGGCATCAGCGAATCGGGCAACCACGATAACCGCAATTATGAAGACGATTGGGGCGAGCGTTATGTCGGTTTATTAACAAAGGACGGAAACGGCAAATCCAATTACGACGAACAGGCAAACCAGAATTTCGCCAAAAATCTGAAAGGCAAACTCCTGCTCGCATACGGCACGATGGACGACAACGTGCCGCCGGACAATACTTTGCTCGTCGTCGATGCGCTCGTCAAGGCGAACAAGGATTTCGATTTGATAATGTTTCCGAACGCGCGGCACGGCTACGGCGCGGCGAGTTTTTATATGACGCGCCGCCGCTGGGATTATTTCGTGCGCCATCTGCTCGGCGCAGAGCCGCCGAAGGAATACGAGCTGCGTCCGAAGCCTTTTCCGGCGCGTTAATACGGTTTGCCGAATTTTTTAAATTTTTAAAAACTAAATTCGGGCGGCATACTTCTTGCTTCCCGTCTCTGCAAGTTGATTGTTTTATACGAAAAATCATACACAATTTAAATTCGAGAAATGTTTTTCGGCTTCAAATCAGAAATCAAAAGCAAAGTATCTGCAAACAAATAAGGAGAATCAGACGGATGAACCAAACAACAGGACAGAAACCGCTTATAACCGGAATTTTCAGGGATAGAGAAAGCGCCGAGCGAGCTTATCAATCGGTTGCCGGTCGCGGCTACGGCAGCGACGACACGAACGTCATTATGTCGGACGCAACGCGCAGCAGTTTTTACCCGTCGGGCAGCGAGCATTCGTCGGCGCTGGCTGATAAAACGATGGAAGATGCGGGCAAAGGCGCCGCCATCGGCGGAACACTCGGCGCTATTGTGGCGGGCATCGCGGCGATCGGAACGAGCGTTCTTCTTCCCGGAGTCGGATTACTTGTCGCCGGACCGCTGGCGGCGGCGTTAGCGGGCGCGGGCGCGGGCGGTTTGACCGGCGGCTTAATCGGCGCGCTGGTCGGACACGGCGTTCCGAAAGAACACGCGGCGGAATATGAAGAAGGCATCAAAAACGGCGGCGTCTTTATGGGCGTTCATCCGCGCAGCGACGAAGACGCGGCATATTTTCATAACGAATTCAATACGCACGGAAGCAACGTCCACGCGGTCGGAACGGGAACGGGCGCGGTCGGCGGCGCATTAACCGGCGCGGCGCTCGGCTCGGTTGTTCCGGTTGTCGGAACTGCGGTCGGCGGTGTCGTCGGCGGTGTTGTCGGCGCGGTCGCCGGACACGAAGTTGCCGAAGAAGTGAACCCCGAAGACAAAAAGTTAATCTGAAACTAGAAATTTTTAGTTCAAGCAGAAAAAGGAAGCCTCGCTGGAGACTTCCTTTTTTATTGCATCAAATTGGAACGGTGATTTTGCACGCGGCGAAAAATTAACTTGAATTTTTTACAATTTGAAATTGTTTTTTCAGTCGCTCGCCGAAGTTAATTTTCCGCCCGTAAAGTCAGCTAAATTACAAAACTTTAATTTCTCGTCTGATATTCTTTTTTGCAAAAGGAATCTAAAGATGATTGAAGCCACAATATTTCTCGTCGAAGAAGACAACGACGGACGCCCCGCATTACGCGAAAATCTAAAGAACAACGGCTATAACGTAACTTTGGCGATTGACGAAGAAGACGCGCTCGACCGCGGGCTGGAAAATTATACGTGCGAATGCTACCCGATAGTCAAAGCCGAATACGACCGCCTGCCGAAATAGCAGGCTCGATGACCTTTTTGCGAGTTGATTTCGGCGAATTTCAACAAATCGTGTATTATGTCGCCGTTGAATAGAAAATACCATCTTGCAAAAGGAGAAAAAATGTTCAAGAAAATTTTATCCTTCGCGCTAATCGTTTTATTGCTGAACGCAATTGGAATCAGTCCCGCTTACGCTGCCGGCTCGAAGCAGGAAAAAGGAGCGCAAAAAGCCGAAAAAATTAAAGAGAGTATTCTAAAACTCGGCACGGGCAAAGAAGCGCCTGTCGCAGTCAAGCTGAAAAACAGATCAATCGTTGAAGGTTACGTCAGCGAAGCGAGCGATAAAACCTTCGTCGTCGTTAGCGAGAAAAGCGGCATAACCACCACTATTCCGTATCTGCAAGTTAAAAAACTCGTCAGCGGTAAAGTCGTGCGAAACGTCAAAGCCGCCGCTAAAGGCTTTGGCATTTTCACTGCCATTGTAGGCGGCGTTCTTCTTGTAGTAATTCTGGTCTTGAGCGCCGATAAAAGTTGACCGCTTTTATCAAGGAAACATCTGTGTTTAAGAAAGTTTTATCGTTTGTATTCGTCGTCTTAACGATGCAAACAACTTCGTCCTGCATCAATTAAGCCGTTAGACGCTTAATGTTCTATTTTGATATTATATGCGAATCAGTAGTTGAAAACGAGCAAATAAAAAGCGACTGCCAGTTTTC
>JAABUN010007127.1_pt1 | contig 12301 bp, 15 predicted proteins | sample 5559311 | NCBI WGS metagenome assembly JAABUN01 (sample SAMN10711877, study PRJNA513370) | rock metagenome | isolation source: Antarctica rocks | place: Antarctica: Victoria Land, Siegfried Peak sud | reverse complement strand
ACGCTTCGAAACTGTTGCGAGACCCTACTCGTCCCGCGGGTTGCGGGAACCGGCCTTCGCCAGCCCGCGGCTGATCATGTAGCCGATGGCGGCGTAGGTTATGTACCTCCATGCGTCCGACGCACCAAAGCCGGCCGAGCCATCCCCGTCAACTAGTAGGGACGCAATCAGTATGCCAACCACGGTAACCACGAAGACGATGAGCTCGGTGGTCTTGAAGGCCGCCTTGGTCTCGGTACCCTTCAGCCTGTCGTCCCGATCCCGGGTGTCGACCCTGGGTGCCCCTTGCTGCTGAGTCATATGACCCCTTTCGTTTGCTGCGGCTTACCCACGTCAAGTAGCCGCGTTTACACTCATTACCATATGACATAATAAGCTATAGTCAACTAAAAACAGGTAAAATGCGTCAAAAATACATCAACGTGTGTAAGGTGCTACCAAAAAGTGTGGTGAGCGCATTGAGAGTGCAGCCGGAGCGCGGTGGGCGTCGGAAAAGGGGGAGTGTTGGCGGTATCCCCTTTTCCGACGCCGGGTATCCTTGTAGTTTGATGCCCGCTTTGTGTCCTTACTTACGGCAGTATAGGGTATTATGAACTAAAGTCAATTAAAATGAGGTGTGGTTACTTAAGGAAAGATGAGTTGAATGCGGCTAGAATACATCGAGAAGCACGATGGATGCGTTGAGAGGCGCGGAGGCGGGGGTGAAAGTGGCGCGAGCATTGGAGAAGGAGTTGTTGGGCGCCGAGGATGTCGCCGGGTTAATAGGGGTGAAGGAGAGCACTGTGTGGCGCTGGTGCCGCGAGGGGAGGTTGCCGTGCCTGAAGGTCGGCAAGCACTGGCGCGTTAGGCGGGAAGTCCTGGAGGATTTCCTGAGTAGGAGCGAGCGCCCGACCACGCTCGTCGGACAGTTGGACACGTTCTTACGGGTGCCGGACAACGTACTCGCCATCGCCCAGAACATCGACGTTTTGCGCCGTCTCGACGCCGCCTTCTTCCAGGTCGGCGAGGCTAGGGGTGGGTTGTTGGTGAAGTTCTACGGCGGGGAGAAAGATCCCGAGGATGTGCTGCGCGCCCAGTTCGAGAAGAACGGCCTTGAGGTGGAACGTCTGGAGCGGGAGGGGCGTCTACTCATGAGGCCCGAGGGAGATCCCCTGGACGGACGTGAGGAGGCGCTCGGACAGATCCTGGAGGAGGAATCCGAAAAGGGGCGCACCGTTTGGGCCTCCTTCGACTGGGCCTTGAAGGTCGACCTGGACACGGCCCTGGAGGAGCAAGACAGGTTGAGCGAGCTCGTCGACACCAGGCAGCTCGTCGTCAAGACGGCGGCGCTCGATGAGGTAATCGACGAATGGCCGTCTTCGGCGCTCCGGCGTGCTCAGTCAGCGCACTCGGGCAATATTCTGGCCTCCGAGAGCGGGCTGTCGTTGGGCCGTGCGTTCCCAATGCCGACGTCCTGATGCAAACACGCCACGAGCGACACGTGGGTACGGAACCTCCTGCGTGCTAACTTCGCAGAACAGAAGTCGGCGTCAAACAGTCGCTGAACGGCCTAGACCAGCGCGACCTTCACCAGTAGCTTCGACCATTCCTTGCCCAAACAGGCGGTTACTCTCAGTCGTGGCATTCGTGCACAAGAGACCCTATATGGTGAGTTGGGAACGATGGGAAGGGACTATCGAGTACACGTTTATGAGCCCGTCGAGTCGCGTTACGCATCTGCTCGGAATGGGTTTGTACGCCGTTTTGTATGGCATCGTGCAGACCATCATTACTCTCGGCTTCTGCTACATGATCTTCGACCTCGATCTCTCGAACGCTAACTACTGGGGCGCGCTTCTGATCCTCGCAGTATGCAGTGTCTCGTTGGTCGGCTTCGGTATCGTTGCCGCTGTCCTGCCACTCCTCTCGCCAGAGAAGGGCCAGCAAGTGAGCTATATAGTCTCGTCGGTGCTGCTGCTAGTCTCTGGCGTGTACTATGAAGTAGATGTGCTTCCCGGCTGGATGCAGGCTATCGTCACAGTCTCGCCAGTTACCTACGCGCTGCAAGGTTCCCGAGACGCCCTGTTGTACGGTGCGGATATCGCCGATCTCTGGGTGAGCAGCTGGCCGCTCCTCATAATGAGTGTCGTATTCATCCCAATGGGTATTTGGGTCTTCCAGATCGGAGAGACTTACGCCAAAAAGACCGGCAAACTCAAACGGAGTGGTTAGAGAACAAACTTTAGCTCACGAGCCAACCAACTCCGCCTGCACATTCAGGGAGTCGGCGTTGCGAGCTAGTTGACGGTCTGCGGTGAGTAGAATGAGGTCTTCGGCGGAACAGAGCGCGAAGGTTCCGGATTTTTCGAGATCAAAGAAGGAGCTTGGTCCCTACAGTCCTTCGTAGATCTCCTCTAGCGAGAGGCGAGTTTCGGGACAAGGGATGGGGATTTCGCCGGTTCCGACCAGGGCTGCTTCCCACCACAGGCCATCGTCGTCGCGCCAGTGGCGTTCGATCTGCTTGTTCTCCTGATCTACTATAAGGTACGACTTGAGCGTGGACACCTTGCGGTAAGCGTTCAGTTTCTCGCGCCGGTCAATGGTTGCTGTACTCGGTGAGACTACTTCGACTACCAGGCAAGGAGCGTCTTCGTAGATAGGGTCTTGTCCCTCTGGTTCGCGGGCGACCATCACGTCTGGATAGTAGAAGATGTCGTCTGAAACTCGGAGTTTCACGTCGCTCGCGTAGACGCGACACGGGCCACCTCGGGCAGAGGACGCAAAGCGGGTCGCGATGTTTAGAGCTATCCGATTGTGACGCTTCGTAGTTCCCGCCTGAGCATGAATCGTCCCTGACACGTATTCGTGGCGGATGGTGGCGGCTTCTTCCATATCCAGGTACTCCCGGACGCTTATGGGACGATGCGGTATGGCGGACTCAGCCATAACCGAAGTATAGCGCACGGTGGAAGTGACTCCGAGTCGGTTATTCGAGCCCTGCAGCATCCAACTGCGCGGCTATGGGCTGGAGCTGTTTTTGTTCGGTTATGTCGCGAGCCTCTTGTTCTATTTGGACTATCTCTGTGTTGCTAAAGCGGTCGTGGATCTCTTCGAGGTATTCGTGTTGCTGTTCGAGCCGCGATCGCATAAAGTCGCCGCCCGCCGACTCCGGGAAGATCCGGTTGACGAGCAAAGCCCCGACGTTAATTCCGCCGTGGCGAAGGGTTTCGAGGGCTCGGGCGGTCTCTTCTATTGGGAGGCGTTCGGGGATCATGACCAAGTAGAAGGTCGTGTCCTCCAGCAGTCGATGCCGGGCGTGGTGGAATTTATTCCTACGTTCACGCAGGCGGTTGAGGATCGGGTCGTCTTCAGAGCCTTCTTTGCCAGCGAGGTTCCTTAGCATTCGCTCCATTCCGGCTACCTTCTCGCGCTGGCGCACCATGCCCTCGACCCACGCAGTGAGAAGTGCCGGCAGAGTGAGCAGGCGCAGGGTGTGGCCGGTTGGGGCAGTGTCGAAGACGATCCGGTCGTATTCGTCGGGACAGAGGGCGATGAGATCGACGAACCGGTCGAAGAGCGCAGATTCCTCCGTGCCGGGACTGGATTTCGCTAGCTCCAGATGCTGACGAACCGCCGGTAGAACTTCCGGGCTGACGGAGCCACTGGCATCCTTCTGGATGCGCTCGACGTAGGCGGTCGCGTCGGCGGCGGCGTCGATCTCGATGGCCCACAGATTCCCGTCTATGTGTGTTGGCTCACCGGAGAGTTTCGCGCCGAGTATGTCGCTCGTGGAGTGTGCGGGGTCGGTTGATACGAGAAGTGTCTTCTCGCCACGACCGGCTAGTAGGGTAGCGAAAGCCGCCGCGAGCGTAGTCTTGCCGACGCCGCCCTTGCCACCAAAGAACGTGAGTCGGTGGAGATCCTGTTTCTCGTCGGTCAACAGCAGACGCCCGGCTCGGGGAATTGGTTCATTCCCATGCGCCGGTGCCAGCGGTGGAATTCCTCGACGAACTCTGGGTAGAGTTCGAGAGAGTAGTAGCTCGTGGGGTTTGGGATGCCGAGCGCTTCGAGGAAGAGCATCGCCATGAGGGCGTCTTGTTGGCGGCCCGCTTCGCGTTGCAGGCCCGAGCGCCAGCGACCGACAAAATATGCGTCGTGGAGTTCGTCGATGCGAGCGTAGATCTTGCGCCAGTCAGGCGACACTCTCTAGACCACCGCCAACTCGGATTCCCGGAGATCCAACTCTTCCTTTACGGCTTCGAGAGCTACTTCGGCTGTCGGGATGCGACCGGAGAAGAGCGTCTTCCCATCCACGATTATGGCGTTGTAGGAGACGCCGCGCCGGAGTTGGCTCCAGATCCCACCGATCCCGAGGCCACGCTTGCGGGAATCCTTGAGTAGCGTGGGGACCAGCCAGATCATATTCCTCGGGTCCACCACGGTTATATCCATATCCACATCGACCAACTCAGCCTTGAGAGCCCGGTAGACTTCGCCCATCGCCTCCATCTCGCGACGGTTCTGAGCGAAGGTATCCTTGTCCCCAAGCTCCGTGTTCTCACCGCCGAGACGACCACAGCAGCCAGAGGCCGAGACCTGCGCGTCCCACTCGCGGACTAGAATTATTCGGTGTGCGGCGTTCATTGTGGCGTGGTTCCTCTCCGCGCCCGATCCCGTTCTCCACGAGCCCGGTTCATGGCGCCTATCGCCTCGATTATAAGCCAGACGGCCAGGATGAAGATTATGGCGTTGAGGACAGTAAGGAGCCAATCACCTTCACTGTAGAATTTGCCCAGGTTGATAAACAATGCCCAAGTAGTCATAGCCAGCAGGAAGGTGAGCGGGATGATCTGAGCCAGTGGATTACGATTGTTGGTGAAGACCCAGACCGCTATGACCGCGAGCGCGAGACCCGCCGTAAGCTGGTTCGTGGTACCGAAGAGCTGCCAGAGATACCCGAACGCGAAGCCCGCGTCGCCACCAGCTTTGCCCGGATAGAGCGCTAGTCCCATCGGGACGATAACCGCTATGGCCGTTGCGATGGTGATATTGCGGGCCAGCGGTGTGATGTGCGCTATCTCGGCAATCTCCTGCACGATGTACCGCTGCAGCCGCACGCCCGTATCCATCGTCGTGGCCGCGAACGAGATGACCACGACCGCCGCGAAGATGGTAGCTAGGCCGAGCGGCACGCCGAGGTTGTTGGCGAAATGTCCGACACCGGCTACGAAGTTGCCGACCGCTCCGCCGGAAGCCGTTGGGAAGTCGACGTACTTCTCTTGCCAGGCGGCGTAAGCTCCGACGCCTGCCGTGCAGGCCAGGATCGAACCGAGAGCCAGCGAGCCTTCGCCGACCGCGCCGAAGTAGCCGACGTACCGGGCATCCTCCTCGTTATCCAGTTGCTTGGAGGTAGTACCGGACGAGACCAGGCTGTGGAAACCCGAGATCGCGCCGCAGGCGATAGTGATAAACAGGAACGGGAACCAGAATGGCGAGCCTTCCGGCAGGTTAGTGTTGAAGGCCGGGGCGACGATCTTGTCCCATCCAACGAGGATTCCCAGGAAGATCACGGCGAGCGCGACAAACAATTGATGCGAGTTGATGTAGTCCCGTGGCTGCAATAACAGCCAGACCGGCAACCGCGAAGCGAAGAACGTGTACACGAAGAGAACAACGATCCAGAGCGTCCGGGCTTCGAGCCCCATCGCCGCCGCGAGCGGCGCAATATCTATCGGGAGCGCCTGCCCAACCAGGATCGAGAGATACAGCAGAACCACGCCGATGATCGAAGGTACAAGAGCCGAGGTCCGAGTCCGGTAGATGTACTGTCCGATAAAGATAGCCATCGGTATCTCGAAGAAGATCGGGATGACAGCCCCTGGATTAGCCTCGAACAAGATAGCGATAACCACCGCGAAGACCGCGTTCACCAACGTCAACAGGAAAAATATGATCAGCAGGAACAACGTTCGCGCCCGAGCGTTGATAACCGTTGCCGTCAGTGTCCCGATATTCTGAGCCTTGTTCCGAACACTAACCACCAGTGCCCCGAAATCGTGAACGCCCGCCGCGAAGATCGTCCCAAGAACCACCCACACCAGGGCCGGAACCCAACCCCAAAATACCGCGATAGCCGGACCAACGATAGGAGCCGCGCCCGCCACCGAAGTAAAGTGGTGACCGAACAGAACGTGCTTGTTCGTCGGCACGTAGTCCACGCCGTCCTCGAACTCGTGAGCCGGTGTGGGTTTGGACTTGTCCAGAGCATAGACCTTCTCGGCCAGGTATTTCGAGTAGTACTTGTAACCAAGAAAGAAAGCCACAGCCACCAGGGCCGCGATCACGATTGCCGGCATACCCTTTTCCTCCTGTCGAACACTAATGCTATTCTCTAGCACGGCAGTATACAGTTCACGCATACCAGAACACAAGAAGCCGCAAGAAGTATCATTGTCGTCGCATGGATGCATACGACGCACAGACGCTGATCACCACGACCGAGATGGCCGCCGTCGCCACGCTCGCCTACTCAGTCCCCGGCGGTCCCCCGCGCCTCACACCAGTAACACCACTACTCCTGGACGGGGAACCTGCCTTCGCCCTGACCTACTCAGAGTCCGAGATGGCGCGTGAGATCTCCACTGCCCCTAGAACGACTCTAGCCTTTACGGATTCACGTCTGGCCTACGTAGGATGGACCCCGCTCTCGGTCGCGGTAACCATAGAAGTCACCCAAGACCCCGAGGGAGAGTTGTTCCGGCAGGAGTTGCTCACTCAGGAAGTACGAAAGTTTCCACCGGCGCGGCAGTTTATAGACAGCCCGCTCTTGCAGCGCGAGAACTGGTGGTACTTGCCCCGTTGGATCCTCCGCGTAGTAGATTCCGAGACCCCGCACCCAATAACCCGCCGCGAAACCCCAAACCACGCACTCCTAGCCTACGAAAAAGAAAACACCCTACAACTCGAAACAGTCGAAGTCCAAAACTGGGAAGCAGACTCCATCCCCATCCGTCCCCAAACATCCGGCACGTTCTTCTCAGCCAACACCCCTGCGGCTCTCTTCCACCACGACTTTGCCGTCCCGGACATGGACCCGAGTTCCACCTTCCTAGCCACCGGCATACTCAACGGCGACCGCTTCTCTGTAGAGAGCCGTGAAGGAACTCGAAGTATCAGCGGACGACCCGGACTCTTCGGGCGGCTACGCGCACAAAGAGATCTGGAGAAACGTTGCCGAGCGGGTATCAAGCAGCACGCTACGCCCGGACGGTAAGCAGGCGCGGAGCCGTAAAGAGAACTGCCGCCACCAGGACTCCGCAGATCAAGGTAGGGTAGAGGAATACCTCCAGCGGCGCGGTCTTTGTAGCCAGACCAAAGACGGATTTCAGGGCGTCGTTCATGTACGCGAACGGCACGAAACCTCTCAGCGTTTCCAGGAGGCCGGTCGGGTTCTGGTTGCGGAAGAATCCCGAAACGTAGATCAAGGGAAACAGAATCGCCGTTGCGAAGAGCAACACGTCCGCCGGTGAGGTGGTGAAGTTGGCGATGAAGATCCCGATAGCATTAGCCGCCACCAGCGTAGCGAAGACCCCAAACGTAGCCGCGAGAACCCAAACGACCGGCGCGGCCTGCAGCACGTAGACGATCAAAAGTGCCGGTAACAACTGTAGAAAATCCAGCACCGCGTTGACCGCCAGCACCTCGAAGACGATGCGTCGGGGCGAGAGCGGCGTCAGGGCCAGACGTGCCAGAATGCCGTCGTTCAGGTCGATGGTCAGGCTCTCTCCCGCGCCGAACGTACCGGCCATTATCGCGACTATCCCGATGACGGCGGCGGCGTATTGCGGCGGAATGTCGCTCACCGCGATCGGGACGATCAGGGCCAGTGGGTACACGAACTTTATTATCAGCGCGATCCGCTTGGAGAAGAACAGCACGACATCCTTCTTCCAGTAAGCGTCTGGCGGGTTGATCCGAAAACTACCCTTCACGTTCCAACGCCTCTCCGGTCAGTTTTACGAAAACATCCTCCAGATTCGGACGCTGCACCGAGAGCGTCACGATGTCTCCATTGGAGTGCACGATCCCGGCTACCACGTCGGCCACGATCCCCGGTCGTTCCTCGCAATGCACTACGAGATCCCGGCCCTCCGGCACCACCCGCTCCACGCCCGCCACTTCTTCTACCGCGCCATACGCCACCGGATTCCGCAACGATGCTACAACGCGCCGCACGCCCTTCACGGAAGAGACCAATTCCTCCGGTGTGCCTTCGGTGATTATCTTTCCGCCGTTCAGGAAGGCGACTTGGTCGCAAAGTGCTTCGACTTCGTCAACCTGGTTGCTCGCCAGGATGATCGCTACGCCGGACGCGGCGAGATCCCGGATCTTCCTCTGAAACGCGAGTTGGGACGTATAGTCGAGGCCGAGCGACGGCTCATCTAGAAGGAGGAGATCTGGAGCATGCGCCATCGCCTCGATTAGCCCGAGCTTCTTGCCCATCCCATACGAGTAAGTCTTGACCCGATCATCCTTGTAACCTGCCAGATCGAAATACTCGAAAAGCTCTAGCAGAACGCCATCCACCTTGTCCTCCGACACTCCATACGACCGGGCGAAAAGATAAGCGTTGGCCCACCCGGAGAGATCGTCGTAGTGCGTCGGGCGATCCACCATCAACCCCATCCTGGCCCGAACTTTCCGCTTCTCGCGCAGAGCGTCTACACCGCGCATCCGCAACTCGCCCGAATCCGGCGCAATAGCCGTGGACAGAACCCGCAGCAGCGTGCTCTTCCCCGAACCATTCGGACCCATCAGCCCAAAGACCTGCCCAGGCGACACCGTAATGCTCGCGTCCGTCACACCCCGACCACTACTCTTGTAGAGGCGGGTGATGCTCCGGGCTTTGAGGGCAGACTGCATAACGGCATTCTAGCCCCGCGCAGCACCGCCCGTTGTGGAGCCCATCACCTCGAAGTCCCGTGGGCCAGATATGCTATGTCTAGTAAGAGACCGGAAGGAGTGAGATGTCCGACACGAAAGTAGCGGTACTCGGTACGGGGATCATGGGCGCGGCGATGGCCCGCAACCTCGCATCTGCGGGGATGGACGTTCGGGTCTGGAACCGTTCGCGGGAGAAAGCTGAACCCCTGGCAGGGGAAGGCGCCACCGTCGCGGACACTCCAACCGGAGCCGCCGACGGCGCGGAGCTCCTCGTCACGATGCTCTCTGATGCCGGAGCTATTGAAGAGGCGCTGTCCGATGGAGTTCTCGAAGCCCTCGCCGAGGATGCCGTCTGGTTGCAGATGAGCACCGTGGGAGCGGAGGGCTGCGAGCGGCTTGCGGAACTGGCTGGCAAAAGCGGTGTACCTTACGTGGATGCGCCGGTGCTCGGGACCAAAGAGCCCGCCGAAGGTGGTCAGCTCGTCATTCTCGCGTCCGGGCCGGAGGAAGTTCGCGGCAAGTGCGAGCCGGTCTTCGAGGCCGTCGGGAGCAAGACTGTTTGGCTTGGTGGGGCGGGGTCCGGTAGCAGGCTAAAGCTCGTGGTCAACAATTGGATCGTGGGTCTTCTAGGCGTGTTGGCCGAGACGGTCGCGTTAGCGCGGGCGACGGGCGTGGACCCGGCAAAATTCCTGGAGACTATCGAAGGTGGTCCGCTCGGAGTTCCGTATGCCCAGATGAAGGGTGAGCTGATGATCGAGGAGAATTTCCCGACAAGCTTCTCCGCCAAGCTCGCCCGCAAGGACGCCGGGCTCGTCCGGGACGCTGCTGGGGCCGAGGGTTTGCAACTTGCTATATCCGCAGCCGTCGCCGAACACTTCGACACGGTCATAGAAGCCGGATACGGCGAGGACGACATGGCCGCCATCTACGAGTCGGTGAAGCCCGCTCGTTAGCGGCGGTATAATTCTCGGAGAACCATCGCCGAATGGAGGACGCACGTTGAGCGAGACAGTTGAGATCACCTGGGACCCAGAAGCCGACCGTCGCATAAAGCGCAGCCCCTTCTTGATGCGCCGCTTTATCCGCAAACGCATTGAAGACCGGGTAGCGAGCCGAGGCCGCAATCACGTCACCGAGGCCGATGTGGACGAGAGCGCTGGCATGTATCGGCAGTATCGCTTTAAGTAGGTCGGTGTCTTTAGCCGTCTCTCTTCGCCATCTCCAGGACGTTGGAGACGGTTCGCCAGTTGCGAGCGGTTGCTGGAACACCGAGCAACGTCTCGGCGTTTGCGGCTAGCTTGGACCTTCCTATACCGTCGGGTGCATGTAGATAGAAAACGTCGTCCGTCAGGATAAATCTCTCGTTGTCGATCTTAGCCGCTTCTAGTGCGTGGATGTCCGGATTTACCGGCGTTGTTGCCAGAAAGAAAAAGTGGAGGGATTTGGGATCCCGCTCCGCTTCAGCGAAAGGATTGGCCCTAACAGACTTCTCCACATCCTCTAATTGCAGCAGAAGCACTCGTGGTTCGAAACCGTGACTCGCCATGATTGTCGAGCTAATTCTGTTTGAGAGTGTCGAAGCTCTTGTTTCGTCGGCCTCGAAGACCGCGTTGCCGCTCTGGATATACGTTCGGACGTTCTGTAAGCCGATGCTTTCAAGCCTTTTGATGAGATCCTTCATCGGCAGAAGGTTTTTACCGCCTACGTTGATCCCTCTAAAGAACGCCACGTAAGTCTTCATAAGACGATTATACGGTTAGCTAGTTTGCTCGCTGGAAAGGAAGTTGGAGCAAAAAATATCCGAGCCGGAGAGCGTCCTTCTGTCAGACGACCTTCGGCCCGGTCCAAAAGCCTTCCGGCTCGTGGATGGTTGTGAGTCTAGCGGTCCATTGGACTCTTTCCTCCTACCCGTGGGCAACAACCAGGGTCATTGTACTACCTATATCAAGCGTCGCGCTACCCTTTTGATTGCACACTTTGATCCATTTATAAGATTGTTGGCCTAGAGCGGTGTGTTCTGAGAGAATTGGGCTTGCGAGAAGCTACGAGGGTAGTGTGAGGTGTATCCGGGTAAAACAACGTGAAAACTGGCAACCAGTGGAGGAGATCTCGAACTATGACTGAAGAACGGCAGGAGCGGAGCGACGGTAACGCGCTGGTAGGAGAGCGGGGCAACACCAAGATCAGCGACGGAGTCGTATCGACTATCGCGGGCATCGCGGCGGATCAAGTACCCGGTGTCCACATGGGCGGCGGCGCGTCACGAAACGCTGGTGGCGTCATGGAGAGCGTTACAGGCTCTCAGCCAAACTCGCGGGGCATCTCCGTGGAGGTGGGGCAGACGGAGACCGCCCTGGACCTTTCGATAGCCGTGGAGTACGGACGGGATATCCTGCAAGCTGTGGATGCGGTTCGGAGTAGCGTCAAAGAGCGGATCGAGTACATGACCGGCTTGAAGGTGACGGAGCTAAACATCACCATCAACGACATCCTCTCCCCGGAGAAAGCCAACGACAACGGAAAACAGGAGGATTCCGCAAACGAGACGGTCGAAGCTTCCGGTCCACCGACCCAGACCATGCCTCGGAGTGAGCTACGTGAAGGAGCCAGTGAGCGCGAGTCCACACGGGTCGAGCCGACCAGCCGGACACACTCGGAGTCAGGGAGCGGCCCCGTCCCCAAAGAGCCGGTTCGAGCTGAAGGAGAGCCTGTCGGACAGGATGAGACCGTCGAGATAAAGCCCGGCGATGTCGAGGACACGGATAAGACTCCTAGCTCCGAGAGCCAGAGTACGGATAGAACCTCCAGTTCCAGGAGCCAGAGTACGGACAAGCCTTCTAGCTCTGGGAGCCAGAGTCGTAGTGAAGACCGTACCAGTGATGAGGAGCGGAAACGCCTTGAGGAGCGCAAGCGTCGCGAGAAGCAGCGTGAGGAACGGAAGCGCCAGAACGAGGAATAGGGCCATCGACGGCCCCATTCCTCCGGGTGTGTTGGCTATTTACGCCACGCTTACAAGTTCGGCGCGGGTGATGATCCGCTCGGTGTAGTTTGGGAGCGTGCACGTCTGGAGAGTCAAGATGTTCTTACCTTTGACGGGCTCGGTGACGGACAAGTTCGTTGGCTTTACCACGAACTCGTCGAAGACTCGGTAGGTGTACTCTGTACCCTCCGAGTCGGTCACGTAGATCTTGTCACCATCATCCAGTTTCTTCTGGTCGTAGAAGGCGAGCAGGCTATCGGTGCCGGGATAGCCGAGCCGATGACCGGCTAAGTAGACGTTCGCCTCGTCCTGCCAGGGAAACCCGGTCCCTTCGAGGTGGATGGCGGCGTTGTCGTCCAGGGTCTCGGTATCGTCTCCGGCGGCATCGGGTACGGTATC
>JAABUN010007124.1_pt1 | contig 12304 bp, 19 predicted proteins | sample 5559311 | NCBI WGS metagenome assembly JAABUN01 (sample SAMN10711877, study PRJNA513370) | rock metagenome | isolation source: Antarctica rocks | place: Antarctica: Victoria Land, Siegfried Peak sud | reverse complement strand
GCACCTCGTCGAGCATCTGTGCCCGGAGGAGTTCAGCCTCCTCAAGCGTGCCGCTCTCCTGGCGGCGCAGCAAGGTGCGGGGATGAATATCGAGCAATTCCCCGACCTGTTTGGGGCTCAGGTCGAGCTCACGGCTTATATCCTGGATGAGCGTAAAGTTCGGGGATGAATTGACGACCAACATAAACACCTCGACAATCTGTTCCACATAGTGTGACATTTTGTCGCGCTGGCGTCAATCGAACATGTCCCTATGTCCTCAAAGGAGCACGGTCTAAACGTCGACCAAGCAAGAACACCAGGACATCACCGCAAGCCGCTCCGTGAAGCCTAGGGTAGCGTTCAGCCAGCAACCAGCTCCATGCCGTTCGCTCAAGCAGGTGACAGCACAGCGGCGCTGCGGGACAGGAGCGTTATCATACCGGCGATCAACGGCTTGATCGTTCAGGCCGCCCTGAAGTATCTGGTTCAGCGTGCGACGAAGGTACTCTCCGCCCCAGCCGTTTGGTCAGTGCCTGCGCGCCTCGAAACATCCAGGTCTCCAAGGGCAAGCTATCGAGCGCCTCCTCAACCGTCGGGACGAAACCTACAGCCGGTTGCGAAAGCGGTGAAGGTATAAGAAGCTAGAGCATGGCGTATTCACTAGATTTACGAGAGAGAATCGTAGCCACCGTCAAAGAAGGTGTTAAACAGCCAGAGGTAGCCGAACGCTTCAAGGTGAGCCTATCGTCCGTGGAGCGCTACCTACGGCGAGAGCGTCAGAGTTGCGAGCCAAGCCGCCTGCTGGTCGCCCTGCGACTATTGCGGCTGCTTCGTATGGAGCGTTAGCTGAACAAGTTGCTCAGCACAACGACGCCAGCCTGAAAGAGCACTGTGCGCTGTGGCAAAAAGAGCAAGGGGCGAGCGTGAGCGTATACGCCATGTGCCGGGCATTGCAACGGGCTGGGTTGCCAAGGAAAAAAAGACTTTAGCGGCGAGCGAGCAGAACCCCGCAGCGAGAGTGGTGTGGTGGCAAGCGGTCGCCCTGCTCGACCCCAACAAGCTCGTTTTTATCGACGAAGCAGGAACCCACACCGCGATGACACGTACTCATGCGCGTGCGCCCAAAGGTCAGCGCGCTTATGGAAGCGTACCCAGAAACCGGGGTGGCAACCTCACACTTCTAGCAGCACTCTCGAAAAAACGGCTTCAAGCCGGGTGGGTGATCGAGGGCAGCGTTGACGGTGAGGTTTTTGTCACCTGGCTCGAGCACATCTTACTCCCGACTCTCACAAAGGGCCAGATTGTCGTCATGGACAACCTCAGGGCGCACTACCGCAAGGAAGTACAGACACTCATCGAAGCGCACGGCTGCACCTTGCTCTATCTGCCGTCCTACTCGCCCGACTTCTCACCCATCGAACTCGCCTTCTCGAAGATCAAGGGACAGCGTCTTGGACAAAGCGGCACCCGAAAGGGGCCTGTCCGCTCAAGTCAATCGCTGCCCGGACCAAGCAGGCGCTCACCGATGCTGTTAGCGAGGCGTGTCGCACCATCACTTCGACCGACGCCGCGGGCTGGTTCAGGCACTGTGGCTACAACCTTCAATAGTTCTGCAGCTGGCTCTATATCAGCTCGAATGTGAGCCTCCACAATAGGGGGCCTCCGAAGTGACGCAGACCGGTACGGTCTGCGTCACCCTCCCCGAAGCGTTGGTGGTCGAGCTGGATGAGTTGTGGACTTTTGTGGGCAAGAAAAAGCAGGCAAGGTGGCTGTGGATCGCCCTGGAGCGCAGCACCCGGAAGGTGCTGGCTTGGGTGCTGGGCGACCGGAGTGAGGAAACGGCGTTCAAGCTGTGGGACCGCTTGCCGCTGTCCCCAGAACAGCGGCTGAAGGGCACGTTTTGCACGGACCTCTGGCGAGCCTATGACGAGCCGCTCCTAGGGGTGAAGCGGCTCACTCGCAAGGGCGAAACGAACCACATCGAACGGCTGAACTGCACGCTCAGACAGCGGCTGGGTCGGCTGGTCCGCAAGTCGTTGTTCTTCTCAAAGTCAGACGAGATGCTTGAAGCCAGCCTGACTCTTGCCTTCCACCGCTACAACCTGTCACGTTGACGCAGCCACTACTCAGGAACGAACATCGGGTTGCTCTGCTGAAGCGACATAAGGGCGTCCTGGTCGCCTCAGCGTAGCCTCTCCTGACGCCCCTCCCCAAGTTCGGCAACGGTATCTGGGATAGAGTGTTTCAGCCTATCTTTTATGGCTTGAGGCGTCTAAGAGCGATGATGTTATCGGCAACGGTAGCAGACTGTCCATTAGGACCATTAGCTAGCCGCTCAGGAGTGCCCAAAAAGTCGATGTGCCACGCTTCGAGGTCTAGCTCGAGTGTGTCCAGCGCCTCCTGTGGGGTGGGAAAGACGGTTTCCGGGTCGGCCCACGACCAAGGCGCGACCGAGGCGTGTTCCACAACCAGCAGGAGGCCACCAGGGGCAACAGCGGCGGCGGCTTTTTGTAAGACAGGTTCACGCGGGAACGCGACCGGCGATTGCAGGTACAGGGCATAAACCAAGTCAAACGCTCCGGTAGGGAAAGTGCGCGTCAGGTCATGCTGCTGAAAGTCGACGCGGTCTACCATTCCGGTAGTAACGGCGTAAGCCGCTGCCTGCGCGAGGGCGTTGCTGGAGATGTCCACGGCGGTCATTTGCCAGCCGCGCTGTGCTAGCCAGAGCGCGTTTCCTCCTATACCGCAACCGAGGTCAAGGGCTGTGCCCGCGGGTAGCGGCTCAGTAAAGCGAGCCAGAATAACGTTCGCCTTGCCACTCCAGGGTCGGTCATGACCGCTGTAGTGCGATTCCCAAAACTGTTCGGCCTGGCTGCTACGAACCTCACCACGAAGTTCATCGTTCATTGTCAGAACTCCTAACTGTCGGTCAGCTTTCGACGGGTATGGCGTACTAGCCGACCCCGGCATCTTTCTTACCTTAATCAGTAACGATAGAGGAAGACAAGCGTCAAGGCGAGCCGGTTGTGCGCTGCGAGTTGAGGGCACACCCCGAGAGGAGTGCGCCCACGACGCCAGCAGCTAGACTGCCGTTATCTACACCAAGAAACCGTTAGAAACGGGGACGCAACGCCGTTCTGAGAACCTCGTTCCTAGTAGCGATAAACCTTTTTGAGAGGGCGGCAGCGGGCGCGTACCCTTCCGACCCATGAAAGGCCCCGGGGTAAACGTGCAACTCGGTCAGCACCCCCGCCTGCATCAACCTTTGCGCGTACGCCATATCCTCATCAACGAAGAGGTCCTGCGTCCCAACGGGTATGTACGCAGGGGGCAGGCCTGCAAGGTCCGCAGCCCTTGCGACCGCAGCGTAGGGTGAGACGCCCTCGCTGCCCATGCTCTCGCCTACGTAGGAACGCCAACCGAAGAGGTTGGCCTCCCGGTTCCACACGCGGGGATCGGTAATCTCGCGGCTCGAGAGCGTGACGTTCCGGTCGTCGATCATTGGGCTGACGAGCAATTGGAAAATGAGATGTACCTCGCCACGATCACGTGCCAACAACGCTAGCCCAGCGGCAAGACCTCCACCGGCACTCGCACCGCCAACCGCCAAGCGCGATGGATCGACGCTTAGGTCTGTAGCGTTATCTGCCACCCACTTAAGGGCGGCGTAACAATCCTCAACGGGTGCGGGGAAGGGATGTTCTGGTGCCCGCCGATACTCTACGGAGACCACAACACACCCGACCTCCTTGACGACGTGCTGAACAGCGTAGTCCTCCTGCTCTATGCTGCCCATCACGTACCCTCCGCCGGGTATCCAGAGCAGTCCAGGCAACGTGCCCGTACTCTCGGCGGGCCGGTAAATGCGCACTAACACTTCCGGGTCGCCGGTGGGGCCGGGGACCTTGTGGTCCTCCTTAAGGACGTTCTCCAAGTCAGGCACGTCTGCCATCATCTGTACGAGCATCCGGGAGATAACTTCACGCGTGGCCGGGAGGTCGTCCCAGTTGAACATCCCCTCTGCGGGCATCGCTTGGAGCACGGCTGCCAACTCGGGATCGAGTTTCTGCGGGAAGTCCATTTTTAAGCGCCTCCTTTTTCAAAGGTCTTCAAGATCATGCTTATAACTTGTGCTGATGGGCCACGAAACGCTTTCGGTCGGTGTCTGCCAGCGTGTCCAGCGCTACCCTTGATGTATCTCGGCTGCACCACTATTTGCCTTGAGCAGAAAGATGACTATCAACAAGGCGAGGGCAAACAGGCAGCCCGCCACGATGAACGCAACCCGGTACCCGTAAAGGAAGCTGTCGAGCTGGAGCGCCTCAGCACCCGCGAGGCCAGGACGATTCGAGGCTACATAACTGCTCACCGCTGACACGTAGAGCGTATTCAGCAGCGCCGGTCCCAGCGCGCCGCCGATCTGCTGCGTGGTGTTCAGCGTCGCGCTCGCTACACCTGCGTCACGCGCCGCAATGCCGGACAGCGCGATGGTAGCCACCGGTACGAAGAACAGGCCGAGGCCAACGCTCATCACGACTAAAGACGGCAGGACACCAAGAACGAAAGTAGACGAAGCGTCGAGGCGAGCCAGCCAAAATAGGGCTACTGTGGCCGCAGCAACCCCGGCCACCATAAGCGGCTTGGGGCCGAAGCGAGGAATTAAGGCGGAAGCAAAGCCCGAGGCGACGATGATACCACCACTGAAGGGCAGAAACGCCAGACCTGCTTGCAGCGGCTCATAACCGAGGTTGACTTGAAAGTAGAAGGTTAGAAACAGCAGCATCCCGAACATGCCCGCGCTGATGAGTACAGAGGCGATGAATGACCCGCCCCGGTTGCGGTCGAGAAGCACCCGGAGGGGTAGTAGCGGGTGCGCCGCCCGTGCTTCGACGATGAAGAACGCAACGAGCAGGACGATAGCGACTGCGAGTAGCCCCAGCGTTGAGGGTGCGAGCCAGCCCGCGCCCTCCCGCGCTGCTTCTGTAAAACCGTATACGAGCGCTACCAAGCCTCCGGTGACGAGCACCGCGCCGGGGATGTCATAGCGGCGGTCGCCGTCCGCTCGGCTCTCGCGCACCGTTGGCAAAGCGGCGAGAACAGCGGCTAGGGCAATAGGAACGTTGACAAACAGGCACCAGCGCCAACTGACGTACTCGGTCAGCAGACCGCCAAGGATGAGACCGATGGCCCCTCCACCACCCTGGACTGCACCGTAGACACCGAACGCCTTGGCCTGCTCGCGCGGCTCAGTAAAAGTCACTGCAATGAGAGACAGGGCGGCTGGGGCTAGCAGGGCCGCGAATACCCCTTGCAACGCACGTGCGCCGAACAGCATTGCCGCGTTCTCAGCGAAACCGCCGAAGGCGGAAGCGCCCGCGAACCCGACCAGGCCGATCACGAAAGCCCGCTTGCGTCCGGCAAAGTCGGCAATGCGGCCTCCGAGCAAGAGCAGCCCGCCGAAGGCCAGTGCGTAGGCGGTGATAACCCAGTGTCGGTTCGCGTCGGAAATCCTCAGCTCGGCCTGGGCCTGAGGTAGGGCGATGTTCACGATAGAGGCGTCGAGCACGACCATCAGGGTCGCCGTGGCGATCACGGCCAGGGCCAGCCACCTACGCGGATCTGCGGCGCTAGTGCTGCTGATGGTGGTGCTCATCGTGGTTCCGGTCTAGGCGCGGCCATGACAAACTCGTGGTTGAGCGCTCCGGCAGCTTTAGCGCCGCTCGCGGCGGCCATGATGACCGCGGCCATTGGGCTCACCATATCGCCCGCCGCGTAAACGCCCTGCACGCTCGTCTGTCCCGCCTCGTCCACCACGACCTGTAGCCCATCGTCACTCAGGGCGCAGCCGAGTTGCTTGTGCAGATTGCTACGCAGACTCATGAGAGGACGCATGAACACAGCTTTACGTGCCAAGCGCTGTCCGTTGGAAAGGCATAAGGCGCTCAGCTCCCCGTTATGGTTCTCGTACTCCATGATAGCGGCTTCGATGATGTCGATACCACGAGCATGAAGGTCGTCCAGTTGGTCGTCCGTCATGCTCGTGGTTCCACCCGTAACTAAAACGAGGTCACGGCTCCAGTTTTGGATCAGCCGGGCAAAGCCATAGCCCATGTCGCTGTCGCCCAAGACGGCGAGCGGCATGTCTTGGACTTCCCAACCGTGGCAGTAGGGGCAGGTGAAAACGCTTTTGCCCCACGATTCGCGTATACCTGGCACGTTAGGCAGGTCGTCCGTAACGCCGGTCGCTAGCAGCAAGCGGGCGGCGGTCAGCTCTCCACCATCACTCAGGATGAGCTGGAAAGCGCCCTTGCTTCCTTCTACAGTGTTAACTCGCGCCTTGACGAAATGGACGCCGTAAGGCTCGAGCTGTTGCCGCCCAATCCGACGCAACTCGTCCGGTGGGGTGCCATCGCGGGTATAGACGTTGTGGGCGTGGCCCGCAGGCGCGTTGCGAGGGTTGCTGTCGTCGATCACGGCGACGCTGCGCCGGGCGCGCCCAAGTGCAAGGGCGGCGCTCAGTCCGGCATTACTGCCGCCAATAACAGCGACATCTACATGTAACGGGTTCATAGCTACTCCTAAAAACAGAAAGAACGACGTAAGGGCAAGCCGCTTCGGCTTGCTCTCATGCGAGAACAGGCTTTTTAGGAGTAGCGTCTAGCTGGAATCTTGGAGCTTGTAAATACACCGCGAGCAAGCACACCGCACAGTTGGGAGTGCATGAAGGGTCGCTTGCTGGTGTACCGCTGAAAACACATTCTCACTATGACAAACCCTTACCTTGACCAAGGGTAAGCCCGATACATGCAACAAAATGGGCGAGATACTGTTTCCAAATTCAGATAAGCACCGCCACAGTAAACTTGAGGAATGCCAGCCGCAAGGTTTGTTTGTTTAACAGCTGAAGAAGACAACATGTTGCGAGAGGTAGAGCAGAACCCCCAGCTCAGAGCGAAAGTCAGGCAGCGGGCGCAGCATCGGCGAGGCTCACGCCTAGGTTAGTGTAGCGATCCTGTAAACGCTCGAGTAACGCCTTGCGGGGCTCGAGCACCAAACGACCCTCCTCGAGCCAAGCCACTACCTCATCGCCATTCGCTATAGAAAGAGCGTCGCGCATACTTTTGGGTATTAGCGCTCGTCCTTGAGCATCAAACCTAATGTTTTGTGATTGAGTGGTTTCCATGTTTGAGTATAACTCCAACTATGCATCGGATTCCTTATTTCACTCTTATTTCCCGCCTTCAATAAGCTTGTGAAATATATAGGTAGATATTATACATAAGATAGTTTATGTTTAAGTTTATATGAGGATACAAGTGAAGTCTGGCGCTTGAGTTTAATGACTTGATACGGGATCGTTTTGCTTAATGGTTTGAGAGATGGCAGTTGTTCTACGTTTTTGCAGTAGTTTTTACATACGGCAGCATAAACGACGTTATACTGCTTTCATGACACTTACAGCCAAAGTCGGCAAGCGCGGCCAGATGACCCTGCCGCGCGAGGTCCGCGCCCGCTACGGGCTCGAGGAAGGCCAAGCGGTCGCCTTCGTCGTCAAGCACGGCGAACTCACGCTCGTGCCCTTGCGCCAGACACTCTTCGACCTCAAAGGGTCGGTGAAGGCCGGGGAGACATCGGACTTAGAGGCGATCCGCGAACAGGTCGCGGCAGCGGAGGCTGCGCGGGTTGCCCGGGGCGAGTAGGGCGTTCGCCGACACGAACCTGTTCCTGCGCTTCCTGACCCAGGACCCGCCCGAACAGGCTGCCGCCGCCGAAGCGACCCTGCGCCAGGCGGAGGCCGGGGAACTCATGCTCGTCACGACGCCTTTGGTGTTTGCCGAGCTCGCCTGGACGCTCCGGAGTTTCTACGGGAGGACACAAGGGGAGATCGCGCAAACTCTACTGGCGCTGCTGAACACCCCCGGGCTAGAGGTCGAGGCGTCCGACCGGCTGATCCAGGCGGTGGTCTGGTTCGAGGAGAAGAACGTGGACTTCATCGACGCCTACCACGCCGCCTGGCTTCTCGAGCAGTCCTTCAGCGAGGTCGTCACCTTCGACCGGAAGCACTTCGGGCGCTTTGCCCACCTGCGGGTGACGGTTCCGGGCCGCGAAGACGGCGAGGATGAGACCACGTGACCGACCTCATTCGCACTCCCGCCTCGAGCCTGCTGCAACGCACCCGCGACCTGGCGGTGATGAGCGAGGACGACCTGCGCCGGTTCGCCAGCCGCCCGGGATCGGAATGGTGAAGCGCTGTGGTCACTAACCGAGGCGCACCTGACGCTGCACGGCTCGTCAGGTGCGCGGGTCTCGAGTCATACGCTCTCGGCGTACCATCACGCGGTTGGAACGTTACTTGCGGGTTGGGCGGGGGAAAACCTGCTGCGTCCAGGTCGCAACGCCGGGGTCTTGTGGGTGCGTGAGCTCGAGGGTCGTCTCAAGCCTGCTTCCGTAGGCGTCAAACTGGCGGCCGCCAAGGCGTTCTATGCTGCGCTGAGGTGGTCGGGAGCAACAGACACGGCTCCTTTCGCCGACGTCCGGGCCGCCGTCGACAAGACGCCTTCGTGGGAGAAACGTGACGCCTACACCCAGACCGAGGTCCACTGGCTCGAGCGTACCTGTGAAGGTTGCACCTTATATATAGTGCTGCTCGGAGCCCACGCTGGGCTGAGGGTAAGCGAGATGACTGCCCTCAAGTAGGAGGACATCGACCTCAGTAGTACCACTCTTAAAGTAGTGGCTGGTAAGGGCGGTAAGACGGCACGGGTCAACCTCTCCTCTACCCTGGTCGAAACGCTCGAGCACGTCTCACTAGAACAACGCACCGGCTACCTCCTGCCTGCTCGCTCCCGCATTGCCGTCTACAAAAGGCTCGAGGCGGCGTGCCGAGCCGCTAAGGTCAAGTTCAAGGGTGTACACGCGCTGAGGCACTCGTCCGGAACGAGGCTGCACGATGAGACGGGCGACCTGGCACTGGTAGCCGATCACCTCCGGCATAACAGTCTGGATACCGCAAGGGGTTACGCCAAGGCCAACAACGCGCAGCTCAAGAAAGCCGTGAAGGATTGGTAAACCAAAATTTGGGGAGACACCATAAAAGCTTGGAACAACCCTTCACCACAGCGTCTGGACATCGTGCCTGCGGATGAACGCGTCGTCGGTCACCAGGGTCAGCCCCTCGAGCTGCGCCTGAGAGACCAGCAGCCGGTCGAAAGGGTCACTATGGTGCGTGGGTAGAACATAGTCGCGCACTGCGTGGCGCATCGTGATCGGCAGCACTCCAAAAGCGTGACGCTCCAGCATCCTCGCCATGAACGCTTCTGGCGCACCCTCTAGAGGTAACTTCCCGAGGCGGGTTTTGATAGCGACCTCCCAGCCGCTCACGGCGCTTACGAGAACGTCATTGGTTTCGTCTGAAACTGCCTGTACAGCATTTTGTGAGAGCCGAGAATCGTCCGCACACCACCACAAGAAGGTGTGCGTGTCCAGCAGCAACCTCACTTGAAGACGTCCAGGATGTCGTCGGGTAGCGGCTTGAAGAAGCTGTCGGGAACCCTTAAACCTTCGGCTCCGCCGGGGGTACGCGCTCTGCGCGGTGCCAGGGAACTGAGTTTGGCTACAGGTTCTCCTGCCCTGGCGATGATGATCTCCTCGCCCAGCGCGACGCGCTCGAGCAGCTTCGAGAAGTGGGTCTTGGCCTCGTGAACGTTGACGGGTGTGCTCATGACCGCATTATAGACTAAGGTGTAGACTAACACAGCTGGGGGTGGTGAGTGTATCGAAAAAAGGAAAGCCATCCCGGAGGACGGGAGGAGCACGCTCTTAGGAAGCAGGCTAAGCGATCTCGTCCTTTAGGCTCTTTCCTGCCTTGAACGCAGGATACTTACTCGCTGGTATCTCGATCTTTTGAGAAGTCCCAGGATTAACACCCGTCCGAGCGCTCCGCTCCCTCACCTCAAAGGTACCGAAACCCGTCAGCTGAACCTTATCGCCCTGCTTGAGGTGGCTGCTCACAGTCTCGAGCATTCCGTCTAAAAGCGTTTTGACGTCTTTCTGGCCCATTCCCGTTTTCTCCGCGAGTTCGTTGACCAGGTCCGCCTTAGAGATGTTTGCCATAAGTCCCTTTCCAAACGTGAAGTTCGGGAAACCCTACCAGATTTTGCCTTTTACGTGCGCGCTGTACCTTTATCGTGCTTTGTGAAGATAGGCAGCGAAAAAGAGCGAGAGCAGAGGCAGAATCATGGGCGGCAGGTGCTTGGTCACGATGGTCGGAACGAGCAGCAGAAAGCTGAACATGGTGACGTGGCGTTCAGCATCTCGGGGCCGCTTCTTATGGAGTAGCACATTAGCGAGTAGAGCACAAAAAGGATGATTACCAACCCGATCACGACGCAGTATATGCTTGGTCAGTGAGCCATAAAGCGAGAGTTCTCGTTAGGGAGACGACTATGTTGAAAACGGTAGCTATCACGATGACCCTACTTCTGGCAAGTACTGGCCTAGCCAAGCCGTTCGTCGGGGTATTTGCTTCCGGGAACTACATCACTAACGCTACGGGTTACGACCCGCTGGTCGTGTCCTTGGGCGCTCAGGCGGGTGTACATAATCTGCTCGGTCTCTTCGGGGCGCGTGGCACGGTTGAGCTCAGCGTCTACCCCGACTTCGCTCTCGGAGGCTCGTTTGCGGACCGCGCCAACTACCACCTCACGGAGGTGGCGGGCGACGCGCTAGGATCTCTTGGTCTAGTAGGTATCACCGCGTACGCAGGTGTGGGCGGAGGGGTTGGAAGAATCTTCGATACCGGAGCCGTGCAGGCACGGGCGGTCGCCGGGGTTGAGCTGGCCGGGCTCTTTGTCGAGGCGCTGCCAACGCTCTGGCTTCAGACAGGTACGGGTACCGTGTTCTACGATCTGCGGGCGAGAGCCGGGTACAACTTCGGCTTTTAGGGCTCCGTTGCTGCTACCCTGGCGTCATGGCGACACCCACCTTCTCTCATTTCCGCTCGGGAGCGCCCGTCAATCTACCCTCTGGTGAGGGGCCCGTGTACAGCGAAATGCGCGAGGCGGGGCTGCAAGACTTTTATATCTCGCATCGTCCATGGGCTGGCCGTCCAGGGAAAGCTCAGGCGGCTCCAGGTTGACGACTTTCTCACGACACGAGAGCCGTCTCACCGGACCGCCACATGGCGAGGGCCGTGCGAACTGAACTCGAAGGGTTCCAACCGGAGTCCGCTCTGTCGGCGCGGGCAAGTATAGAGGATACCCGGCGAGGGACCGCAAAGGCGGAGAGGGTGTTTGCGCTGGTCTCGCGTGGAGATCATAAGCAGGCGCTCAAAGCAGCCAAGGGTTACGGCCTAAGTCCCGTCCCGGTGGCACCGACCGCACTGCGCCCAGGCCAATCCCCGGACGCACACCGTAAGGGCATCGTCTAGCGTGGCGAGTCGGCTGATCGCAACCGGGCAGTGGAAGACCGAAGGTTAAAGGTTACCTACGTCCGTGCTGATCTCACCTGCCACTATGGAGTAGCCGTAACCTGCTCACCTCTCTCCTTGCGCCGCTGCACGAGCCCGACATATGTTCCCTTGACGTCTCCAAGGCTGACTTTTTGCCCGTCGAGTCCGAACCCCTCGGGAAGGCCTGGGGGTAGCGTCCGGGCGATGCGCGGGAGCCGCAGTACGTATTGGGAAAGGGCGTAGACGTCCAGGAAAGCGTCTACTGCCGTTTCGAGTTCAGCTTTTTTGGCACCATCCGTCCGCGCCGTTTGCAGTCGCGTGACGGCTTGGTGGAGCGGCGCGGCTACCGCGCGCGGCTTGGGAGTTTTGGACATAGGCACCGTCCGGGCGCGCCATACGTCTAGAAACGCGGCGTACTTATGGTCGTTGTCGACGGCCCAGTCGGTTAGCTCCCGGTCGCGCTTGAGGGGTGTCTGCTCTCCAGGCAGTAGCGCCAAGAGTTCGTTTAGGCTGGTCGGCAGCGCCCCGCCCTCAGGCGTCAACCGTCCCTCCTTGAGGGCGGCTTTAAGCGTGTCATAGAAGGCGAGCAGTTGCTTGCGGTTGGTGATCGCCAGGTGTGGGGCGTCGTGCTCGAGAATCTCGCTTAATCGTAGGGCCATAGCTCATGCTATCAGCGAGCGACGGCGATAGTGGGACGGCGGCTTGGTAGGACAGCGGGCGAAGCGAACGGGTTACAGCGTGTCGAGAATGGGCCGCATACCTGTCGTGATAGCGCCTTAAGAGCACAGGCTGTCTTCAGGGTGCAGCGACCTTGTGCAGCCTGTATTTTGTTGGATACGTAGGTAGAGAAACGCTCGGCGATCAAGTCACCAA
>JAABUN010007123.1_pt1 | contig 12308 bp, 13 predicted proteins | sample 5559311 | NCBI WGS metagenome assembly JAABUN01 (sample SAMN10711877, study PRJNA513370) | rock metagenome | isolation source: Antarctica rocks | place: Antarctica: Victoria Land, Siegfried Peak sud | reverse complement strand
CCGCCGAGAAGCCGGCGCGCGCGCCGACCTTGCCGGAGTCGAAGCCGACGCCGACGCCCGCCGAGACCTGCACATTGTCGCTCAACCGCGCGCCGAGCGAGGCGGTGCCCGACACCTGGTTCAGGTAATAACCGATACCGCCGGCGACGCCGACCCGCTTGTCCGCCGGGATCACCGGGCTCTCCATCGCGAGCGCCATCGCGACGCCCTCGTTGGCCTTGCGGATGTCGCGGCGGTTGACATCGGTCAGGTTGAACAGCGAGCCCACCTGCCCCTGCAGCGTGCCGATCGCGGCCGTGTTGCCGGTAATCGCCGTGTTGAGCGTCGTGAACTGCGCGGCCGTGGCGAGGCTCGACACGGCGACCGCGCTGCGACCCAGGGTGCCGGTCGAGTCGACTGTCGCGATGGTTGCGGTCGCCGCGTTCTGCGCCGCCGTGCTCGCCGCGATGTCGCCGACCGTCACCGAACTGCCGGTGCCGCCAAGCACCACCTGATTGGCGCGCGTCGTGGTGGCGTTGAAGCCGATCGCGGTCGAGCCGTTCTGGTTTGACGTCGCGTTCTTGCCGATGGCCGACGAGTTGTCGCCACCCGCCGTCGCCTGATGACCGACCGCGAGCGACAGGCCGCCGGTCGCGCGCGTCTGCCAACCGAACGCCTGCGCACCCCGGCCGGTAGCGACCGACTCGCCGCCGACCGCGGTGGCGTGAAAGCCGGCGACCGCCTGATCACCGATGGCGACGGCGTCCTCATCCGTCGCGGCGGCGAAGTTGCCGATCGCAACCGAACTGCCCTGCGAGGCGGCGTTTCTGGACGCCGTGCTCGCCGACTCGCCAATCGCGACCGAGCGTGCCGCCGAAGCGGTGGCGGTGTGACCGACGGCCGTGGACAGAGCGCCCGATGCTTCCGAGCGCCAGCCAAACGCGGTGGCACCCGCCGCCGTCGCGAGCGACTGACCGCCAACCGCAGTGGTCGAATTCGCCGTCGCCTGCGTCGCACGCCCATTCACGTCGTCACGGTTGCCACCAATGGCGACCGCGTCACCGCCGGACGCCACAGCGTTGAGGCCAACCGCGATCGCGTTGTTTCCACTGGCCGTGCTCGCCGTGCCCACTGACACGGAGCCGAAGCCGAGAGCTTGGCTGCCGGCACCAAAGGCATTTGCCCCGGCATTTGCTGAAAGGGCGCCGAAGCCCACGGCGGTCGAGCCGACGCCGGTCGCCAGCGACACAGTGCCCAATGCCGTCGTCAGATCATCGCGAGCTTCGCTGCCCGCACCATTCGCCAGCGATCCCGCGCCGCTGGCAAGTGCGAAAGAACCTTCCGCCGTCGACGCAGCGCCTGAAGCGACCGTGTCCGAACCCACGGCCGTCGACCGCTCGCCCGTCGCCGCCGAGTTCACGCCGCACTCGGTCGAGTTCGCGCCCGGCCCAACATTGCACTCAGGCGTCCCGTCGGCCCAGGCCGGCCCGGCGGCCATCAGCGCGGCACCGCCCACGGCGGTCAGCAACGAAGCCTTTAGAACGATACGAGTCATGGCGATCTTCCCCTTAAAAATGTCCGTGGCGCGAACCAGCACAACGCGACGAACAGCACAAGCCTTAACCCGGCACAACCATCGCCTCGCCCGTCGGTGCGCTGGCGCACGGATGCTTTGAACCGCGCCCGGTCGATAGGCCCGCCTCGCCTTGACCCGGCCCCCGCATCCTGCTGACAAGCCGTCCCGGATGGACACCGCCCCGCCCCAGCTGACCTCCCACGAGCCCGCGACCGGCGAGCTGCTGTGGACCGGTGACGCCAGCGACGTCGACGAGGCGGTCGAGCGCGCCCGCGCCGGCTTCCTGCCCTGGGCGGCGCGCGCCTTCACCTTCCGCACCGAAACCTTGCGCCGCTTCGCCAACGAACTGCGCGGCGAACTCGCCACCTTCGCCGACCTGATCGCGCGCGAGACCGGCAAGCCCTTGTGGGAGGCCACGACCGAGGTCGAGGCGGTGATGCGCAAGGTCGACATCTCCGTCACCTCCTACGCGGAGCGCACGCCGCAGCGGCGCATCGAGGGAGCGATCGGCGCAAGGAGCGCGGTCCGGCACAAGCCGCACGGGGTGCTGGCCGTGCTCGGCCCCTACAATTTTCCGGCTCACCTGCCCAACGGCCACATCGTGCCAGCCCTGCTGGCCGGCAACACGGTCGTCTTCAAGCCGTCGGAAAAGACGCCCGCGGTGGGCGAGAAGCTGGTCGAGCTCTACCACCGCGCAGGCGTGCCCCGGGACGCGCTGGTGCTGGCGCAGGGCGGGGTCGAAGTCGGCAAGGCGCTCGCCGCCCATCGCGGCATCGACGGCCTGCTGTTCACCGGATCGTCGACCACCGGCGTGGCGCTCAATCGTCAGTTCGCCGACCGGCCGGGCACGATCCTGGCGCTGGAGATGGGCGGCAACAACCCGCTCGTGGTGTGGCGGCCGGCCGACGTGGAGGCGGCCGCCGTACTCGTCATCCAGTCCGCCTTCCTGACCGCCGGCCAGCGCTGCACGGCGGCGCGCCGTCTGATCGTCGAGGACGGGGCCGAGCAGCCGCTGCTCGACGCGATCATCCGCCTGATGAAGCGGATCATCGTCGGCGGCCCGCACGACTCGCCGCCGCCCTTCATGGGGCCGGTGATCGACAACGACACCGCCGACAATCTGCAGGAGAGCTTCCTCGCGCTGATGATGAAGGGCGGGCAGCCGCTCGTTCAGATGGAGCGCCTGGACGAGGACAAGCCGTTCCTGCGCCCGGCGCTCATCGACGTGACCCGGGTGGAGCGGCGGCCCGACGTGGAGCTGTTCGGGCCGTTGCTCCAGCTGATCCGGGTCAAGACCTTCGACGAGGCCATCGCGGAGGCCAATGCGACCCGCTTCGGCCTGTCGGCGAGCCTGATCGGGGGGACTCCGGACGACTATGACCGCTTCTGGGCGTCGGTGCGCGCGGGCGTCATCAACTGGAACCGGCCGACCAACGGCGCGGCGTCGAACGCGCCCTTCGGCGGGGTCGGACTGTCGGGCAATCACCGCCCGTCTGCCTTCTACGCCGCCGACTATTGCGCCTACCCGGTGGTGTCGGCGGAGGCCGAGCAGGCGCGCGCCGCGATCGGGGTCGGGCTGTCCAATCCGGTGGGCGACCGCTGACGCAGCATTCGGGCGGCCTGCGTCGCTCCATTGCGCCCGGCGACGCCAGCCGCCATCTGCCGGCATGAAGGAGCCGGCCATGCGACTGTTGAGCGGCAACGATCTGGAGAGCGGCGACGTGGTCTGGTGGACGGGTTGCGGCTGGTCGCGCCACATCGAGCAGGCGGTCGACGCGGGCGACCACGCCGAGACCATCCTGGCGGTCGAGGAGGCCGAGCGCCGCGTGAACGCGTCGGCCGTGGTCGAGGCGGAGCCCTCGCCGGCCGGGCCGCGCCCCAAGCACATCAAGGACCGGGTGCGCGCACTTGGCCCCACCGTGCGCCCCGACGTGACGCTGAAGCCCACCGACCCGTCCGCGCTGGAGATCGCCTGATGTATCGCTACGACAGCTACGACCAGGCGCAGGTCGACGCGCGGGTGGACGAGTTCCGCGACCAGGTCGGCCGCCGCCTGTCGGGCGAGATGACGGAGGACCAGTTCAAGCCCTTGCGGCTGATGAACGGCCTCTATCTGCAACTTCACGCCTATATGCTGCGCGTCGCGATCCCCTATGGCACGCTCGACAGCCGCCAGACGCGGATGCTGGCGCACATCGCGCGCACCTATGACCGGGGCTACGCCCACTTCACCACGCGCCAGAACGTGCAGTACAACTGGATCCGGCTCGACCAGGCGCCCGGCATCCTGGCCGATCTGGCGACCGTCGAGATGCACGCCATCCAGACCAGCGGCAACTGCATCCGCAACATCTCATCCGACCAGTTCGCCGGCGCGGCGGCCGACGAGGTCGCCGACCCGCGGCCGTGGGCCGAGCTGATCCGGCAGTGGTCGTCGTTCCACCCGGAGTTCAGCTACCTGCCACGCAAGTTCAAGTTCGCGGTGATCGCGTCGGACGAGGACCGCGCGGCGATGCGGCTGCACGACATCGGCCTTCAGCTGGTGGAGCGCGACGGGCAGCTGGGCGCGCGGGTGTTCGTCGGCGGCGGCATGGGCCGAACGCCGATGATCGGGCCCGAAATCAACGAGTTCGTGGCGGCCGATGAGATCCTGTCGTACCTCGAGGCCTGCCTGCGGGTGTACAATCGCTATGGCCGCCGCGACAACATCTTCAAGGCGCGGATCAAGATTCTGGTGCATGAGATCGGGGCGGACGAGTATCGCCGACAGGTCGCCGAGGAGTGGGAGGCGGTGCGCTTGCTGGGCATCGACCCGCCGCTCGCCGAGCTGGAGCGGATCACGGCCTTCTTCGCCGCCCCGCCGTTTGCCGACGGTGGCGCGGAGGATCGCTCCGACCCGGCGTTCGCCGAGTGGCTCGACCGCAACATTACCGCTCACAAGCGGCCGGATCACGCGATCGTGACGATCAGCCTGAAGCCGGTCGGCGGGATTCCGGGCGACGCATCCGCCGAGCAGATCGAGCTGATCGCCGACCTGGCCGAGCGGTTCAGCCACGACGAGGTCCGCGTGACCCACGCGCAGAACCTGGTCCTGCCGCACGTCCGGCGCGGCGACCTGCGCGCCGTGTTCGACGCGCTCGTCGGGGCCGGGCTGGCGACGGCCAACCGCGATCTGGTGACCGACATCATCGCGTGCCCCGGCCTCGACTATTGCTCGCTCGCCAACGCGCGCTCCATCCCGGTGGCGCAGCGCATCGCCGAGCGGATGGAGGCGAGGGCGGCCGACGTGGGCGAGCTCAAGCTGAAGATCAGCGGCTGCATCAACGCGTGCGGCCACCACCACGCCGGCCACATCGGCATTTTGGGCGTCGACCGGAAGGGCGTGGAGAACTACCAGCTGTCGCTCGGCGGATCGGGGGCGGAGGACGTCAGCCTCGCCAAGATCACCGGGCCGGGGTTTGACGAGGCGGGCATCGTGGATGCGGTGGAGACGGTCACCGAGCTGTATCTGGCGCAGCGCGAGGGCGGAGAGCGTTTCTTGGACACCTACCGCCGGCTCGGCATGGAGCCGTTCAAGGAGGCGCTGTATGGGTGAGCGCGCGAGGAAGGGCGGCCCTTCGACAAGCTCAGGGCGAACGGTGTTTGTGACGACCCCCTTACCCATTCCGTTCGGGCTGAGCGTGTCGAAGCCCCGAACTTTCTCGGCCAACCGCCATGCGCGCTGATCCCGACCAGCTCGAGGCGGCAGGGTCGGCGGACCCCTTGCGCTTTCGCGACGACGAGGCGCACGAGGAGCCGGCGGTGACGCTCGACGCCTTCCTCCAGCAGTCGAACGCCGCCGCCGTGCGGATCGAGAGCGGCGAGGACGCGCGCGAACTCCTGCCCCACCTCGACCGGCTCGCATTGATCGAGGTCGCGTTCCCCAATTTTCGCGACGGACGCGGCTATTCGACCGCCCGCATCCTGCGGGAGGGCGGCTACACGGGCGAGCTGAGGGCGGCGGGCGATGTGCTGGTCGACCAGATCCGCTTCCTGCGCCGCTGCGGCTTCGACAGCTTCGCGCCCGACGCGCCCCTCGACCAAGCGGCGGTGGACCGCGCGCTCACCCGCTACGACGCCGTGTACCAGCCGGCCGCCGACGACGCGGTGCCGATCTGGCGGCGGCGGCTGGGCTGAGGACAACCTTCTCCCCTCGGGGGAGAAGGATACGCAGACTTGCTGAGCGAAGCGAAGCCAGTCGGAGTTGGATGAGGGTGGCGCGAGGCGGACGGAGTCGCGCAACGCCGACGACCGCCTCACCCTCACCCAGCTCCGACTAAGCGGCGGAGCCGCTAAGTCTGCGCAACCCTCTCCCCTCAAGGGAGAGGGGCTTATTCATACACCTCCGCCACGCGGCTCTCATCCACCAGATCCGTGAACTTCGTCGTCTGGCGATCAAAGCGCAGTCGCGCCTTGCCGGTGGCACCATGACGGTGCTTGGCGATCAGGATCTCGGTTTCGCCCCAGACCGGCTCGATCTTCGCCTTCCACGCCTCATAGGCGTCGTGCTGGTCGGGCGGATCGTTGGGGCCGGGCTCTTTCGGCGCCTGCATGTTGAGGTAATAATCCTCGCGATAGACGAACAGCACGATGTCCGCGTCCTGCTCGATCGAGCCCGATTCGCGCAGGTCGGACAACTGCGGCCGCTTGTCCTCCCGGCTCTCGACCGCGCGGCTGAGCTGCGACAGAGCCAGCACCGGCACGTTCAGGTCCTTGGCCATCGTCTTCAGCCCCCGGCTGATTTCGCTGATCTCCTGCACCCGGTTCTCGCGGCTGTTCGACCCGCCTGACAGCAGCTGGAGGTAATCGACCACGATCAGCCCGACCCCGTGCTTGCGCTGCAAGCGGCGCGCGCGCGTGTTGATCGAGGAGATGGTGAGCGCGGCGGTGTCGTCGATGTAGAGCGGCAGGTCCTGCAGCTCGACCGACGCGCGGACCAGGTCGTGCATCTGCGCCTGGGTGATCTTGCCCATCCGCAGCATCTCGCCACTGATGCCCGACTGCTCGGACAGCACCCGGGTGGCGAGCTGGTCGGCCGACATCTCGAGCGAGAAGAAGGCGACCTTGGCCCCCATCGAGCGCTTGGGATCGATGCCGTCGACCAGGTCGCGCATGTAGCGCTGCGCCGCCGAGAACGCGATGTTGGTGGCCAGCGAGGTTTTGCCCATACCGGGTCGCGCCGCGAGGATCACGAGGTCGCTCGCCTGCAACCCGCCCAGCCGGCTGTTGAGGTTCTCAAGACCGGTCGTCACCCCGGCCAACCCGCCGCCGGCGTTGCGCGCCTTCTCCGCCATGGTCAGCGCCGCCTTGGACGCGGTGGCAAAGGTGACCGTGCTGGTCGCGCGCCCGCTGGTCTCCGCCGCTTCGTAAAGCGCGCGCTCCGCCTCCTCGATCTGGTCCTTGGGCGTGACGTCGGCGGCGGTGTCGATCGCACTTTCCACCATCGTGCGCCCGACAATGATGAGGGCGCGCAGCATGTGGAGGTCGTGGACCTGGCGGGCGAAATCGCGCGCGCCGATCACGGCGGCGGTGTTGCCCGTCAGCTTGGCGAGATAGCCCGCCCCGCCCAGCTCCTTCAACGCCGGATCGCTGTCGAGCAGCGGGCGCAATGTCACCGGATTGGCGATCATGTCGCGGGTCGTCAGCCGCAGGATCGCATCGAAAATTCGCCCATGAACCGGCTCGTGGAAATGCTCCGCCTTTATGAGCTGGCCGACGTCCTCCATCAGCCGGTTGTCGATCATCAGCCCGCCCAGCAGTGCCGCCTCCGCGTCCAGATTGTGGGGCAGCCGGGGCGGGTCCGCGGGGTCGAGTCGGCTGAGCAGTTCCATCGCCGGCGACCGTGGCCCGGCCCGATCCGACCGGCAAGCGGATGACTCCGGGCACAAGCTGTGGACAGGCTGTGGACAACCGGCGCGCCCTCCACGCCCCCTTTCCCGAGCCGCCATCCGCCCGTATCGGTGACGCACCCATGACCGACCCGCGCCTCATCGACGTCCAGCTGGACGAGGACACGATCCTGTCGCGCAACGCCGACATCGAGCAGGAGCGGCGCGTGGCCGTGTTCGACCTGCTCGAATCCAACCATTTCGAGCCGGTGCGCGCGACCGCGGCGGGCCACACCGGCCCCTATCGCCTCCGCCTGTCGGTGCCCGACGGCCGGCTGGCGCTGGAGGTGGCGGACGCGGGCGGCGCGGTGCTGGAGACCCACCTGCTTGGCCTGCGCCGGTTCAAGCAGCCGGTGCGCGAGTATTTCGCGATCTGCGACCGCTATTTCAACGCGGTTCGCGCGGCGACCGCTCACGAGATCGAGACGATCGACATGGCGCGCCGCGCGATCCACAACGACGCGGCCGAGCTGTTGATCGAAGCGCTCGCCGGCAAGATCGGGCTCGACCACAACACCGCGCGGCGGCTGTTCACGCTGGTCTGCGTGCTCCATCTGCGCGGATGAGCGGGATGGACGGCCCGACGATGGCGCGCCTGCACGCCGCCGCGCTGGCGGCGAGCGACCACGCCCATGCGCCCTACTCCCATTTTCACGTCGGCGCGGCCGTGCTGCTCACCGACGGGTCGGTGGTCACCGCCGCGAACATGGAGAATGCGAGCTACGGCCTGTCGCTGTGCGCCGAGGCGGTGGCGCTGGCGACCGTCAACTCGGCCGGCCGGCTGACCGACGTGGTCGCGCTGCTCGTCACCGGGGGGCACGCGGGTGCGATCGGAGCGGGCGAGCCGGTGACGCCGTGTGGCCGCTGCCGGCAACTGGTGGCGGAGGTCGCCCAGGTGTCCGGGCGCGACGTGTTGGTGGCGGCGACCGACCGATCCGGTACGCGTGCGATCGTTCACCCCGCGAGCGGCTGGCTGCCCCACGCCTTTTCGTTGACGGTGCCAGCGTGACGCTGCGGCGGAAGGTGCTGATCGGACTGCTGGTCCTGGTGGTCGTCGGCGTGCTCGCCTGGCGCTGGGTCGACGGCTGGGCGCCCGACCGCGCCGACTTTGCCGTGCAGGGTTTTGCCGCCGACCCGGACGACGCGGCGCTGCCGTGGAGCGCGCTGAGCGGACGGGCCGACTTCGTCTATCTGGTCGCCACCGCCGGGGTGCGCGGGGCGAGCGCCAATTTCCTGCGGGTGCGCGAGGAGGCGAGCGCGGCGGGGCTGGCGGTGGGCGCGATCCATCGCTTTGCCGTGTGTCAGCCCGGCGAGGAGCAGGCGACGAACCTGCTCGCCCACCTGCCCCGCGACGCGCGCGAGCTGCCGCTGGCGGTCGAGCTGGACGCGGCCGGCTGCGACCGGCCGCCGTCTACCGATGCGCTGGTGCGCCAGCTCTCCGCCTTCTTGGGCGTCGCCGAGGCCGGCCAGTCGCGGCCCGCCGTCCTCAAACTCTCAGTCGAGATGGCCGAGCGTTATCCGCTGGCCGGGCGGCTCGACCGGCCGCTGTGGCTGTCGCGGCGCTTGCGCCAGCCGTCGGGCGAGCGGGTGTGGGAGCTGTGGGAGGCCAATCCGGAGCGTCACCTGCCCGGCGTCGACCGACCGCTGGCCTGGTCGGTGGCCCGACCGGACGAGCGAGAAACCTGAACCGATGGCCGTGATGTCCGACCGCTGGATCCGCGACACCGCGCAACGGATCGGCATGATCGAGCCGTTCGTGGAGGCGCAGCGGCGCGACGGCTGCATTTCCTACGGCCTGTCGTCCTACGGCTACGACGCGCGGGTCGCCGACGAGTTCAAGATCTTCACCAACGTGGACTCGGCGATCGTGGACCCGAAGGACTTCGCGGCCAACAGCTTCGTCGATCGCAAGACCGACTGCTGCATCATCCCGCCCAACAGCTTCGCGCTGGCCCGCACGGTCGAGTATTTCCGGGTGCCGCGCGACGTGCTCGTCATCTGCCTGGGCAAGAGCACCTATGCGAGGTGCGGCATCATCGTGAACGTCACCCCGCTGGAGCCCGGCTGGGAGGGCCATGTGACGCTGGAGTTCTCCAACACCACGCCGCTGCCCGCCAAGGTCTATGCCAACGAGGGCGCGTGTCAGTTCCTGTTCTTGGCTGGCAACGAACCGTGCGAGGTGAGCTACGCCGACCGGGCGGGCAAATACATGGGGCAACGCGGGGTGACGTTGCCGAAGGTTTGAGGGGGTCGATCTTTGCAGGTCCATTCCCGCTCAGCCTGAGCAGAGGTGCGGCGCGCTCAACTCGAAGGAGCCAGTCGACACGGGGGTGTCCTGCGTCGGCCATGGCGGTCTGGCTGCGTTCGAGCGGCCCCACCGCGTTTCGGACATCATCAGAAGGTGACCGCGGCCGACACCCGCAGCTGACGTGGCTCGATCGGGCGGATGTGGCGATCTTCGATGCCTTCGGCCGGCTCGCCGGGCAGGCGTGATGCCTAGAAAGACGCGATCTCGTTGTCCTTGGAGTCCAGCACGCTGAGCAGCTCGGCCGCAAGCTCGACGCGGCCGAATCGATAGGCGGCGCGCGCGTTGAGCACGGTCAGTGGGTCGGCGCGTTGGCTGTTGTCCTCGATCAGGCTGTAGCTGCCGAAGTGGCGCAGCCGCATGGCGAACGACGCCTTGTCGTACTTTGCCGTGAACCCGCCCGCGATCACCGTTTCGATCGCGCCGGGAATACGGTCCGCACCGCGGGGCAGGTCGGTCGGTCAGCCGCGTGACCTGGTGTACTCGGCATCGACGGTCAGCCACGGCCCGGGCTGGTAGAACGCGCCGAGCTCAAACCTGCGGCGCTTGGACGAACCCTGCGCCTCCGTCGTCCCACCGTCGCCGATGAACAGCAGTTCGGTATCAAGGTCGAGGAACCAGTAGGTGCCAGTCAGCGTCAGGCCGCACAATGGGCGCGCCCGGCGCCGCCTTCATATCCTGTGCCGGCAACCAGCGGATCGACACCGTCGGGAGCGTCGCCGGTGTTGGGATCGATGCTCGTCCCGCGCGCATCATTCGAGTGAAAGCCAAGGCCGTGATCGGCGTAAAGTTCGAGCTGTTCGATCGGCGTGCAGGCGATGGATGCCTTTGGGCTGACGATGCCGGCTGTATCCTTTCCCGAATTGACGAGGATGTCGGAGTCGACATCGAACAGGTAGCTGTCGGCGCGAACACCGGGCAAGACGCGGAGCTGCGGGATCGGCTGGATGGTCGCTTCTGCGAACACCGCGCCCGAACCTTCGTCGACCTGGTCCTGACGTACTTTCGACAGGATTTCGCGCGCGGCCGTCTGGTACAGCCCGACGCGGTCGATGCAGTCGCAGCGTCCTTCGGCCCCGACAAGCAAATCGACGGGCGCGCCGACGTTGAGATTGAAACGCTTGTCGATGCGCCCGCCGACAACGGTACGGCGCTCACGCTGCTCGAATTCGTCACCGTCGACAGGATTGTCGAGGAAGTAGGTGAAGTTCGAGGTCAGCCGAAAATCGTAGAAGTGCGCGTAGCCCAGAAGGTTGAGCGGCGCGGTGGCATCATCGGTCCAGTTGAGCACGCCGCCGATGCGCGTCGTCTCACCGCCGAGGTCGCCGTCAAGAAAGCCCAGGCGATCGATCAGGCCGCTTTCGATCGCGCGCAGTGGAACCTGCTCGGGCGAGCGGAAATCGACGCGGTAGCCGGTCGCGCTGGCACGCAACGTGCCTCCGCCAGGCGGCCCCGTCCATTTGGCGAAGCCGCTGAAAAGCTGCAGGTCCTGCGGCAGCTCGAACGGGCCGTCGTCGTAGCGCGCTTCCCCGCCGGGCAGCAGGGTCCCGCCGCCGAGCTTGGTCGAACCCGCTGCGACGAGCCGATGGAAGTCACTCGTCCCGATCTCGACCTTCACGAACGGGGCGGCCAGCGTGTCGATGGTGCTGAAACGCGCCGAGCCGGCGGTCGCGAAGTCGCCGTTCCCGGCGCGGTACGGCCCCTTTGCGAAGCTGATGGTGTTCACAGTTCTGGGATAATGAAGTTCAGGTCTAGATGGCCCTGCCGGTGGCCATGCGTGCGCATGTTGAGCGGCACGCCGTCGTGGAACGCGGCGAAGTCGGTGCCGTGGTCGAGGTTGAAGCCGCGCACGAGATATTGTTTGGCCTTGCCGCCGCCGGAATGCTGCGTCGCGACGAAGCCAGGGATCACCTCCAGCAGTTCGCCGACGCGCTGGATCGGCCGGTCTTCGAGGTCGACCTTGCCGACGATGCCTTCCGAAGCCGCGCCGGCGACGCCGATGAGGTTCAGCGCGTGGCCCGTCACGACGATCTTCCCAGTCTCGGCGTCGTCCTGCGCCGTCGGCTCGGCAGGTGCCGGGGAGCCACGGCCTGCGCGGAGGCGGCCGACGCGGACACCAACAGCGTCGCGGCAAGCAGGCGCGAGACGATCTCCAAAGCCACGACCTTCCCCCCGGCGACATGAACTTGATCATCTTTGTGCTTACGCTCGCTGTCGTTCAATCACGTGACGGACAATGACAAAGATGCGAAACAAGCTGTGAGCGAAAACTGAGTTCGCCGTTTCGTTGAGCGAGGTGGGTCTTGGGAGGACCGATGCAGCGCGTCACGATCTCGCTGGAAGAGGACATCGCGGTGGCGTTCGATGGCTTGTTGCAAGCGCAGAGCTACCAAAGCCGTTCCGAAGCCATCCGCGACCTCATTCGTCTGGAAGTCGATCGCCGCCACCTGCAAGAGACCGGCGATCATTCTGCGTGGCGAACCTGTCCTATGTCCACGATCATCATGTGAGATCGCTGGCG
>JAABUN010007122.1_pt1 | contig 12308 bp, 12 predicted proteins | sample 5559311 | NCBI WGS metagenome assembly JAABUN01 (sample SAMN10711877, study PRJNA513370) | rock metagenome | isolation source: Antarctica rocks | place: Antarctica: Victoria Land, Siegfried Peak sud | reverse complement strand
TAGCACCAAGGCACTCCCACCGACGCTGCCCCAATTTCGGCGGGTCCGAGCAATTTGCCGTCGCGAGCCGCTCAGCTACACCATGGCTGGTCTGTGGTGGTAACGGGCCTGCCACTCGCGATCGACTCACCGATCGCCAGGCTGATCAGGTGGTCGTGGCATCCCTCGGCAAGTGGGTAAGGGGGCGGGGCCTCGTCGCGGCTCCATGCCACCGTCTGTGCCAGCAGGTCTACGACCGCGAGGTCGTCCTCGGAGAACCGGGCCCCGTCAAACTGGTTGCGCCACACCACCCGACCGTCGAAGCTGATGTGCTGCAGGTCGACGCCCTCCAGGTTCAGGTCGGTCCCCGCGCGCCGTCGGAGCAGCCGGGACTCCACCGGGGTATTGGGGTCGATCAGCCGGACGACCGAGTCGTCGACGATCTCCCCGAGGGAGCCGCGGACCACGATCCGGCGCGCCCGCAACGGGTTCCACCATTGGTTGTCGGTGAAGTCGTACACGCCCATCCGGGCGTTCCTGAAGTCCACGGTGGCCAACGTCGTGGTGAGGTCCTCGGGTTCGGTTTCACCGGTCCAGCCCGACGGGTTCAGTGGGTTCGCTAGCGGAGCCCGGAACGTCTGCGCCTGAACTGTCGCCGGTACCAGACCGACCCCCAGCATGCCTCGGATCAAGGATATGGCGTGATACAGGTGCGTCGAGGAGACCTGTACGGAGGTGACGTCGCCGACCAGACCGTCTCTCAGCAGTGCGAGGCGAGCGGCGTGGCCAGGCATCCACCGGTACTGCTCGGCGACCTGCACCAGACCGGTCGCGCCCACGTCGAACCACAATTGCCGAAGTCCTGCCAGGTCAGGCGCCGGTGGTGTCTCGGTCAGCACCGGGCAGCCGGCCGCCACCAGCTCACGGGTGACGGCGGGGGTCTGAGACCAGGGAACGCACGGAAGCACGAACTCGCAGCCGCCGGCGGCGACCAATTCCTCGATCGACGAGTGGACCGGCACCTGCCAGGTGCGCTCGATCTCGGAGCGCCGCTCAGCCGAGCGACTGACCACGCCGGCGACGGCGAACCGGTCGGGTGCCTGACGAGCCAGACGAGCGAAAAAATCCGCTCGCCAGCCCGATCCGACTAAGCCGAACCGCGCGACGGGTGGGTTGCTCAAGATGACTCCTCGGTTCGCGGCGTCGAGGCGGCCTGTTCATCGGGCCGGAAGGATCGCGACCTTGTCCTGACCAGCTAACGTCTCTGTCGTCACGGGCTGATATCGATCCGTCTGCGGGGTTGTGCTCTTTCTTACTTTCGGATACAAAGGTAGCACGAGGTCGGCCGATCGGAACCCGCCGCCCGAGCCCTAGGCAGCAGTCTGCTGTCGATGCAGCAGCCAAACCTCACCCAGTTGGGGTTGCGGCCAGTCACCACAAGAGGAGACAAAGATGTTTCGAGGTAAAGGATCACGCACCGCCCAACGCGCTGTAGCTGCCTTCAGTGCCGTCGTACTGGCCTCTGCAGCTCTCGTCGGTTGCGGCGGTGGAGGTGCCGACTCCGGCAGCAAGGACTCGGCAACCGCGGGCGAGGTGGTCTGGTGGGGTTGGTCACCCGACGTGACCTTGGCCGACACATGGATTGCAGCATTCAACAAGGTCCACCCCGATATCAAGGTGACCTACAAAAACTTCGAGAACCAGGCTTACGGCCCGGCACTGAGCCCGGCGCTGAGGACGAACGCCGGCCCTGACGTCTATGACATGGCTCTCGGTGGCGGACAGTTCGGCGTGAAGACGTTCGGCCAGTACGCTCTCGATCTGCTCCCCGAAGTCGAGAAGAGCGTCGGAGGCGACTGGAAGGACAAGTACGCATTCGACCACGAGGGCTTCATGGACGATGGAAAGCTCAGGGCCCTCTCGCTCGGTGGCGTCGGCGGTGGGTTCCTATGGGTCAACCAGACCATGTTCGACGAGATGGGCGTCAAGATCCCGACCACCTACGACGAGTGGGTCAAGGCATGCGCCGTCTTCACCAAGGCCGGGAAGCAATGCCTGACCATGGGTGCGGCTGGCGGTAGCGGCTTCACCGTCGAGACGCTTCACACCATCGTCAACAACGTCAAGCCCGGTCACTGGGCCCAGGCGCAGGTGGGTAAGGCCGACTGGAACGACCCGGCCGTCGTGGAGGGTTTGACCATCTTTGACAACATGCACAAGGACGGCATCGTCCCCAAGGACGCAATCGCTCTCACGCAGTACCCCGATGCGAACAACACCTTCATGTCCGGCAAGGCCGCGATGGTGCAGATGGGTACGTGGTACGCGCAGTATGCCCGCGAGGCGGGCGCGAAGGTTGCCATGGAAGGTGCTGGCGTTAAGAGCCCGAAGCCGTTCGTTCAGCTTCCCGCTGAGTTCCCCGACGTGTCCGGCAAGGGCAACGACCCCGTCATCTTCGGTGAGATCGACTACGGCCTCGGCGTCAACGCCAAGAGCAAGAACCCCGAGGCGTCCACGACCTTCGTGACCTGGATGACTGGCACACAGGAGGGCGCGACAACCGTCGCCAACACCGTCGACCTCATCCCGAACCTGATCGGTGTACAGCCAAAGTGGGACGACATTGGCCTGGTTGATCCTGCCGTGCAGGGTCCGGCCCTCAAAGCGCTGTGGGAGCGCAACTCCCGTCCAGATGAATGGCGTGGACAGTACGCGACGCCGGAGGCTGGCCAGGCCCTCGACTTCGCAGTCACGTCGATCCTCGAAGGTTCTGCTACCCCGCAAGAAGCAGCAGACCTGTTGCAGAAAACCCTTCGCTAGTCAAGGGACCGTAAGTCGTTGCTCGTCGTTGTGGTTGGCGCCGTACTCATCTCCCGACACTGCGCCATCCACAACACGACACGACCCTGCGCTACTACCTTATGAAAATGCATAGGTGAAGTCGTCGTAAAGGAGAGGGCAGATTGACAACGACCGCAGTCACAGCAAACGCGGCAACTCCGCCGCGTAGTCCGAAGGCTCTGAGCGCCGCGCGCAGGCGCCGCCTCTTGCAGCCTTCGGGCTTCATCTGGATAGCGCCCGCGCTCGTGCTCTCGGCGGGCCTGGTGTACATGTGTATCGCGTACACGCTGTATGTATCGACACTCGACTGGAACGGAGTCAGCCCCAACCCGGATAACGTCGGCCTAGGCAACTACCTCAAACTGCTCCAGGACCGTGTCTTCTGGCTCACCCTGCAGCACACACTGGTCTTCTTCGTCTTCTCCTTCGGGGTCCAGACCGTACTCGGACTCCTCTTCGCGGTGCTGTTGCATTCCAAGGTGCGACTGGCCTCGGTGTACAAGGTCATCATCTTCCTCCCGGTCGTGCTCGCGCCCGCCATCATGGCCCCGGTGTTCCGCAACCTTTTCGCCTCGAACGGCCAGTTCAACCAGATCCTCGAGGCCGTCGGCCTGGGCTTTCTTGCCCAGCCTTGGCTCGCACAGTCCAGCACGGCCATGTTCGTGCTCGTTGTCATGAACATCTGGCACTCGACTGGTTTCACGTTCATCCTCTACTACTCAGCCATGGGCCAGATCGAGCCCGAGATCATCGAGGCGGCGCGCATCGACGGGGCCGGCAACCTGAGCGTGTTGTGGCACGTGATCGTGCCAGGCGTGCGGGGAACAATGTTCGCGCTGGCGACTCTCGCGGTGATCGGCACGCTCAAGCTGTTCGACATCCCCTACCTCGTGACACTGGGCGGTCCGAACTACGCAACCGAGTTCCTCGGCACCTTCATCTACCGCCAGACTGTCCCGCTCGGCTACGTCGGCTACGGCGCGGCCCTTTCCATCGCCCTGCTGTTCCTCGCATTGACCCTGTCGGTCATCCTCAACCTCCGCGGCCGTGAGAAGAGGCATAAGACCATGAACATCGAGGCCGCCGGTATCGGACTGGGAGGCAAGCAATAATGTTCGAAGCACGCAGCATCGGCGGCAAGTTGTTGATTCAACTCGTTCTCACCGTCCTGGCAATCCCGTTCTTGCTCCCGCTTATTGCGATGGTGCAGGGTTCGTTGCAAGGTCTCGGCTGGCGCAACTACCTTACGGTGCTGTCGGTGCCCGAGGTTCCCCTCTTCTTCCGCAACACCATCGCCTTGTCGGCCATCACGATCGTCATCGTGTATGCCCTGACGATGATGGCGGCATTCGGATTCGCGAAAACGCGCATCCGGGGCAAACAGTTCTTCTACTGGGCACTCCTCGTCGCCCTCACCCTGCCCGAGGTCGTGCTCATCACTCCGCTCTTCCTCGCGGTGGCGGCGTCAGGCCTTTACAACACCATCTTCGCTGTGCTCATCCCGCTCGCGGCCCTGCAGATCCCCTTCACGGTGCTGCTGACAAGAACATTCGTCGAGGGCATCCCAGACTCCCTATTGGAGGCAGTGCGCATCGATGGAGCCTCCACATGGCAGGGTTTCTGGCACGTCATCCTGCCGCTCACCCGCCCCATAGGTGCTGCAATCATCGTGCTCACCCTTATCGGGACCTGGAACACCTACCTGCTCCCGCTGCTGTTCCTCTCAGATCCGAGCTCGCAGGTTCTCACGCAGCTGCCCGGGTTCTTTCAGGGCCGATACAACGACGACCAGACCAAGGTGCTCGCGTCTGCCGTGATCACCGCTTTCCCCGTCATCGTGGCGTATCTCTCCCTACAGAAGCTTTTCGAGCGGGGCCTCGCCGCCGGCGCTCTCAAGTAACGGGGTCTCAAGTAACGGAGTCAGTCAGAAAATCGCGGAACCACAGGCCACTTTTCTTGACGGTGCGTTTCTGGGTCTCGTAGTCGACGTACACCAGACCGAAGCGGCGGCTGAAGCCGTAGGCCCATTCGAAGTTGTCCATCAGGCTCCAGGCGAAGTAACCCTTCAGCGGCAGCCCTTTCGCCAGGGCTTGGCGGCACGCGTCCACGTGCAGCTCGAAGTAGTGGCGGCGCTCCTCGTCATCCACGGAGTCTTCCGGCCCGATCTTGTCCGGATAGGCCGCCCCGTTCTCGGTGATGTAGATGGGCAGCTGCGGCGCGCGCTCGTGCACCATTTCGATGACATCGATCATCCCGTCGGGATGGATCTCCCAACCCATCTGCGTTTTCGGTGCGCCGGTGTCCACCACCCGTATGAGCTCGCTGCCGGGACTGGTACTTGGAATACTCGGATCGCTGAAGACGCCGTCTTCCGGCGCAGCGACGGTATGCCGGCTGTAGTAGTTGATGCCCAGAAAATCGATGGGCGTGGAGATGGTCTGGAGATCGTCACTGCGCTCGGCAAACCATTCGTTGACCCCCGCGTCGTCGAGAACGTCCTCGGGATACTCGTTGCGCAGCACAGGGTCGAGAAACAGCCGGTTTGACAGGCCGTCGATTCGACGTGCCGCGTCGGCGTCAGCCTCCGAGCGGGATGCCGGCCGCACGGAATACAGGTTTAGCGTTAGCCCGAGCGCAGAGTGGCGGCTGCCTCCGCGCATGGCTTGGACGGCCAGACCGTGACCCAGCAGCAGGTGGTGCACCGCCTTGATCGAATCAGAACCCACCGTCTTGCCAGGCGCGTGCATGCCGTTGCCGTAGCCGAGGAAAGCCGAGCACCAGGGCTCGTTCAGAGTGATCCAGCTCATAATCACGTCGCCAAGCGCCTCGTGCGTGGCGGCGGCATAGTCACGGAACCGCTCAGCGGTGTCACGGTTCAGCCAGCCGCCAGCGTCTTCGAGCGCCTGCGGTAGATCCCAGTGATAGAGCGTCGCGTACGGGGTGACGCCGTTCTCCACGCAGGTCTCGGCAATGCGCCGATAGAAAGCGAGCCCTTTCTCGTTGACGGGTCCGGTTCCGGTCGATTGAATGCGGGGCCAGGCGATGGAGAAGCGGTAGGAGTTCATGCCCAGGTCGGCCAGGATCTGGATGTCCTCGGCGTAGCGGTGGTAATGGTCGTCAGCCACATCGCCCACGGTGGCATCGGCGATGGTACCCGGCGTATGGGTGAATGTGTCCCAGATGCTGGGGCCGCGGCCGTCTTCGTTGACTGCCCCCTCGATCTGGTACGAGGCGGTGGCGGCGCCCCAGCGGAAGTCGGAAGGGAAGTTGCTCATGACGTACTCCTTGAGGGCGGTCAGGGTTGCCCTTGGAAATCCAGCCAACTGTGTTGGTCGGGCAACAGCTCGGCCAGGTGGTCGAACAGGTCCGGAGGCAACTCCACGGATAGACCATCCACGATCCGAGTCAAGCGGGATGGGTTGCTCATGCCAACTACCGTTGCGCTGATCCGCGGGTCGTTGACAGAGGCCTGCAGGGCTGCCGTGGCGAGGTCGGTGCCGGCCTCATGGCACGCCTGCTCCATGGTGTCGATCGCCTTGAGGGTTCCCTCGGTGGCCGGCCGGTAGCCATAGGTCTTCGCACCGCCGGACGGGTTGGCCAAGATGCCGCCTCCGTAGACGGCCGCGTTGACCACCGCAACGCCTAGGCTGCGCGCTTGGGCCATCAGCTCCGTGGCGCTGTGGTCCACCAGAGTCCACCGGTTGTGGATGAGTATGACCTCGAAACCACCGAGCGCGAGATAGCGCGACATCTCATGCACGTCACCACCGGCCAGCCCGACATGCCCAATCACGCCTTCGTCTCTCAGCGCCATCAAGGTGTCGACCGCACCGCCGGGCTTGGCGACTTCGTCGAACTCGTGATTCTCAGGGTCGTGCAGATACACCAAGGGCAGAAAAGTCAGACCGAGCCTTTCCTTGCTCTCCGCGACGCTGGCCCGGACTCGATCACCGGAATAGTCGCGGCCCTTGGCGTCCACCTTGGTCGCGATCAGGAAATCGTCCGGCAGACCACCGCGTGCCGCGACACCCGCTCCTATGCGGCGTTCGCTCTCTCCATCGCTGTAACCATTGGACGTATCGATCCAGCGGACTGGGCTATCGAGGATGGCACCGACCATCGCCACCCCGTCGGCGTAGGTGAGGTCGTGACCGAAGTTCTGCGGCATGCTGCCCAGCGGAGCGCCGCCGGCGCAGACGGCAGAGACCCGTAGCCCGGTCGAGCCGAGCGGGCGCATCCAGTCGCTCATGAATGGGGTAGTCATGCGGCCGCGCCAGGCGTAGTCGACTCAACCGCCGAGTCGACAACTGACCCAACCTTCATGCCTCGCTCGATGTGAATAGCCATGTCCCTCGATTCTGTTTTGCGCGGGTCTTTTTTGCACGGGCGAAAATGGGCCAGCGAGGCCGGTAAGCCAGTGGAAGTGGGCAGCCCCACAAGTGTCGGTGGCTCCGGTTCTGACGTCAACGTGGTGGGTGTTCAGGCCATCGTGCCACCTTCTTACCCAATGCAATAAAGTGCCCAGAATGACCGCAAATATGAAGGGAGCGACTGCGGCAGAGACGGACAGCGCGATTCTCGATCTGATCCGCTCTGGCGGCGTCGTCAGCCGGATCAATCTGGCGAACAGCTCCGGCCTGACGGGCGCCTCGATTTCACGTATCGTCAAGCGACTGCTGGCTGATGGGTTGATCGTCGAAACCGGTGTCGGAGACCCCACCGGTGGCAAACCGCGAACGCTGCTGCAGCTGAACGGTCATTCCCGGCACGCGGTTGGGATCTCTCTGGACGTCGAGGTCAACATCTTCGTTATTACCGACCTGTGCGGCGACGTGGTGGTTCGGCAGGAGTCTGCCGGCATCGGTAACGAGTCGCCGAGTCAGGCTATCCAGCGGGTCTCCGGCGAGCTCAACCAGATGCTGTCTTCGGAGGGTATCGAACGTTCGAGCCTGCTCGGGATCGGCATTGCCGCAGCTGGTCGCCAGGACGCACATCACCACGTGCTGCGCGCCAACCCCCCGGCCACGGAGTGGGAGCTGTTCGCGCTGGAGGATACGCTGAGCGCGACCACCGGCTTACCGGTCGTGGTGGAGAATGACTCGACCTGCGCGGCTATCGGGGAGTTCTGGATCGGCCGCATTCCCGCCACCGCCGACTTCGCCGCGTTATACATGGCGAACGGGTTCGGCCTGGGTCTGGTGACCAGGGGTGACGTGTACCGCGGCTCGTCGTCGAACGTCGGAGAGATCGGCCACATGGTTGTGGACGTGGACGGTCCGGACTGCTGGTGCGGAAGCCGAGGATGCCTGGAGACGCTCGCCGCACCCAAGCGGATCGTCGAACAGGCGCTCGAGCAGGTGACCTTGGCCGAGGAACTCGGGTTGAGAGGACAGCCTGCGGACATGCGTGCGGAGGCGGGCCTGATCTTCCGGGCCGCCTCCGAAGGACATCCGGACTGCGTGGCGTTGATAGAGCAGTCGGCGGGTTATCTGTCCAAGGCGCTGCTATCGACGACGAACCTGCTCGACCTCGACCAGATCATCCTCGCCGGTCCGGGATTCTCCGAGGCCGGGAGCATCTACCTCCGGGTGATCAGCGAGGAGTTGGAACGGCTCTCGTTCGTCCGTGCCGTGCACCCGACAAAGGTGACCCTGTCCCGGGCGGGTATGGACTCGGCGTCGCTCGGCGCGGCGTCTCTGGTGCTGCACAGCCGACTCACTCCTCATCAGACCACCAGCCGTCTGGCGCTGGCACGCTGAATATCGATCTCGGCCGGGAAGGTCTCGCGGTTTCGCGAGGCCTCCCGACCTTGTTCGGAAGCGTTCCCAAGCCATCGACCCGACCAGGAAACTCGAGCTGGCGAGCGAAGCGCCGACATGGTCATGGCCGGCCTTTACGCGCTGGCATCAGGCCGTTCGACCGAGCCGGGCGAGAGCGCGAACTCCCCGGTCAGCGCCTGCCGGAGCTTGGACGCCGGTCTTGCATACGCCCTCCAGGTAGAGCCCCTCGCCGAAGCTGTCCGCACCACGCTCGATCTGCTCGATCTCAGAGTCGGTGAATTCGGTTTCCTCACTAACCGACCGGGCGATGTCCCAGCGGTGGACCAGCATGTCCCAGACGTAGAACTGCCCAAGCGTGTCACCGACCGTGGTTGGGCCGAAGTAACCGTCGTAGGGGGTCGCGGGGACCGTGTCGTCGGCCAGCGCGGCCAGGACCCGCGTGGCGTGGTCACGCCAGGCCGCGGCCGGGTCGGCGTCCACGTCAGGCACACCGCCCAAATCAAGGTTGTGCCCGGTGAGGAAGTCGCGCTGCGTCTGGATCATGTGTCGCAGGACGTCGCGAGCGGACCAACCGTCGCACGGCGATGGGTTCGCCCAGCTTGGGGCTGGAACGGCATCGAGGAGGGTAGTCAGGGGCTGATGGGCGGCGTCGAAGTGCGCGATGGTCGGGTTCATGGTGGGAACGTACGCGCTGCGGCACCCTAGGGATTGATGAAACCCGACAGCGACTCCACGGCTTCCGCGCCGACCCCGATGGACAAAATCGAGCGCGCGCATCTCATAGACCCCGCCGACGCGTCGCACGTGATGTACCGATATGCGTCAAGCCCTGACTTCACTGGTCTGCTGCAACGGTTCTGGATCCCGGTCTGGTCGGTCCCGCCGGGGCAAGAAGCCGTTCAGAAGGTTCTGCAATACCCCGTGTGTCTGATCGTGATCACTGGACAGTACGCCCGCTTTTACGGTGTCACCTCCGGCCTGTCCACGACGGCGCTGACCGGCGACGGTTGGGCCGTCGGCCTGATGTGCGCACCGGCGGCCGGCTTCCTCATCGCGAAGGCGCCCGTCGCGGGGTATACCGACCGGTTCGTGGAGGTGACCGATGTCCTCGGTGCTTGCGGTGAGCAGCTGGTCGACCAGGTCCGGGCCGCGATGGTCACCGACCCCAACTCTGCTGCAGCGCATGGAGCCGCGATGGGGGCGTACGGAGTTGCGCTGAAGGCGTTTCTTCCGGTCGACGCCGAGGGCGAGCTCGTCAACCGGCTGGTGGCGTTCGTGGAGGGGAACAGCGGTGTGACCCGGGTGGCGCAGCTCGCCGAGGAGTTCCAGCTTTCCGAGCGTGCGCTGCAGCGGCTCGTGCACCGTCGGCTCGGGCTGACGCCGAAATGGCTCATTCAGCGTCGACGGTTGCAGGAGGCGGCCGAGCGCCTCCGTGATCATCCGACGACGCTCGGGGAGGTTGCCGCTTCACTCGGATACGCCGACCAATCCCACTTCATCCGCGACTTCTCGCGAGTCACGTCCATGACCCCGGGTGAATTCGCGGCGCTGCACGTCCCGGTGACCGGCCGCTCGCCGAACGATCGGGCGAATCCTTCCTGACCGACAACGAGCCCTTTCTCTCGATTGGGACGCGCCTCAACGCTGCGGGGTCTGTGACTTCGCGGCGAGCTCGCCGAGGAGGACCTCGACGCGGCGGCGGATCTCGTCGCGGATAGTACGGACCGCCTCGACGCCCTGGCCCGCCGGATCCTCCAGCACCCAGTCCTGATAACGCTTCCCGGGGTAGAACGGGCAGGTGTCCCCGCAGCCCATGGTGATCACGACATCGGACTCCCGTACCGCCTGATCGGTCAGGATCTTCGGTGTCTCGGCCGCGATGTCGATACCGATCTCGGCCATGGCCTGAACGGCGGCCGGGTTCACCTGGTCGGCGGGCTCCGAGCCGGCCGAGCGGACCTCCACCGCCCCTTCGGACAGGTTCATCAGAAACGCCGCGGCCATCTGGGACCGCCCGGCATTATGTACGCAGACGAACAGCACGCTGGGCTTGGACATGGATCAGGCCTCTTTCTCTCGGGATTTGGCGTGGTGCGGAACCACGGCGCGGCCGGCCGCCGCCGAAGCGTCGGGGAACAGAAACACCACCAGGCCGAAACCTAGGCCGGCGCCCAGCAACTGCGCTCCAAGAAACAGCGGTACGGAGGCGGGCGCGATGCCAGCGAACGTGTCGGAGAACATGCGCCCGATGGTGACCGCCGGGTTCGCGAACGACGTGGAGCTGGTGAACCAGTAGGCCGCGCCAATATAAGCGCCGACCGAGGCGGCAGACAGCGCGGCCCGCCCGGTGCGGGCCAGCGCGAAGATGAGCAAGATCAGTCCGGCCGTCGCCACCACTTCCCCGACGCCATGGCCAAGACTCACCCGGTCCTTGGTCGAGATCTGCCCGGCCGATAGATCAAACATGATGTTGGCGAGCACCGCCCCAAGGATCCCACCCACGGTCTGAACCGCGGCGTACGCCAGCACGTCACTGCCGGTCAGACCCGCTCCGAAACGGCGGCCCAACAGCCAGTCGGCCACCGACACCAGCGGGTTGAAGTGGGCGCCGGATACCGGCCCGAACACCAAGATCAAGACCGCCAGGCCGAGCACCGTGGCCGTGCTGTTCTCCAGCAGCTGCAAACCAACGTCGGAGGGTGACAGCTGACCCGCGGCGATACCGGAACCCACCACCACGGTGACCAGCAGTGCCGTACCGATGAGCTCCGCGACCAGACGCCGAGGCAGCGAGGGCTGATCAGACTTGACTTGCGACATATCTCAACCATACTTGACTCAATACTAATGGAGGCAAATCGTGGGTGCAGAACTCAGACGTCGGGCCGCGGTGTTCGCCGCTCTCGGGGAGCCCATCCGGCTCGCCGTCGTCGACCAGCTGCTGCTGGGCGACGTCTCCCCTGGACGCCTCGCGGCCGAACTTCGCCTCGGCAGCAACCTGATGGCCCACCACCTCACGGTGCTCGAGGAGGTCGGCGTGATCCGCCGAGTCCCTTCCGAAGGTGACGGGCGACGCAGCTACATCCACATGCGGATCGACGACCCGGTGGTCTGGGCGGCCGCTCAGGGGGGACGAGCCATTGGCGTCTCCGTCAGCGTTCAGCGCGTGCTCTTTGTCTGCACCGCCAACTCGGCCCGCTCCCAGCTAGCGGCCGCCGCCTGGAACAGCATCAGCTCGATCCCGGCCAACTCCGCGGGCACCCACCCCGCCCGGCGTATTCACCCCCGTGCCCTCGCGGTGGCGCGCCGCCACGGCCTCAAGCTGCTGACCAGTCAACCGACCAACATCGATGACGTGCGGCAGGCCGACGACCTGATAGTCGCGGTCTGCGACAACGCCTACGAGGAGATGGGCATGGCCGAGGTACGCCTGCACTGGTCCATCCCTGACCCGGTGCGCCAAGACACCGACGCCGCCTTCGAGGGGACCTATTCCGATCTCCGCCGGCGCGTGCACCATCTCGCCGCCAGCCAAACCGATCCCCGAAAGGCATCATGACTACCCCTACCTGGGACACCTACGGCCGCGACACCGCCCTTGCGCTGAAGTCCGCCGCCGTCCAGTTGGCCGTCGAATTCGAGGGGACCTTCGGACGGGAACCCATCGAGCGCTTCCTGCACTCCTCCTACGACCAGTTCGCCCACCGA
>JAABUN010007121.1_pt1 | contig 12315 bp, 10 predicted proteins | sample 5559311 | NCBI WGS metagenome assembly JAABUN01 (sample SAMN10711877, study PRJNA513370) | rock metagenome | isolation source: Antarctica rocks | place: Antarctica: Victoria Land, Siegfried Peak sud | reverse complement strand
GTCACGTCCTCCAGCGACTGCCCGGACCGGATGCGGGATTGAATATCTCGGGGAGTCAGTGCGCTATCCATCTCGATCTCCAGTTGTCCCAGGCGCGGTCGGTCGCCACGCAGGGCTGCCCGCAATCGGTCGTCGGCCACAATCGTCATTTGCTCACCACTTTCGGTCGCCACGATCAAGAACTTGCCGTCGGGACTCAGTCCCACCAGCCGCGCCATGCGCATTGATCAGGCCGCTCCTCGCATTTGCCTTCCTGTCCGCCAACCTACTCTGCCGCAGTCCGCAGATGGTGGAGGCACAAGCCGGGAGCCTCGTTTCTGCTGGGTCGTAGGGTCGGGTTATGGCTCACCCACCCAGCCCGACCACCCTGGGACCGCTCAAGGCCCAAGGATATGAAGCGCGTACGACCAAGGAGGAGCTCCGCAGCAATCTGCTGGGGCGGCTACGGTCCGGTACGGATGCCTTCCCCGGCATCGTCGGCCTCGACGACACCGTTGTCCCAGAACTCGAGTCGGCCCTGTTGGCTGGCCACGACTTCGTGCTGCTCGGCGAACGCGGCCAGGGAAAGACCCGCATCATGCGGACCCTGGTCGGGCTCTTGGACGAGTGGAGCCCGGAGGTCGACGGGTGTGAGATCCACGACGATCCGTTGCAGCCGGTCTGCGTCCGCTGTCGAGCCTTGCTCGCCCACCTCGGCGACGACCTGCCGGTGGTGTGGCGCCATCGCGACGACCGCTACACCGAGAAGCTCGCCACCCCCGACACCTCGGTGGGTGACCTGATCGGTGACGTCGACCCGGTCAAGGTCGCCCAGGGTCGTACGCTCGGCGATCCCGAGACGGTCCACTACGGACTAGTGCCGCGCGCGAACCGCGGTCTGTTCGGTCTCAACGAGCTCCCCGACCTGGCCGAACGCATCCAGGTCGCGTTGTTCAACGTGTTGGAGGAGCGTGACATCCAGGTCCGCGGCTACTCGCTGCGGCTGCCGCTCGACCTATTCCTGATTGCCACGGCCAATCCGGAGGACTACACCAACCGCGGTCGGATCATCACCCCGCTGAAAGACCGGTTCGGTGCTGAGATCCGGACCCACTACCTGACCGAGCTCGGCGACGAGGTGACGTTGCTCCGGCAGGAGGCTGGGGTGGTCGCCGAGGTCGGCGATCACCTGCTAGAGGTCCTGGCCCGGTTCACCCGAAATCTGCGGGAGTCCTCGTCGGTGGACCAGCGATCGGGGGTGTCGGCGCGGTTCACCATCGCCGCGGCCGAAGGAGTAGCGGCGGCGGCTCTTCGTCGGGCGGCGCGCACCAATGACCAGGAAGCGGTCGCCCGTATCGGCGACATCGCGGTCATCGTGCCGACCCTGCTGGGCAAGATCGAGTTCGAGATGGGGGAGGAGGGTCGCGAACGGGCCGTCCTGGACCATCTGCTGCGGCTGGCCACGGCCGCCACCTTCCGTGAGCGCCTGGCCGGGTTAGACCTCTCCGGCTTCACCGCGTTGTTTGCCGAGGGCGGCATCGTCGAGACCGGCGAACTGGTGCCGGCCACCGAAGTGCTGGCGCAGTTGGGGACGGTGCCAGGGCTGGCGAAGGTGTTGAACCGGCTCGGATACGACGACGCTGCGAGCCGTGGCCAGGTGGTGGCGGCGGCGGAGTTCGCCTTGGAAGGCTTGCATCTGACGCGCCGGATCGAGAAAGAAACGGTGGACGGACGTACCGTCTACGGTGGGGTCTGATCGTGGTGGCCGAGTCCCGCGGGGGGCACGGACGGTTTCGTTATGGATCCTGGCGGGGCGGCCCGGACCCACTGGCGCCGCCGTACGACGTGCGCGCCGCGATCGACCAGATCGGTCAGGAGGTGTTGGCCGCCGGAAACGTTCGGGACGCCCTGCGAGAGCTGATGCGGGGCGGCCTCGATGGGCGCGGCGGGATGGACAAGCTGGCTGAGCGGCTGCGCAAGCTGCGCGCGCAGGCCCGACGGCGTGGCGACCTGGGCGGCACCCTCGACCAGGTTCGGGCTGCGCTGGATCAGGCATTGTCGGCCGAACGCGAGGCGTTGGCCGCCAGCGAGGACGATGCCGCCCGGCTGGCCGAGATGGAGCTGGCCACCCTGCCAGACGACGTGGCCGGCGCCGTCCGGGGGCTAGCGGACTACCCCTGGCGCTCCGACGAGGCGCGAGCGACGTACGAAGCTATCCAGGACATGCTGCGACGCGAGGTCTTGGACGCGCAGTTCGCCGGCATGAAGCAAGCGCTGGAGTCTCCTGATTCCGAGGCCATGCAGCGCATCAAGGACATGCTGGCTGACTTGAACAGGCTGCTGGCCGCGCACGCACGGCAAGAAGACACCACCGACCTCTTCCGGGAGTTTCTGGAACGTCACGGCGAGTTCTTCCCCGAAGATCCGGAGACCATCGAGGAGCTCATCGATGCCTTGGCGCGCCGGCAGGCCGCGGCCCAGCGCATGATGGCTTCGCTGAGCCCCGAGCAGCGGGAGCAGCTGGGCCAGCTGATGAGCCAGGCGATGGCTGACGCTGACCTTGCCTCGGAGATGGCTCAGCTGTCAGACAACCTGCGGTCACTTCGGCCCGGCCTGGATCGGGAGTCGGGCATCGGCATGCGGCCGGGTGGCAGTTCGCTGGGATACAGCGAGGCGGTGGAGGCCGTCGCCGAGCTGGCCGATCTCGAGGCGCTCGAGGCGCAGCTCTCGCAGGGCCATCCGGGGGCGACGCTGGACGACGTCGATGTCGACATGCTCGAACGGCGGCTGGGCCACGAGGCGGTCCGGGATCTGGAGGCGTTGCGGGATCTGGAGCGCGAGCTCGAGCAGCAGGGATACCTAGCCCGCGGCGACGACGGTCTACGGCTCACTCCGCGCGCGGTTCGGCGTCTCGGGCAGACCGCTCTCAAGCGAGTTTTCGACCAGTTGGAGTCGACCGGTCATGGTGATCATGACGACCATCGCACCGGGGCAGCGGACGAGCCGACTGGCCTGACGCGGGCATGGACCTTCGGGGACGAGCTGCCGATCGACGCGCCGCGTACGGTGTCGAACGCGCTGCGGCGCCGGGGGTTGACCGGGGGCGGGGTGCTGCTCGACGTGAAGGACTTCGAAGTCACCGAGACCGAGCGGCGGACGAGTGCAGCGGTCGCGCTCTGTGTGGACCTCTCGTTCTCGATGGTCCAGGACGGCCGCTGGGGGCCGATGAAGCAAACGGCGCTCGCCTTGAACCATCTGATCGAGACGCGCTTTCGCCAAGATGCGCTGCAGGTGATCGGGTTCAACCGGTTGGCGCGCAAGCTGTCGCCGGTCCAGCTGGCCGAAGCAGAACCCGAATGGATCCAGGGCACCAACCTGCAGCATGCGCTGATCCTGGCGGCGCGGCATCTGCGGCGCCATCCCGACGCCGAGCCGGTGGTGCTGGTAGTGACCGACGGTGAACCGACCGCGCACCTCTCCGGCGACGGCCAGGCCTACTTCCGTTGGCCAACCACCTCGGAGACGTTACGGGCCACGGTGGCTCAGGTCGACGAGCTGGCCCGCTATGGCGCCACCATCAACACCTTCATGCTAGGCGAGGATGAGGGCCTGGCGCGCTTTGTGGATGCCATCGCCCGTCGCGCCGGAGGCCGGGTGTTCACCCCGGACATCGGACGGCTGGGGGAGTACGTCGTCGCCGACTACCTCAAGGCACGCCGCGGACGTCGCTGACTCGCTCCCCGCGACCCACGAAGCACCGCGCATACGGCTTGACCGATAGCCAGTCCCCAAAATGCCGAACCGATGCCGAGCAAGCTGATGCCTGACGCCGTCGCCACGACGGTGATCCCCGCCGCCTCGCGGTCATCGAGGTCTGCCACCGATCGCTGCAGGGCGGAGCCCAGGGTGCCGAGCAGCGCTAGCGCCGCAACGGTGATGATCAAGCCGGGTGGAGCGTTGGTGAGGACGAATGCGGCGGCCGACGACAGCAGACCCAGCACGAGATAGAACCCGGCCGCACTCAGGGCAGCGATCCACCGCCTGTCCAGACGTGGATGCGCTTCCTCGGACGCGGCGAGTGCGGCCGAGATGGCGGCAAGGTTGACCGCGTGGCCGCCGAACGGCGCGGCGATGGCCGACACGCCTGCGGTCACCATCATGGTGGGCCGCCACGGGATGCGGTAGCCGAAGGTCTTCATCACCGCGACCCCCGGCGCGTACTGCGAGGCAATGTTGACGGCGAACAGCGGGAGCGCCAACCCGACCGCAAACCGCCAGTCGAAGGTCGGCGTCGTCCACATCAGAGTGGGAGTCAGATCGGCGATGGTCGGAGTCCGGTTCACCGTTAGTCCCACCACCACCAGTGCAGTCACGAGCGCCAACGGGACGGCCCAGCGCCGAACCAAGGCATAGCCGACCAGCCAGACGATCAGGATGGGAATCACGAACAGCGGGGTCCGGGCCAGGGTCGTGAACGCGCTGATGCAAATCGGGATCAGGACGCCGGCCAGCATGGCGTTGGCAATGGCGACCGGGATGGAGGCCATCAGGCGGGCGAGCCACGGCCACAGCCCGGTCAACGCCGTCAGGACGGCGACGAGCGCGAAGGCGCCTACCGCGGCCGACCAGTTCTCAGCGGCCATGCTCGTGCCGGCAAGCAAGGCTGCACCCGGCGTCGACCAGGCCAGCGTGATCGGTATCCGGTGCCGAAAAATCAGTAGGGCCATGCCGACTGCCATCGCCAGGCACAAGATGAACAGACCGGACGCGGCCTGCTCGGTGGTCGCGCCCTGTGCCGTCAGCCCGGTGAGCACCAGCGCAAACGACGACGAGAAACCCACCACAGCTGTGACCATCCCGGCCACCACGGCGCCGAGCGCTTGACTGCGCGCATCGCACTCCGGGTTGTCACCAATGCTCGCGGCCACCGCCTCACCTTAAGTGTTGGTGCCGACCTCTTCGAGGACCGCCTCGGCGGGCTCAGGACATGCTTCGACCAGCTCAGGCAGCGGCATGCGCCGACCTTTTCAAGGCCGGCTTCGGTAGGCCCAGGACCTGCTTCGACAAGCTCAGGGGCGGACGCGACGACCTCGGTGAGGCCTGCCGAGCCATCAGCGTTGAGGGTGACCGGTTTCGCGTTGTCGGCGGAGCATGTCCAGGAGGTAGGTGCCGTAGCCAGACTTCAGCAGGGCAGTGGCCCGCTCCTCCAACTCGTCGTCGGTCAGAAAGCCCTGCCGCCAGGCCGCTTCTTCTGGCGCCCCGACCTTGAGTCCCTGGCGGGCCTCGATGGTGCGGACGAAGTTGTTGGCGTCGTTCATCGACTCGAAGGTGCCGGTGTCCAGCCAGGCGGTGCCACGGGGGAGCACGCCCACCTGCAGCTTGCCGGCGCGGAGGTAGCTGCGGTTCACGTCGGTGATCTCGAACTCCCCGCGCGGCGACGGGGAGAGGTTGCGGGCAATCTCGACGACGTCGTTGTCATAGAAGTAGAGTCCCGGCACCGCATAGCTCGATTTTGGTCGTTCGGGCTTCTCCTCCAGCGAGATTGCGGTGCCGACGGCGTCGAACTCGACCACGCCGTACGCGCTCGGCTCCGCCACCCAGTAGGCGAACACCGCACCGCCCTCGACGGAACTGAAGCGCTTCAGCTGGGAGCCCAGTCCCGGGCCGTAGAAGATGTTGTCGCCCAGCACCAAAGCGACATGATCATCACCGATGAAGTCCGCACCGATCACAAAGGCCTGCGCCAGCCCATCGGGGGAGGGCTGGGTCGCGTACGAGATCGAGATGCCGAACTGCGCGCCGTCACCCAACAGCCGCTCGAAACTGGCGGCATCGTGCGGCGTGGTGATGACCAACACCTCGCGGATGCCAGCAAAGATCAGCGTCGACAACGGGTAGTAGATCATCGGCTTGTCATAGACCGGGACCAGCTGTTTGCTGACCCCAAGGGTGACGGGATGAAGCCGGGTGCCGGAGCCGCCAGCCAAGATGATGCCGCGCATGGCCCATAGTGTGGCATCCGGCGCGGGGTCGCCCTCAACGGCAACTCCACCCGAGCCGACTTCATTAGGATGTCCGCCATGGAGTACCCGCAGGAGCGAACCGACCGCCACCCACCTCGGCGAGGTGGGTCATGCTGAACTATCTGGTGACCGGCGGTGCGGGCTTCATCGGCTCTAACTTCGTTCGGCACGTGCTCGCGCATACGGACGCAGCGGTGACCGTACTCGACAAATTGACCTACGCCGGCAACCTTGCGTCACTGACTGACTTGCCTAAGGACCGCTTCACCTTCGTCCAGGGTGACATCTGCGACGCCGACCTGGTCGACCGACTCGTGGCCGACCACCAGCGCGTGGTTCACTTTGCGGCGGAGTCGCACAATGACAACTCGCTGCGCGATCCATGGCCGTTTGTGCAGACCAACCTGATCGGCAGCTACACACTGCTCGAGGCCGTCCGTCGCCACGGTGTCCGCTATCACCACATCTCCACCGACGAGGTCTACGGCGACCTCGAGCTCGACGTCTCGGATCGCTTCACCGAAGCCACGCCCTACAACCCGTCCAGTCCCTACTCCTCGACCAAGGCCGGATCGGATCTGCTGGTCAGGGCTTGGGTCCGGTCCTTCGGGGTAGCGGCGACCATCAGCAACTGCTCCAACAACTACGGGCCCTATCAGCACGTCGAGAAGTTCATCCCGCGCCAGATCACCAACGTGCTCGATGGTGGCCGCCCCAAGCTGTACGGCGCTGGTCAGAACGTGCGTGACTGGATCCACGCCGACGACCACAGTGCGGCGGTGTTGTTGATCATCGAAGCCGGCAAAGTGGGTGAGACCTATCTCGTCGGTGCCGACGGGGAGCACAACAACCAAGGCGTGGTGGAGATCGTGCTGGAGTTGCTGGGCCAGCCGCGGGACGCGTACGACCTGGTCAACGACCGCGTTGGCCATGACCTGCGCTATGCCATCGACTCCGCCAAGCTGCGTACCGAGCTCGGCTGGCAGCCGCGCTTCCCCGACTTCCGAGCCGGCCTGGAGCAGACCATCGACTGGTATCGCAGCAACCCCGAATGGTGGCGGCCGCAGAAGGCTCAGACCGAGGCGAAGTACGCCGAGCTGGGGCAGTGAGCGTGCCCGCTCCCAGCGTCACCACGACGCCGATTCCCGGGCTGCTGGTGGTCTCCCTCGACGTCCGCGGCGACAATCGCGGCTGGTTCAAGGAGAACTGGCAACGCCGGACCATGGTGGGCGCCGGCCTGCCCGATTTTGGTCCGGTGCAGAACAACGTCTCCTTCAATGCGCTAGCCGGCGCCACCCGGGGTATCCATGCCGAGCCGTGGGACAAGCTCGTCTCACTCGCGAAGGGTCGGATCTTCGGGGTCTGGGTGGACCTGCGCCCGGGGCCAACCTTCGGCCGCACCGTCACCTTGGAGATGGGGCCCGAGACGGCGGTCTTCGTCCCGCGTGGGGTGGGCAATGCCTTTCAGACCCTGGAAGATCAGACCGCATACTCCTACCTGGTCAACGACCACTGGAGCCTCGAGGCCAAGGAGTCCTACACCTTCGTCAACCTCGCCGACGAGACGTTGGCCATCGACTGGCCGATCCCGCTGGACCGGGCCGAGCTGTCCGACGCCGACAAGGCCCATCCCCGGCTCGCCGACGTGCTGGTGATGCCCGAGCCGAAGCTCGCCATCGTGGGCGCCCACGGCCAGCTCGGCCGGGCGTTGCAGCAGCACTGGCCGACCGCGACCGCGCTCGCCCGCGATCAGCTGGACCTCGCCGACCCGGCGGCGGTGGAAGCTTTCGACTGGAACGGCTACGGCACCGTGATCAACGCCGCCGCCTATACCGCGGTGGATGCCGCTGAGACGCCCGAGGGCCGGCGCCAAGCGTGGGCGACCAACGTCACGGCCGTGGCGGCGCTGGTCCGCGTCGCCGCCGAGCACCGCCTCACCGTGGTGCACATCTCCTCGGACTACGTGTTCGACGGCGTCAGCGAACTGCACCGGGAAACGGAGGCGTTCGCTCCGCTCGGGGTCTACGGTCAGACCAAGGCCGCTGGGGACGCCCTGGTGGCCACGCTGAAGGCGCACTACATCCTGCGTACCAGCTGGGTGATCGGCGACGGGAGCAACTTCGTTCGCATCATGGCATCGCTGGCCGACCGGGGGATCGAGCCGGCCGTGGTCAACGACCAGTTCGGCCGACTCACCTTCACCAGCGAGATCACCCGCGCAATCGCACACCTGCTGGCCCGGTCGGCGCCGTACGGCACCTACAACCTCAGCAATGCTGGCGACCCGATGAGCTGGGCCGATATCGCCAGAGCGGTCTTTGTCGCCCGAGGCCGCGACGCTACGGCGGTCACCGACGTGTCGACGGAGGTCTACGGCAGCGGCAAGGCGCTGGCCCCCCGGCCCCGGCACAGCGCGCTGCACCTGGACAAGATCATGTCGACGGGTTTTGTGCCTCGGACCGCGCTTGCTCAGCTGCGGAAGTATCTAACCGATCTGTGAGAGTCGGCATCTCGTCCATGGCTCCGGCCAGCGGCTGACGGGTGCTGATCAACAGCGTCGTCGCGATCAAGGCCCCCCCGGCGACCACCACGCCCCAGAAGCCGCTCTGCGCCCCGAAGCCGTCGATCAGGTGGCCGACTCCAACTGCACCGGCCGCCAGCCCGGCGGCGAGGCCGGTGCTGATCCAACCGAAGGCCTCGGTGAGCCGGCTGGGGGGTACGGCGGTCCGGGCCACCGCGACCGAGGCAATCATGGTCGGTGAGATCGCGAAGCCGCTGACGACCAGCAGCAGGCCCACCAGGAGCGGCGAGTCGACGAAGGGCAATGGCACGGTGGAGAGGGCCAACAGCACCGCGCTGATGCGGAAACGCTTACCGGGTGAGGACTTCCAGGCGATGGTCCCGACGATCAGGCCGGACAGCAGCGAGCCGAAGGCCCAGGCGAGCAGCATCAGGCCGGTGAACCTTTCCACTCCGGCCGAGCGCGCGAACGCGACCACGACGACTTCCATGCCGCCGAAGATGGAACCGATCGCGACACTCGCCAGCGTGATCGGCAGCAGTCGAGCGATAGAGATCCGGGCTCGCTGGCTCTTCTCGGCGTGTCGGTGCCCGACCGGCGGCTGAGTGCCGCGCTGGGCGGCCAAGAACACGGCGCCGGTCAGACCCAGCACCACGCAGGCGACCAGGCCGAGAGCGGGGTGGATGGAGGTGGCCAAGAAGGTGACCAGCACCGGACCGACGATGAACACCACCTCGTCGAGCATCGCCTCGACGGCAAAGGCGGTGTTGAGCAATGGATGGTCGGCCAGGCGGTGCGTCCAACGGGCGCGCACGCTGGCACCGGCGGAGGAGAAGCCCAGGCCGATGCCGACGGCCGCCGCCAAAGTGGTCGGCAGGGCCAGGTTCTGCTCGATCGTGGCGATCAGGGCCAACACGCTCAGCGCATTGATGATCGCCGCGCCGACCAGAACCCGCGCCTGACCCACCCGATCGATCAGGCGGCCCCAGAGCGGCGCTGCCACCGCGCCTGCCACCGTGCCGACCGCCGCGACGAGGCCAGCGATACCGAACGACCCGGTGCTGGTGGAGACCAGCAAGACGATGCCCAGCCCGGTCATGGACAGCGGCATCCGGGCCACAAGGCCGGCCAGGCTGAAGGATCGGGCCTCCCGGTCAGCCAATACTTCGCGGTAGGCGCCTAGGCCGACAACCACGTTATTTCTCCTATCAGCGAAGATCACTGGGTGAATGATTCTGAACACGAATCCAACCAAGCGACCGGCGGTCCGTCCCGGCTCGCACCGTACGACCTCGCACCGTACGACGCGGTCCTGCTGGTCTCCTTCGGCGGCCCGGAGAGGCCGGAGGACGTGGTGCCGTTCTTGGAGAACGTCACCCGGGGCCGTGGAATTCCTCGTGAGCGACTCGCCGAGGTCGGCGAGCACTACTTTTTGTTCGGGGGCAAGAGCCCGATCAACGATCAGTGTCGCACGCTGCTGGAGGCCCTCACAAACGAGTTCCACGACCGGCAGATCGACGTCCCGCTGTACTGGGGAAACCGTAACTGGGATCCTTTTCTGGCTGAGGCGATGCATCAGATCGAGGCCGATGGCCACCGTCGGGTGCTCGCCGTGATGACCAGTGCCTACCCGTCGTACTCCTCGTGCCGGCAGTATCGGGAGAACCTGTACGACGCCGTGCAGGGCACCACGGTTGAGGTGGACCGGCTCCGGCACTACGCGCACCATCCTGGATTCCTCACCGCTTCGGTCGACGCCACGGTGGCAGCGCTGGAGCAACTGGACGGCTCGTCGAGTGAGCGGGCAGCCACCCGGTTGATCTTCGTCACCCACTCGATTCCCACGCCGATGGCCGAGTCTTCCGGGCCGCCGCCGCGCAGCGCCGAGGGTGGCTACGTGGACTGGCACCGCGTGGTCGCGGCTGAGGTGACACGGCAGGTGTCGGAGCGGCGGCGCGATGAGTTGGGGCACGACCTGGTGTACTGCTCCCGATCGGGCGCGCCGAACCAACCCTGGCTGGAACCAGACGTCAACGACCATCTCCGCCGACTGGCCGAAGAAGGCGTGCAACAAGTGGTCGCCGTACCCATTGGTTTCATCTCTGACCACATGGAGGTGATCTTCGACCTGGACACCGAGGCGGCCGAGACCGCGCGCGAGTTGGGGCTCGCCTTCGCCCGGGCTGCGACCGCCGGGGTGCATCCGGGGTTCATCTGCGGACTCGTGGACCTGATGGCCGAGCGGGCGGCCGTCGCCCGTGGGGAAACGGTCGACGCGCCCGTGATCAGCGGCGGCACGGTGGGGCGCTACCGCTGCCTGCCCGGCTGCTGTCCCAACCCCCGCGAGGCTGACCGACCGGCACTGTGTCAACGGTAGGCCGCGCCTCATCGAACCAGAGTGAGCCCGCTGTCGAGGCTGGCGGAGATGACGCTAGGGTAGGCCCTCGTTTGCCCCCGCTGAGGGTCGAGCGAAGATCATCCGACCAACGGGAATTATGGCCGGTGCACGACGTTATAGGGGGCGCAACCCCCACGGCCACCAGGCCAATGATGTGTGTGATAAGCATGCGCACGAAGTCACGAGGATGAATCTGGGCTAGCCGCCCGGAAAGGGAACGATGGCGACCGACTACGACGCCCCACGCAAGACCGAAGAAGAGCTCAACGAGGACAGCATCGAAGAGCTGAAGACCCGCCGTAACGACAAGAACTCCGGCAAGGTCGACGAAGACGAGGCTGAGGCCGCCGAAGCCTTCGAGCTTCCGGGGGCCGACCTGTCCCACGAGGAGCTCACCGTCCGGGTGTTGCCCCGCCAGTCCGACGAGTTCACCTGCGCCGGCTGCTTCCTGGTGCGGCACCGCAGCCAGATCGCCGAAGAGCGGCCCAGCGGCGACGCGTACTGCTACGACTGCGCCGGCTGATTGCGCTCACCGACCGAGCCGCCGACCGATCCGGATCAACGATCGGTCTAAACCCCGAGATCGTCCAGAGCGGCGGTCCCGTGGAGTGCTGGTCAACACTCAGCGTGGAAGAGCGGTCAGATCTTCACTTTGATCTTGGGGGCATCCGGAGTGCTGCCACCCATTTCGACCGTCCAACGCTTGGCGAGCATCCGTTGGGTGAGCAACTGAGTGACGCCGACGCCGACTCCACTTGCCAGCGCCCAGCTCACCGCCTCCACGACCGGAGTCTGCGGGTCAGTGGGCTTGGGGGGTTCGTCTCCGGTGGCGATCTTCCAGCCCACCTTCACCAGCCGCTGCGCAGCAATCGTGGCTATCGCGCCGATCACACCGGCGTAAATCTTCCAGAGCAGCTTCTCCGACGGTCCCATCGTGACCGACCTCCTCATCCCAGTTTTCCCGCTTGCGACGGGGTCATGATCATCGTAAGCGGCGCGTAAGTTACTGACATGCTCTATCGCGAACGTCTCACCGTACCGGTGTCCTGGTGGGCGGTGACGGGACTGTTCGCGGCCTCGTTGGTGCTTGCCATCGGGTTCTACCTCGGTCCGTGGTGGGGCGGGGGGGTGGGTGTGGGATGCCTGGGCCTGATGATCGCCGTCTTTCGTACGGCCGCCGTTGAGATCCAACTGGGGGAGGACGAGCTGCGCGTAGGGCGGGCGGTGATCGAGCTGGAGTACCTGGCCGACGCCCACGCCCTGGACCCGAGCGCCACTCGGCGCCGCAGCGGTACCGACGCCGACGCTCGGGCGTATCTGGTGTTGCGGCCCTATCTCAGCACCGCGGTTGAGATCACCCTGGACGACGCCGACGACCCAGTTCCTTACTGGCT
>JAABUN010007120.1_pt1 | contig 12316 bp, 14 predicted proteins | sample 5559311 | NCBI WGS metagenome assembly JAABUN01 (sample SAMN10711877, study PRJNA513370) | rock metagenome | isolation source: Antarctica rocks | place: Antarctica: Victoria Land, Siegfried Peak sud | reverse complement strand
TTGATGGTCGGTGTGAGAACTCCCATCAAAACCTCACGGGCCACATCCGTCACACACGCCACACCGCGCATCACACGACAAACCTGCAGGTCACAGCCCTACGAGGCGACCTTGCCGAGGCCCTGGGTGCTGAGCGACCCAGAGGGAAACGAGTTCTGTCTGCTCTCCCGCTCCGTGCAGGACGCCCAACGGGCGCCGGACGGAGCCGTGTCGTAGCAGGATCGGTCATCGGGACAGCGAGCACGATCGCTCCAACAGCAACGCTCTCATCTCCCGATGAGCATGCGTCCTTCCGCCCAGAATGACGCCGCGCAGATGTCTCCTGGTGGCTCCGTGCCGGGTGCGCGCCGCGGCAAGTCGTTCCTACTTCCAAGTCCCCAAGGCGTCGCTAACCGTCGGCGCGTTCTTCGCCATGGTCGTACGCCAGTCCAGACGTCGACGATGCTGGAGCTGGCCTACCACGACGATGCTTGCCACTCCGAGCTCCGCTGCCACGTGGTCGACCCACGCGGCGCCAATACGTGCCGGGATGGTGGGGAAACCGTCAGGGAACACCAACTCGGACGCCTCGTCGTTCGCCTGCTTCTCTCTTGCGCTTACCGACTCCTGCTTGTCGTCGAGGTCCTCGACGATCAGATGCTCTGCGTCGACGTGGCCAAGCAAGATGTGCGCAATTTCGTGAATGAGGGTGAAGAGAACCTTGTCCAGCCGCTTGCCGCGTCCGGACAGCCCAATGACCGGGTAGCCGTCGATGTACATGGCGCACCCGTCGATCTTCGCGCCTGGTAATGCTTCGACGTACACGAGGCGTACGCCGACCTGGCTCATGAGCCGAGGCAGCTCATCGAAGTCATCCGCGGTCTTCAGAGTGCGCGAAAGCGTGGCTGCCAGCTTCTTGAGACCCTTGGGCGAGTAGCGCCTTTCGGGCGGAAGCCGGCGCGCCTCTTTGCGGACGCATGCGACCCAGGCGCGCTGTAGCAGGCTGATGTCTTCGTCTCGGTTCGCACGCTTCGCCGCCGCGGCGAAGTCAGGCTCGTCATCGAGTGAATCAAGCTCGAACAGCTCCTTGACCTCTGCCTCCAACGCATCCAACGTCGCGCCGGAGAGGAAGCCGCGCTTCTTCAGCAGCAGAATGGGCCCCTTATCGTTCAGCCGCGCGCGCCGTCGCACCTCGTCGAGCTTGACGCGTGTGTTTTCGTTCTTCGCCTGCTCGGCGAGCAGGTACTGGTCCTGAAGGTTCAGCCAGTACTCGGCCGTGTGCTCGAGGGCGGCGCCGATCTGTGCCGCCGACTCTCTGGTGATCTCCTTCTTGCCGTTGACGATCTCGGAGACGAACTGAGTTGGGCGGCCCAAGACGGCGGCGAAGTCCCCCTGAGACCAGCCTCTGGCCTCTAGTTCGCGACCAAGAAGTTCGCCGACAGGCACCTGGTCGATTGGCAGTGGATCGTGTGCAATTTTGCTCATCGCTGGGTTTCCATCTCTGCAGTCAAGAGTTCGAAGACCACGGCACCGTGGCTCTCGGTGTTCTTGAACGCCAGGTCGACAAGGCGGCCCGAGCTCAAGGTTGCGCGTGCCCTGTTCGGGTCGGTGCTGTCGGACTCGATCCGCAGCATGCGCGAGTTCCGCAGGTCGGTGTCGAGCCGAGCGGCGCGCGCGCACTGAATGAGAACGCGGAAGTCCGACACCTCGCGGGCGCTCCAGCCGTCTGGCCGGTACCCGGAGTCGGTGGCGAGACGATGCAGCTCCTCATCCATGTACTCCCGGTCCACGTGTCTGTTCTCCATCACCCATCGGCTGATGACTCTTCTACCTGACCGGACGCTACAGGCAGCCCGGCGCGTGCCCTCCGTCGACACTCCAGGTTGCTTTACTCGTAATCTTGTCATCACCCAATGGGTGATTGTCAACATGCTAGTATGACAACCAAGGGCCTCCAGTCAGCGAAGCCCACGACTCAAGGAGGACTGCCATGACTGCGGCAGACGCTCACGAGAAGGACAGCACGAAGGACAAGCCGACGCCCCCGCCCGGGCACCTGGTCATCACGGTGTACAACGACGACGCCGGCGGCCCTCCGCTCACCATCCCCGGCGGCCCCGGGGAGAAGGTCTCGAAGACGGTGCAAGCCGCCTACAGCCGGATGGGGCTCGCTCCCAAGCCCGGAGACCGACTGACCTGCGTGGCGACCGGCGAGGACGTCGGGCAGTACGGCGACATGCACCTGCGCGAGTACGCGTCGGGTCGTTGCAGCGACCTGGTCTGGACGTTCGCCCGCGAGACCGGCGGCGCCGGTGCCTGACCTCACCCCGGTCGACCCCGAGGTTGCGGCCGCACTCCTGCGGTCCCACCTCGAGGCCTTCTTCGAGACCTCGCCGCGCGTGCGCGGCAGGGCTGGCTGGGCCTTCGAGATCACCGAGAACCCGCTGGTCGCGGTCGTCCACGTGCCTGCTCGTGCGCGGAACGGTGGCGTCTCCGACGTCTACACGTTGCGCCTCGAGGGGACCTACTACGACACCTGGCCAGTCTCGACGACGTTCGTTGAGGCCCACGACGGGGGTTGGCGGCGGGCCCGTATGGGTACTCCCGCGTTCCCGCTGTTGGCCGGATCACCAGGCGCACCCGGAGCAGGTGTCGGGTTCGAGTTCGCGCTGCACGACGAATACACCTGGTCGGACGGGCACACCGACCAGCTGATCTGCTTCTCGTACAACCTCGGCTACTACACCTCCGGCCACTCGCCGAACGACGACCAGAAGTGGCGGCCGGGCTCCGACCGCGTCGACGCGACGATGAGCCGCGTCCACGCGGCCCTCAACAGTCCGGCCTACCTCGGGCCGTCAGTCGAGGAGAGCGCAGCATGAGCGCCGAGGTCCGCATTCCGGAAGCGGTCTGGCAGGCGGTCCTCGACCTGTTCCAACAGCACGAGCCCGGCGTGGAGCGCATCGCATACCTCGACGGGTTCCGCGTCGACGAGTCCGGATACCCGGACTCGTCGGCAGACGACCAGGTCTACGTCGCGGCCACGGTCGTGGTTCCCGACGCAGTCCTGAGTCCATCAGCCGCGCCGGCCTCCACCTGCGCGCGGGACGCATGACACGGGTTGCGCAGGTCCACTCCCACGGCAACGACTGGGTCGAGCACTCCTACACCGACGACGAGCACGCCTACAGCCAGCGGCCCGGTGCCATCTCCGTCGTCGTCCCCTTCCACGGCACCGGTCGGCCCAGCATCACCGAGAGCGGTGTCCATCTCCGCGCCGAAACCGGCTGGCAACGAGTTCGGCCTGACGCCGTCATCAAGATCATCCCCTCGGTCCTCGACCACAGGAGCACGACATGGACACCGACACCGGCGCCCGCCCGGAGTGGCGGCATCTTCTCCCGATTCCGGGCCTGGGCGAGGAGCGTGCGGATACGTCGCACCCGCTCCGAGTCGTCGTCGACGTAGACCCCTCCTTGGCTGACCAACCGGGTGCCCAGCACCTGGCGTGGCTCCTGGTCACCCTGCTCACGCGCAACACCAAGGCGGTCATCGCGGCCGTCGGCCTCGGCATCGACGACGTGCCGCTGATGCCGGGAACCGACCCGGGGGCGCCGGACGGAGGACCATCGCTCACCGACGCGTTGAAGGCCACCGCAGACGCGTTCGGTCCTGAGGCCGCACCGGTCGTCCATGCGACCGAGCTCGACGACGCCGGGCTCGTCCTGCTGCTCCACGACCCGGTATCGCCCGGATCATCCTCGTCGTCGTCCTGGCCGGGTGCCGCCGTTCTCCGTGTGTCCGCGAGCGGCTGGACGGGTGCCGTCACACCGAGCAGCACGGATCCTCTACCGCTCGACCTCGCCACCACGAACCCCTTCGGCCCGTACGTTGCCGCCTGCCTCGCCGCCGGTCAGGCGTACATGTATGCCCGCGTCCATGGCCACACGCTCCAGGCCGTAGCACTGAACGCATGGACGCTCGACCAGACCACGACCGACCTGGCCGCGTCAGATGCCATCCACCCTGGCGAACCGTCCGTGGAGCTCGACCACGTACTCGCCGGCGTGGGCGCCGTCGGGTCCGCGCTCCTGCTCACCCTGTGGGCCTACCGCTCGGCGTCCGGGACCATTCGTGCGGCAGACGCGGATCCCAAGGGTATCGACGACACCAACCTCAACAGGTGCACCCCGTTCCACTGGGTCGACCTTGGAGGGCCCAAGGCCCAGATCGCGGCCGAGCGGCTCAGCGGATATCACGGCCTCGTCATCGAGCCCACCAACGGGCGAGCCGAGGATCTCGTCGACCCGAAAACCTACCTCATCAGCGCCATCGACACCGAGCAGGCACGTCAGGCCCTCCAGGACAAGTACCCCGCATCTGCGGTCCAGGCATCGACCTCCGGACTGCGGCTGGAGATGCTGCGAATCGATCCGACCGCCGGCACCGCCTGCCTCCGCTGCTTTAACCCGCCGCCTCGCGAGTCCGTGCCGGACAGTGAGGTTCAGGCTCAAGTCGCGGAGATGGACGAAGCCACCATCGCAGCGCACGCTGCGGCGGTCGGGACCGACCCGCAGCGAGTCCGCGATTGGGGACGCACCGGCGGCTGCGGCCAGATCGGTGACGCGCTGCTGGAGCGCCTACGGCCATCGGACGGCAGCGCCGCGCAATTCTCCGTCGGGTTCGCCTCCGTCCTCGCTGGGGTGCTGCTCGCGGGACAGGTGCTCAAGGATGCGGTACGGCGAAGCGTCGACGCGGCGGCGACCGTCGGCGACGCTCCGTTGCTCGGACCAACCGCAAGGTTCGTGACCAACCTCCTCGACCCGGCGAACGGCATCGCTGGCGCGCGGCGGTACTCGCGCGACCCTCAATGCCCAGCCTGCCGAGGTGTCCGCGCGAAGATATGGGAGTCGCGGTACACGGGGTGAGTGCACTCATGTCAGGTGCACACGGCCGATGTCGAGGTCAGCGCACGACAGGTGCATGAAGGACCGCCGATCGACTGGTGGGCACCCGGAGCGCCCACCCGCGGTAGGCCTCCGGCTCGTGAAGGGCCAACCAGCGAACCTGGTTGATGGCGACGAAGTCGAGCGCGCGTCATTCCGCCGCTTGTCGGCACCAACGAAAAGTTCAAAATAGCAGAGTTGCGCGCAGATCGATGCCGAGCCTCTCTCCTCACTCCGGGACGAGCTCGGCTCTCTCGGCTGTTCCGTTCCGCGAGGTGCTCCGCTGACACCGAATCGACACAACCGCGTGCGTCGCCAGATCAATCCACGATCTTCGCGCGCCGAACCCTGATGGAGGCCACCGGACGGGATGGCAAGTGATCGCGCCAGTCCACAACCTCGTCAGCCGGAAGGGCATGCGCCCCGGCGGGGCCAAACCACGCCTCGGCTGAGGACGCGCCGGTCGAGAATCGGGGCTCGTAGCGGACGCCCGCGAAGCCAACCTCCTCAAACGCTGCGGCCCACTCTTGAGTCAGTTCGTAGTTGGCGCTGGTGTTGATCTCACGAGTTACCCAGCCAGACGCGCGATCGTGGGTCACATTGGCGAGGCGGCCGCGGCGCGGTCGGGCGGCTGCTGCCAGGGCACTGACCGCTGTGTCCGCGAGCAATGGACCGTCAGGTAGCCACCGAAGTCCACCGGCGCGTGGCCCGAGCCTCTCGCGTACGGCGGCCTCAACTGAGTCTGCGACGTAGCATGTCCCCGACGGATCGATGAGGTCGAACCGTCCCCCGGCGGTCGGAGTCGCCGGGACTGATGCGAACCACCACGGACCGAAATCCTTGTGGTGCGCGCGGTAGCGTGAGCGCGAGGACACTGCATAAGGGAAGTCATCTAGCGGCTCGCATTCTTCCGGTCGTCTTAGCGCCTCGACTGCCCGACTCAACTCGCCCACCTATGGACGTCCGCGCGGGCGAGGGCTAGGACAGATTCGACTGCACCACCTTCGCGGAGGTGCTGGACAGCGCTGTTCCCGCCCAGTTCCTCGGTCGGCGCAGCTAGCCATGCGGCGGTCTCCATTGGTCCTAGATCGGCATCATCAAGAACCTTCATTACGTCGGACAAGCCGACCAGAACTCGAGGCGTCCCCCCGCTTTCATCAAACTGGAACGTTGGATACAGCCGGCTCCCGTCGTCCGCGGGGAGTGCAACCAGTGTGTGTCGCTGGACTCGGCCATCCAGTGCCTGTCGGCTGACTCGCAACCGTTTTGCGAGTCCCGCTGTCGAATAGAAGGGCCCGAGGTCCTCCTCAGGGCTGCCCGTCTCAGTAAGTTCCTCGACGAACGTGCTGAGCAAGGACTCCGCGAGGTGGTCGACGGTCTCGGCTGTGACTGGCTCTGAACGAGAGCCGAGCACGAGGCCGCCAACTTTCTCAGCGAAGGCGCGGATAACGGTGCTGACGAGTACGATATCGATCGATGGCAGCTTGACGCTTGGCAACTCGAGTTGCGCCGGCCGCAACGCGGCCTCCAATGCGCTCGTCTTGAGTTGAAGCACGAACGGCCGTCCACCCATCATCATTGTTAGGTCTGGCAGTTCAATTTCGAGGGGGACCTTGCGTTCAGCCGCTTCCATGAGGTCGTCGGCAGTGAACTCGATCGAGAAGTCCTGTCGGGTCGCCCGTTTCGGATCACTCGTTTGAGAAGCAGGGGTCGACGACGAATAGGTCACCCGCAGCTTGGGGGCTTGGAGGCCGACGCGGCCCGTAGGCGACTCGACCGCCTTGGGTCGGATGGTCCCGCTCGGAGTCTTCGCGACGATGGGGGCAGGCTTTGTGGAGCGGCCGGCGGCCTTGCGTCGCGTTGTCACGGCTCCCTCCCTTCTCTCTCAATGCAAGGATACCCGGAGCGTCAATGGCGTCAATGGGAACGGTGGAGCCGTTGCACAGGCGGCAGGCCGATCCGGATGTGTCATACTGCCGCTTGCGGGCATGGCGCGCGACGCTCTACGCCGTGTTCCCCCGGCGCCACCCAGTCGCTGACGACGGCCTGTCTAGAGGCCCGCCAACCAGGCGTGGCCGGGAATGATTCGCTCCAGCGCGGCCCGCAACCAGTCCCGTCGTCGCTCGTCGAGATGGGGCAGCGTGTTGTCGAAGTCGAGCTTGTCCTTGGCGCGCAGGCCCTTGCCCTTCTAGAGCAACTGGATCTCGGGTTGGAGATAGCGGATTCCGTCAGGCTCCCACAGGGGCGTGGCGCATCGGCATTGCCACTGGCTCGTCGCGCTTGTACAGCCACCCTCCGTGGAGCCGGGAGCGAGCAGGATGTCGAACTCCCACGGCTGCATAGCGGCACGCCGGGTCCACACCTGCTCGCATCCTGGTGGGAGTACGTCATGTGGAGCCCCGTCCGGCTCATCGTCAGGGAGTAGGGGGCGCAGAGCCCCGATCGAGGCGGTGCAGGCATCGAGCCGGCCTACGAGGTGCTTCCTGAGCAGCGGGAGATCGGTGCGCAGGACGCTCACGTCGGTGTCCTCGTGCTCGCGTGCCACGCCGGTGAACGCTTCCACTGCGGCACCCGCAGGCCACCCACCACACGCCCGGATAGCCGTCGAAGAGTGCGGCCACGTCCTTCGGCGTCCGCCCGGCCCATGGACCGTAGAGCCGCTCGAACTCGCCCTTGCTCAACTCGTTGACGCCCATGCGGGCAGCGTACGTGTGTCCGGCAACAGACATTCCTGGACAAAACAGGATGCCCGCGGAGGGGTCGCCGGCCGCGAACGAGGAACTCACAGCCTCCTCTTTCGGGTTCACGGCGACATCGGGGAGGTCGTCGAGAAGCTTGAGGGTGGCAAGGTCGTGTACCTGGGACCAGAGGGCAGCACCCGCCCCCTCCCTGCGGCCGCTGACCACCCGAGCCACTAACGCGGCAGCGACGGTGTCGCCGAGCAGGGTTGAGTGATCGCGCACCGTGTGCACCGAAGGCAGGCGTCGGGTGATCGCAGGGCCGGGTGATCGCCGGGTCGGGAATCGTCAGGAATGGTGACAGACCTAGGGCTGCGTATCGGACATAGGCAGGGCCAACCGCGAGCAGCTCGCCACGGGCGTCGGAAGAGCCGACGGCGGCGAACTGCGCCGCAAGGAAGTCACGCGTTCACCGTTCAAACAGGGCGAACACAAGGTCACGGCCGCCCTGACAGTGCTTGAGGGGAGTCGTGTGGTTCACATCCACCTTCCGAGCGAGCTAGGGCTTGACGACACCGCTGCTGTCGTGGGTTGCGGCTCAAGTTATTGCGCGCGATGCCGATAGGCAGCCATCGACTGGCCGTGCACATGCGACGGCTGCAGGGACCGCCTGAGAGGTGGGGTTTGGCCATGACGGCAAGGCGGTTTGCTCACTGGCGTCGGCCTGTGTCCATCCTGGCTGCCGCGCCGTGGGTGGTCGCGTGCGTCGGGTTTGTGTCTAGCTTCGTCTTGCCCGGCGCCTCCGAGGGGCCAGCTGTCCGGCTTGCGCTGGTGGTGACGATCGCAGCGTTCTTCAGCTTGCTGGTCCTTCGACTGCTTGCAGTCGCGGCCGCAGAAGCTCCGCGCAGAGTGCCGCTGCTGCTGCTTGCGGCTGGCGTCACGCTGTGGGCGGCCGGGTCGGCCACCGTGAGCGCTGGGCAGACCCAGGACGTCGTGCCGTTCCCGGCGCCGGGGGAGATTTTGTACCTGGCGTCCTACCTGGGGATCGCCGCCTTTCTGCTCTTGGACGTGCCACGGCAACGGGTCCCCGCGACCGCGGTCTGGTTGGAGGCGAGCGTCGTATGCAGCGGTGGAGCATGCCTGGCAGCCTTTGGTCTGCTCACGCCTCTGGCTGCGTCTTTGGGCGGCACTGGTGCACATCTACTGCTGGCGCTCCTCTACCCGCTGATGGACGTGCTTCTCGCCGCGATCGTGATCGCGCAGTTGCTGCTGGGCCTGCGCGGCCGGTCCGTGCGCACTGGTGCCCTCGTCCTCGGCCTGCTGGGACTGGGTGTGGCTGACAGCAGTCTCGTGCTCCATGGCGTCGGGGTGGGTGCCTACCCTTCCAGCGCGCTCCTGGAGGCGCTGTGGGGCGGTTCGTTCGCGCTGATCGTCGGGGCAGCGTGCCAGCCCTCACTGGTCCAGCAGCGCAGCTTGGAACGACGCAGCGCGTGGCTGCTGCTGGTCGCTGGCCTTGTAGCAGTGGTCGTGCTCGTGGTACGGCCGGAAGGCCCTGTCGGGCCTTACGTTGCAGTGCCGGCCGTGGTGACGCTGGTCTGCGCCGGTGCCCGCATGCTGCTGGCACTTCGTGAGGCCCAAGGAGCAGCCGAGGCGTTGCGCCTGTCTCTCACCGATGAGTTGACCGGACTCCCCAACCGGCGTGCACTGCTTGCGGCGGCCGATGTCGCGCTCGACGACAACGATGAGCTGGGCCTGCTGCTGATGGATCTGGACGGGTTCAAGGACATCAACGACAGCTTGGGGCACCAGGTGGGCGACGAGGTCCTGCGGCTCTTGGCGCAACGGATGCAGTCGGCGCTCGGGCCGAAGGTTATGATTGCCCGTCTCGGCGGCGATGAGTTCGCCGTGCTCGCCCTTGGAAGCGATCAGATCGCGCTGTTCGAGATCGCCCAGGATGCCCGTCTGGTGCTGCAGACGCCGATGCGGATGGACTCTATGGACCTCAGTGTCGACGCCTCGATCGGCATTACGGTCCGCGAAACGGGCGACACCTCCACCGAGTTGCTGCGTCGGGCGGACATCGCCATGTACCAGGCGAAGAGGTCGGGTAGTGGCACCCTCATGTTCGACAGCGACCAAGACGGGTTCTCACGTCACCGACTTCGCCGCGCCGAGGAGCTGCGCCAGGCGATCAATGCAGGACAGCTCGTGGTGTGGTACCAACCCCAGGTCGACGCCCGGACCTGGCAGGTGGTGGGGGTCGAAGCTTTGGTGCGTTGGCAACACCCCACCGATGGGCTGTTGGCTCCCATGGCATTCCTGCCGGACGCCCGCAGGGCGGGTCTGATGCCGTCTCTGACCGAGGCCGTCACGCGCCAGGTCATCTCCGACGCGCGCGAGCGACTCAGCGCCGGCTCCGTCCTGCGCGCAGCGGTTAACTGGGCACCGCCCGAACTTCTGGGTGGCCAGCTTCTCCCGCGGTTCCTGCGAGCGCTGTCGACGTCAGGCCTACCGGCAGGCAGCCTTCTGGTCGAGGTCACCGAGGACTCTTTCCTCTCCGATCCCGAGCGTGCCCGAGAGGTGCTGGCTCTGCTGCGCGACCACGACGTGGAGACAGCCATCGACGATTACGGGACAGGCTTCTCCTCGCTGGCCTACCTACGAGACCTGCCGGTCAACGAGCTGAAGATCGACCGGTCGTTCATCGCGGCACTCGTCGCGGACGAGCGCAGCGCCATGATCGTGCGAACCACCACGCAGATGGCCCACGGCCTCGGGATGAGGCTCGTGGCGGAGGGGGTGGAGGATCAGGCCACTGCAGATGCGCTCATCGTCCTTGGCGTCGACGTGCTGCAGGGCTACTACATCGCACCGCCCATGCCCGCCGGGGAGTTGATGAGCTGGGTCAGCCGATGGGACGGGCGGAGCCGCGCGCGCCAACCGGAGGACCCGGTCCACGCCTGAGCCGTGTGGCTCAGGCGCGGGAGTCCTGCAGAGCCGATTCGAAGCGTGCGACATCCATGACAGGGATGCCCTCACCGACCATCAGGTCGATGCGGGGGCGCACCCTGGGCCTGAGCCGAAAATCGACAGCAGGCGGCACAGCTACACCGTCGAGACCTGCGCCGAGGGTGACCAGTCGGTAGGCGTCGGGGAACCGGCGGCGCTGGTTGTCCCGCATCCGGGCATAGTGGGCGTACACCGGCAAACTCGCCTGCGAGCCCAGGTAGGGCGCAGGTCCGGTCCCGGGAAGTGGACTGGTCAGGATGCCGACCGAGCCGAGCAGGCGCCTGACCCGCTGGTCCAGAATCGCGATGAACGAGCTCATGTCGTTGACCCGGGCGACGTTCATCAGACCGTGGTAAAGCGCGAGTGACAACCGGGCACCCTCGGACGCCGAGCTTCCCCGGGCTCCTAGCGTCGCAACCTCCCAGGTCGAGGACAGGTCCAGACCGACCGCTGCAGAACTGCGCCGCCCATCGACCGACCAGGGGTGGGCCTCCATGTCCACCAGTGTCTTCAGGCCGGCGTGGCCGCCAGGGACCAGGAGCCGCGCGGCCGCATGCACCTGGTCGTCGCCGTCGGCGACGGCCAAGAACACCGAGCTGTCCTCGTAACGCCCGTATTCGCTGCATAGCTGTTCCCGCGTGTTACCGAACCAGGCCAGAAAGACCTCCGCCTCACACTCCCGCGCGGAGTCCAGCACGCGACCGTCCGGGTCGAAGACCAGGCGCAGGGGCGATGACATCAGAACTCCTTGAAGACGACATCGGAGGCGTCGAACCACTCACGCGTCAGATCCACTACGCCCTGGGCTGAAAAGGGTTTGCACGCGTACACATCCACGCTGAAGAAAAGCCGCGGGTCGTCCCAGGCATAGAAGTGAGCACCCGAGGTTTCCCAGTGGATCCACCCCGCCCATCCATACAACGGAGACTGATGTGTCACTGGTTCAATCAGCGACACCATGTCGATCGCCTTTGACAGCTCCGACAGATACGACGAAATGGCCTGTGCATCAATCGGTTCGGGGCACAGACCCTCCACTACCAAACGCTGACGACAGATCTCTGGCGCAAGGTCTCGCACTTTTTGTCTCCATTCGACTAAACCTGCTTGTGGGCGTAGCGCTGATGCTCCCATCACGGCCTAGTCCGCGGGCGGCAATCGCACACAGGGCGACAAGCCTGCGCATTCGAACACCCGTCTGGCCCAACGCAATAGACTGAGCGTGACAGCAACGGTGACGCCAACTGCCCGCACGCCGTCATGCGCAAGCTCGAACAAACACCCGGATGGGTGTCCGATGGTCACAGCTGCATGAAGGCCGATGGCTCCCTTTCAGAGCGGCAGTGGTTGCCCAGGGGACCGGAGCATTCCCAAGCCGTCGAAGCGGAGCCACCCGGCCATGCTGGCTCTTCGCCGATGAGTGTGGGGTGTCCCGGCGCCGCCGTGCTCACCCCACACTCATCGGCGAAGAGCCGGGAAACCTCTAACAGATGAATGCCGGAAACGCCGTTCGTCGGACATCGGAACCTGTCAACCTCGTTGGGTCACGTTCTTGAGCGGTTCATTGAGCGGGTTGTAGGTCGTCCTGGGGTCGGTTGATCCAGGCCGCTTCGGGCAGTGCGAGTGGCTGGGGTGGCTTGCGGACGAAGCGTTCTGGGGTGGCGTGGTAGGCGGCGGTCAGGACGTGTGCGCGGGCGTCACGGA